>Ga0187846_10000971_pt1 | contig 16442 bp, 15 predicted proteins | sample TC_taG_FD_161473 | JGI IMG/M metagenome (GOLD analysis project Ga0187846, IMG submission 161473) | Biofilm microbial communities from the roof of an iron ore cave, State of Minas Gerais, Brazil - TC_06 Biofilm (v2) | ecosystem: Environmental > Terrestrial > Deep subsurface > Cave > Wall biofilm...
ACTATTACCCGGGTTTTAGGTGGAACGAGCAATGTAGCATGGTCGGGGTTCATCAGGTTATCCCTATCTTCTGCCATCGACCTTGTACTACTTCCCATCCTGCTCGTTATCTATAACGCCATCGCCAGTCGTATAAGGCGCGCAACTACTAGTTGATATACCTGGGAGTGTGTCTGATTCTCAGCGGCTTCACCTTCTCGCCCCTGGTGCTCGCGCGGCTTCGCCGCGCCAAAAATGGGGTAGGTAGTGTAGAACATGCGCTAAGCGCATGTTCTACACTACCTACCCCATTAAGCAAGTGCCGCAGGCGCGAGCAGGCGATCGTGATAGAAATCAGACACGCTCAGAAAGCCGATTTGTAGGACATGCTATACTGAGAATATGAAGCTGAACAACGTTATCATCCATGGAGAAGCGCTCGAAAAGTGGCCTGCATTGCCATATGAAGCATGGGAAGAGACGGCTGAGACGCTACACATGTGGACCCAGGTCGTCGGCAAGGTGAGGCTGGCATTGAGTCCTTACATAAACCACTGGTGGCAGGTCCCGTTCTATGTTACAGCCCGTGGCTTGACGACCTCAGCCATCCCCTACGAAGCAGGTATCTTTGAGATCAATTTCGATTTTATCGAGCACAATCTCTTTGTTCTGACCAGCGACGGCACCACCAAGGCCATCCCACTCATCTCACGTTCCGTAGCTGAGTTTTACAGGGAATTGATGGCAGCGTTGAAGGCTTTGGGGATCGAGGTACAGATCAACACGCGGCCTGTTGAAGTCCAGCATCCCGTCCGCTTTGAAGAAGACACTGCCCACGCCTCGTATGAACCCGTCTCTGTCAATCGCTTCTGGCATGTTCTGATACAAACAGACAAGGTCATGAAACAACTTCGTTCCCGCTTTCTGGGTAAGAGCAGCCCTATCCATTTCTTCTGGGGAAGCTTCGACCTGGCACTGACCTTTTTTTCAGGTCGCCGCGCACCCGAACGCCCGGGCACGGACCGGATTACAAGAGAAGCCTACTCGCATGAAGTCATCAGTTTTGGCTTCTGGCCCGGTGATACAAGTTCCCCCAAACCTGCATTCTACGCCTATACCGCTCCCGTACTGCCTGGGCTCGAGGCAGCGCCTATTCGCCCTGCTTCAGCATTTTACAGCGCTGAAATGGGAGAGTTCTTTTTACCGTACGATACCGTTCGTACTGCCGGTGCTCCTGAACAGATGCTGCTGGATTTCTACTGGACCGCCTACGAGGCGGGAGCAAAAGTGGGACACTGGGATCGCGAAGGGTTGGAAAGAAAGCAGGAGAGCTGAATGAAATAGACCATGTCCCAAGTGTCACAATGGTCCCAACCCCTATTACCTGATCATTATTGACATCTCCGCTTCGCCCACGTAAACTTTAGTTGGATACCTGCACAAGATCGCAAAAAACCAAGGCTTCGATTCGTACCTTGGGCTACACTCTACGTTAATGTTCGGAGGATTGGGTTATGTTCCTGGCACGTAAATCACCCCATCCCACTCCCGGCAAAGCCCGGATTAGTATACCTGGCCTCTTGCTCTTACTTGCCCTCGTGGCTGGCTGCGGCGGCACAGCCCCTCCTCCCCAAACACCACCTCTTCAGTTCACCGCGATCGACCTTGGACTGCCGCCAGCTGCACTGAGTGCTCCCATCGTCGGCCCATTACCTGCCGCTACCCTCATGCACGTGGGCATCACATTGAAGGCCAATCAACAACTTTTGACCCAGTTAGAGCAAAGGAAAGTTCAATCCGGACAAACGCTTAATCTCGAAACCGAGGCGAATAAGCTTGGTATCGACGATGCCACCTATCAAAAGATCAAGAGCTTCTTTGGCATAGACGGCGTGTCGCTGAAGCTGAGTAAACTGCATACCAACCTGACTATCGATGCCAGGGCCAGCACCTTTGCCAGGCTTTTCCAGACAAGCTTTGTTATCCATAAACTCAATAACCGCACCTTTTATGCTCCAACCACCAATCCTAAACTGCCCTCATTTATCGCGTCTGCCGTAATTGCCATCACAGGACTGGACTCTTACAGCACTTTACAGCATGGTCACTCCGTTAAACCGCCCCTCAAGCCTTCCAGCCGGAGCAACAGCAATTGTCAACCTCTCCCCGGTTCGTTGGTGCCCGGCCAGATCGCACACGCTTATGGCTTCGACCAGCTCTGGCAACAGGGATTCCGGGGCGAAGGCATGACTGTCAACCTCATCGAACTGGATGGCTTTAATCAGCAAGATATTCAGAACTACTTTGACTGTCTTCATTTTCAAGGCCATTTGAAAGTCGTCAATGTGAACTCCCCACCAAAAACTGTAGATCTGGAGTCAACGCTAGATATCGAAACTATCGCTGGCCTGGCGCCCACCATCAATATCGTTGACTATCAAGGCCCTAACACGTTCACAGAGTTCAATGACGAATTCCAGCAGATCCTCAACGACAACACCAGGAATACAACTTCCGGCAGCGTTGTCAGCATTAGCTGGGGCTCCGCCGAAGACCAGATGACCAGCAGTGACATGATGGCGCTTGATCAGAGTATAGAACTGCTGACGAAAGCGGAGCATATGACGATCTTCGCAGACACCTATGATTGCGCCGCCTTCGCAGATCAGACCTACAACCATCTCTCGGTGAGCTTCCCCGCGAGCGACCCACTGGCAACCGCTGTGGGGGGTACCGTCTTGAAGGTTGATGGCGCAGGCAATCGCTCCAGTGAAGTCGCCTGGTCTGACGGCTCGAATCATCGCGTCTGTGATAATCAGTGGGGCTCTGGTGGAGGTCTCAGCACGATATTTAAGCGCCCTTCCTGGCAAGATGGCCAGGTCATACAGAACAAGTACGCCAATGGGTCACGTCAACTCCCGGAGATAGCCGCTATAGCGTTTAACCAGGCGCTCTACTACCAGGGCCAGTGGCTGTATGCCTATGGCACCAGCGAGGCAACTCCCACCTGGGCGGCGGCAATGGCATTGGTAAATGAAGACCTCATCAAACAGACTAACGAGTTTTTCTACTCGCCTCAATTATTCTACATGGTTGCTAATGAGAGTACTGCCCTGCATTTGCATCCCTTTTACGACGTAACGCAGGGCAACAACCTGTATTATCCTGCAACCCCCGGTTGGGACTTCGCTACCGGCCTTGGCACACCAAACCTGGTTGATTTCGCTTCAGTTCTCCTGTGGTCAACCATCCACCGGTGAAAACATAAGAGTGGGGAGTCGTCATCCTAACAGGTAACTATCTGCAAGTTCATCTCGTAGCGCTGCCTTCTCTTCTTCCGCTTGCTGTGGAGAAGAACCAGTGGTTGGAGCACTCCAAATCGCCAGAGGGCCGGTGGCAGCCGAGGCGATTTCATCATATATCATCTCTTCTAGAAATGCAGGAGAGGGGGATGGTATGGTCTCTTCCCTATCATGTTCATACTCGATAGGCAATGCGCCAGGAATAGAGGTGGTGGATATTGCATTTCCAGGTGCTTTACCGGTCACGCTTTGTAGCGTTGCAAGTGGCTCAGGTGAGTGGACAGCCAGTGAAAACCTTTGGCCAAGGATATCAACGGAGATAACCCTACCTTCACGCAATTCAGCGAGTTGCCTGCATAACTCCTCATTCTCCTTCGCCAACTCTTCCAGGTGATTCTTTTGCTTCAGCAATTCTTGCAATATGAGTTCGAAGGCACTGTCACTCGTATTCATCAAATCTCCTTCAGGATGTACCGTAAACTCGTCAATCCTGGCGAGCCTCACATCATTAAGCATGTAGGTGAATGCTATTACCTTAGAAAACGTTATTTACTGTCTGGCTTGGTATAAAGACGTATCAACGTGTTTAAAGTAACAATGGTTGAGTTTTCAATTTTTATTGTAGCACCCAAAAATGCCACCTTTTGTCTTCCGGTTCGCATAAAACAGGGCATGCTCTGGCAAGCAGGCAGTCTATTTCTTGCTTGTGTCAAGTTGCTATGCTACACTATGTGCATTGGTAAACAACCCTATCAGGACTCTGTTGACGAATGACACTGGGAGGCGAATCAGGTGGGGAACCATGGCAGGGGCAAGCCCTGCCACTACTATGATACGGCTTCGTAGGCCGATGTATGCGTATCATAGTAGTGGCACCCCTGGCGGGTGCCATGTCCGATTCCACCTTATGTTTCATTCGTCAACAGAGTCTATCAGGTGCAGGTTTTCTCATAATAAGGATAGATATGGCACAGAGATCGCTGGCGCACGAAACAGCGGGTAGAAGGCAAGGAGATCAGTACAGTCAGGGTAAAAACTTGCTTGGCCCTATACTCTGCTGGGCAGTCGTTTTTGCCGATATCGGCACCTCTGTCTATTATACCCCTGGTATCCTTTACCAAATTCCCGGCATTGGCAGCCTGGCGGGTTTCTTTGTATTTTTAACCATGTCTGTGTTCGTACTGCTTACACTAAAGTATGCAGAGGTGACTGAGCGCTTCCCCCAGGGGGGAGGCGTCGTGACGGTGGCCGCGCAAGCTATGAACCACTGGGTCGGAGCGCTGGGTGGTATGTTCATCCTGGTCGATTACTTCCTCACTGCAGCTATCAGCTCCCTCTCAGGCATGCAGTACCTCAGCGTGGTTATTCCTGCGCTTGGGCGCCCGACCATTGTCGTTCCCCTGTACGGTTCAGTCCAGGTTCTACTATTGTTGATCACCATCGCTGTACTTGTATTGCTGGGTATTCTAAACTGGATAGGCATTAGTGAAAGCGCAAAAGTAAGCCTGGTGGGAGCGATCATCGCTTTTATCAGTGATATAGCAATACTATTTACCGTCTTCACACATATCTCCTTCTCTGAATTTTTGTCGCTTTTCCCCTTGATGTTTGCGAACCATACACTCACTACAGCTACTATTCTGGTCGGTTTCGCGAATTCGTTTCTCGCCTTTTCGGGCCTGGAGAGTATCTCGCAGCTCTCGCCCGTCATGAGGACCCCGCGCAAGAAGGTTGCCGGACTCGCGCTCTTGCTCGTGGTACTTACCATTGGTATAACCAGCCCCCTGTTGACGATGCTCTCGACAACCTTATTGCCAAAGAGCATAGTCGGCGACCCGGTACTCTCCAGCCAGGTAATCTCACTGCTGGCCGGCCACTTCGGTGGCCTGTGGGGGCAATTCTTACAGGTCGAGGTGGCAATTAGCGCAAGCGCACTGCTGATATTTGCTAGCAATACCGCCATCATCGGGTCCTACCACGTCTTCATGGCGCTTTCGCGCATGGAGTTCTTCCCTTCATTCATCCTGAAACGCAATAAGTTACGTGGCACGCCTCACAACTCCATTGCTCTGGCTACCTGTGTTCCGATTGTAGTGTTAATACTGGTATTAGGGAACATTGTAATCCTCGGTGATATGTATGCCTTCGGTCTGCTAGGCGCCTTTTCCCTGACATGTCTTGGGCTTGACATTGTACGGCGACGTGAGCGTAAAGCCGCTAAAGTTATAGCCAGTCATCTGCCGGGCGTAGATAACAACCGTCAGTCAGCTCCTCCCGAGACTGTGCTGGACAACGCCGTTGAGTTGAGTCGTCAATATACGCGTTCCAATGGAACAACATCCGTGGGTGGGCTAGAGCCAGACGTAATTGCAACCCTGGCTGTGCCTGCTGCTAAGGAAGGCTTGAGAGTACGCTTGCGGAAGCTTTGGTACACAATCGATTTCTGGTTAGGCATATTGACTACTGTTCTGGTGATAACTGCCTGGTCCACGAACCTGGTAAACAAGCACCTGGCAACCCTCTTTGGCGGCACAGTAACACTCCTGGGCATGGCAGTAGCCTACTACAACTACAACCTTCACAAGCGCAAGGGCCGCCTGCTGGTCGTTACCACTACTGTCGAGAAACGCTTGCCGGATTCCATCCTGGCCGTGTTTACCCCTGGGAATGAACACAACAACGCAGTTATGCGCTGTGCAATCAGTAATGCAGATGGGAAGCCGGTTGTGTTTCTCTATGTAAGCGACCGCAAGGACGGGACCATACCACGCATGTTCGAGGTTTATGATCCCTATCTGGAAGACCAGCAGGCCAAGGAGTTGTTTGGGCAGGCTGAGAGCCTGGCGCAAAGAGCTAAAATCAATCATCAATTCGTCTATCGACAGCAAGAACCAGACGCTGTCGCCCGTGTTTGGTATAGGGTACATCCACGAGATACCATAATAGCTGCGGAAAATGCTGCCCAATTTGAGGATATCAACCCGGACCGCATCCGTTATGAGCTTACACCGGAGGGCAAAGTAGCACACCTGCTCAAACGCTGGTAATAGTAGAGCGTGTCTGATTTTCAGAGTCTTCGCCCTCTCGCGCGGCTTCGCTGCACAAATAATTGAGTAAGTAGTGTGGAACATGCGCTTCGCGCATGTTCCACACTACTTACTCAATCAAGCGAGCGCCGCAGGCGCGAGCAAGCGATCGTGATTAGGAATCAGATAGACTCGTAATAACGTGATACAATAAAAGCACCTACATCGTTTGTGGGTAACAGTATGAGGCAGTCACGAGTGAAAAGGAACTGACCGAGATGAATGATCGCATCCGTGAAATTTTAAGCTGGTATGCCAGCGAAAATCCTGGCATCCGCACAAATCTGGCTCGCATGCTCAACCATGGTCGCCTGGGCGGCACTGGAAAAATGGTGATTTTACCGGTTGATCAGGGCTTTGAACATGGCCCGGCTCGCAGTTTTGCGCCAAACCCCGCTGGCTATGATCCGCGATACCATTTCCAACTGGCCATCGAAGCAGGCTGTAATGCCTATGCTGCACCGCTGGGCTTCCTGGAGGCAGGCGCCGCTGATTATTGTGGTGAGATTCCCCTGATACTCAAGTGCAATAACCATGATCTGCTCCATGAAGAAAAAGACCCTCTCTCCGCGGTAACTGGCGGAGTCAGTGATGCATTGCGCCTGGGCTGCGCTGCTGTCGGCTTCACTATTTATCCGGGGTCCGCTCAGAGCACTACTATGTACGAGCAGTTACAGGCTCTCGCCGAGGAGGCCAAATCAGCTGGCCTGGCTGTTGTGGTCTGGTCGTATCCACGTGGCAGCGGCCTGAGCAAAGAGGGTGAAACTGCCATCGATGTCATAGCTTATGCAGCGCAGATTGCTGCCCAATTGGGGGCAGATGTCATCAAAGTGAAACTGCCGAGCGCAAAGGTAGAATTGCCGGAGGCGCAAAAGGTCTACCAGAAGTATGAAATCCCTATAGCTACCCTGGCCGACCGGGTCCATCACATCGTTCAAAGCGCCTTTGCAGGTCGCCGTATCGTCATTTTCTCCGGTGGAGTTTCGGTTGCCGATGAACAGTTCTTTACCGAGGTCCGTGCCATTCGTGATGGCGGCGGGTTCGGCTCGATCATTGGCCGTAACTCGTTCCAGCGCAAGAAGCCAGACGCCTTGAAGTTCCTCGATACCGTAATAGGCATTTACGAGGGCTCTATCCAGTAGAAACGTCTCAGACATACGTTCATTAAACCGCACAGACCCTCGTGGCCATATACTGCCAGAGACCATGAGGGTTCCACTCCTTGTTAGATTGAGAGCTGCGCTCTAACCAAGCATTTATGGGAGAAATTTTCCATGCCGGACGCTCTGCTATTACGCAAACTCACCCTCGATGACCTCTGGACCTTCAAAATGATGGGTAACATTGCCCTTTCGCCGGATGGCCAGCGCGTTGCTTTTGTCATGCATAGTAGCGATAAGATAAAGAACGAACGGCAAAGCGCTATCTACCTGCTCCACCTTGACGAACAGGGGACGCTGCGCTATGCAGTGGATGAAGCTCGCCAGTTGACCAGCGGCGTGAAAAACGACTCTTATCCCGTCTGGGCGCCCGATAGCAGGCGTTTGCTGTTTATCTCTGATCGCGAAGATGAGAGCTGAGCCACGCGAGTCGCGTTACCACCCCCACGCTCTTTATACATCCCGAAAATGACCTGCGTTGTCCCATCGAGCAGACGGAACAATTCTATATGGCGTTGAAGATGATGGGAAAGGTTCCTGTGGAGTTTGTGCGCACCCCCGGCTCGTGGCACGTTGGAACGGCCAAACCCAGCCAGTACCTGACCTACTGGGAGAAGATGGTGGCGTGGTTCCGCAGGTATGTGGAGATTCGGGCGGAGGAGTATGAGTAAGCGATTTTCTTGAAAGTGCGTTACTCATAACCAGATGGAACCAGGGTAATATACACTATTTCATGGATTTCTGATAATCCTACGTCTAACTAGCACAGCAATAAGAATAGTACAGTTCCATTAAACGGTGAAAGTGCTTACACCCCCATGCTCTGCGATCTTCTCTTGTACCCCGGCTTCTTCAGGGTAAGGCTTGTCGGTCTGAAGTGAGCGCGTTTCGGTCCGGCTGGGGGGGTGCAGCCACAGCGAGACGTGCGCTGGCTGCATCGTTTCCTGCGCAACCGCCAGCAGGTGCTCACGTAAGTGATCCAAGTCCACCTCCTGGCGCAGCGAGGCACTGTAGGCTGCTACGATCTTGGCGGTATCGTACTTGCGGCGGTAGAAACGGTGGTCAATGATGGCCTGAATGTGGTGATGCAGGGGCTGGAAGAGCGCGTAAATGACGAGTGTGGAGACCACAATAGCCACATCGCTGTTCTGGTTGATGAGTGTTCGCAGCAGATATTGCAAGGCGAAGATGAGACCAACATAGATCAGTACCAGCAGAGCGGTCAAGCTTCCATAGACCAGGGTGCGGTTGATGATGACATCGATCTCATAGAGCCGATAGCGCATGACAGCGATGTAGATAGCCACCGGGCCGAGCAGTAAGACGAAGAGCGAAATATTTCCATTGATCAGGGAATACAGGGAGTCAGACTGGAGCAGGGTGGAGTTGAAGAGGCCTGGCACCGCCAAAACCAGTTGCGCCAGGATGATGGCGGCAATGGCGAACACAATCCATTTGGTCTGCTGGCGCTGCACGGCAGTGGAGATCGTGCGATAGCGGTAGATCTGCGCGACGACGAGAATCCCCATCATGCCGAGAAAAAAGAGAAAAGAATACGCTGGGAACCAACTGACTTGCGACAAAGCACCATAGAAAAAGATATCCACGACATTGTAGGCCACCCACACTGGCACGAGCCAGCGTATCCACTTCGGGACGAAGCGCCCGGTAGGAAAGAGAGCGAAGACCATGAAGAGGAGGATCTGGTTCAGGAAGGCTAGCCCGGCGGCCGGGTATTGTAAGGCGGGAACGCTTACCAGTGCACTGATGCTGGTCGTTGCTCCCTGCGTCACCGCCTGTAAGGCGAGGAGCAAGGCGATCCAGGAGTCGGATTTGTGCCAGAAGATCAACCAGCCGGCTGAAAACCAGATCAGCGTGGAGAGGAGCGTCACCACCACACTGTACCAGGCATAGGTCGTGAGGGAAATCCCATGTGTCGCTAGCGCATGCGCTTGCTCGGGAGAAATCTGTACTCCATTGCAAGCGCTGCCAGCGCAGAGCGACTGTGATTGCGTAAAGAATGGGGGAAGGCTCACGACCACGAGCAGCAAGGCCACGACTGCCACGAGTATCCAGGCTGCCTGCGCTCCCCTCAGGAAGCGACCGTACAGGCGTGTCTCATCCGCTTCCTGAGGTTGAGCGTTCACGCTCCTCTGCGTTGATCCCTGCTTCATGTTCCTACCTCTGCCTCGGGCTGCTTCTCACACTTGTGAGTGGATTCTTGAATCACAAAGAGCACTGCATCGAGGAATGAGCAGTTTTCACTCTCCTGCTGAGCATTTTACCATATGATCGTCCCGTAAAAGTTACGGCAAGCGTTACGATTTTTTTCACCACTTAATGATATTCCCCTGAAATTAGGGGTAGGGCAAACACAATTTCATGCGCGGTGGTGCGCTGCAGGCGCATGGTGCATTGTTGGCGAATTGCCAAAAGCTAGGCAGCCATCGCAAGTTTGGCAGAAGCAACCAGCTTGGCAAAACGAGAAACCGGTGTTGAAGCAGGTCTCTTGCCTTTCAGCCATTCAACAGCACGAAGGACATTCATAGCGGTAGCCGTAAAAAATGCCTGAAGCCTCAATTTCTTGCTTCCGATATAGCGCGCTCGCCGCATCTCACAGGTGCGTACCGCTTGCGCAACCGTGCCTTCAATTCCTGCTCGTTTGGCGTACAGCGTCCGAAATTCGGGCATGTCCTGGCGTTTGCGTGCCCTCTGCAAGGCAGTATAGGTCTGTTCATCTGGGCGCAAAATCAGCACTTTCGCGGCGGTTTGAGTACATCGATCATGCAGAGCACACACTCGACACGCAGGAAGGGGAAACCGAACACGAAGGCTTGGCTTCCCGTGCCGATCAGGGATATGCCCCCAATCTCGACTGGTGTGCCCGGCAGGGCAGACCACTCGTTTGGCCTCCCAGTCAATGAGAAATTGGCTGTGGTCAAAGCGGTCCGCTGCTTTTGAGGCCCATGAAGTGTCTGGAATAACCGGTCCAACCAGGTCGACTTGGTAGCGCATCTGGCTGCCTACGAGCACGTCTGCATCGACATATCCTGTATCCACCAGATGCTGATGGGGAAGAAGCTCATGGGCCGCTTCGTCCGCATGGAGTCCTTCCAGGACTGAGCCATCTGCCGTGGTGGCATCTGTGCTCACGACCGCCACAATGAAATGCGGTTCATCGTCCTCACACGTTTCAGTGAAATGAACTTTGTACCCTGTCCAGACCGTGCTCTTCTTGCGACTGTAACGCGCTTCGACATCGTAGGGAGAAGTGATGAGCAAGGCTGAGGGAGGCAGTTCATCATCAGCGCGCCAGCTTGTGCCTTGCTCGCGCGCGTGATAGTGCTGAATCCACACCCGCCGCAGCGTTTGGACCGCTTCCAGTTTGGCCAGCCAGGGAAGGCTCGTCTCTGCGTAGACGTGTTCCAACAGCCGACGCCCATCTGCCCCAATCGTTTCCGCCAACTCCACCCGTCTTTTCTCCTCTTTGGGCAGACGAAAATCACTGAAGCGTTTCTCATACCGTTCTGCCCACGCTGGGTCCATATGCTCCAACAGCCACGATGGCGCAACCTCGGAGAGGATATTGAGTGCATGACGCATCGTCTCTCCGACGCATTCCAGTCGGCGCAGGGTACGGATGGCTGCTAACACGTGCGTCGAATCAGTGCGCTGCTTGCCACGCGGTTTGATCCAACCACGTTGCCGACACTGTTCCAGTAAAAGATCGAAGAGGCGACGTTCAGCTCCATGAGCGAGCAATCGACTGCGAAATTCCGAGAGCACAGAGAAGTCAAACCCCGTATCGGTCAGCTCCAGGCTTAGGACATACTTCCAATCAATGCGGGTGCGCACCGCGTCAGCCGCTTGCCGGTCGGTCAGTCCCTCCGCATATTGCATGAGAGTGACCAGAGCGAGGCGCCGCGGAGCCTCAGCCGGTTGGCCACGACTGGGAAACAGATCGCGAAAATCTTCATCCTCATACAGCGTTCCTAAATCATCTCGCATCTGCATAAATACATTGCCCTCAGGCAGGACTGCCCGTGCGAGGCGGACCGTCTCTTCTGGAATAGCCGGGATCGGCTGTGGATGCATGGACATGGGTTCCCTCCTGGTTTCATCGACGCTCTGGTTTTTGTTCAGTATCTCATATTTCTTCCCAATCCCGCTGAGGCAATTCGCCAACAATATCTTAATGGGGCTGTACCATTGTTGAGAAGACTGCATATGTCCTCCTAAAAATACCCCATCCATCAGCTACTTCTTCTGATTGGGAGAACCAATATTTCACATTCATAATTATCAATGAAAGACAATCAAAAAGGAGGGGTAAAAAGGTTATGATTTGGTTGGGATTTGTTTATATTCCTACCTTATTGTTAAAAACAATGGGAGGCACGAAAAGCGATAGGAGGATACAAGCCATTGTTACTTCGCGTTTATCACAGCGTTGGAAGATAGAACGACAAATATCTACCATAGACATGGATGGTAAAGAATATGGCAAAGCTTCACGAATTACGCCCGCTCATAGACCGGGGCAATAAGGCTGTACTGTTCTTCAAAACTGAGGATGGTGAGACTGTCAAGGCATCCATCGGCAAGGATGCACAGGAGCACGTTACTCACACGCTCTTCTATCCTGATCGCCCCAATCCTTTTCCTCAACCACAGACAGAACGATACTCATCTTGGAAACATCTGCTTGAAGATATGACAGATTTACAGACAATGAGCGACCAGTGGAGTATAGAAGAGTAGAGTTTGGCAGGTGGGCGGTCTTATCCTAAAGCCTGAAATTCCACGCTTTGTAAGAACTTCTTTCGAGTACCTCGGCTAGTCTGGTGTGGCGAACATGAGTATTATTCTCCACTGGAGGCTCGTGATCGTGTAATTTCAAGTCTCCTTTTGCGTGTGTTTTTATTGGTTCTGGCAAGGTTTAGGCAATGCGCATCCACGAGGGAACACGGGCATTATAGCGTGCGATGTAGGCGGCGCGGTCCTCTATCGGCATTTCGGCAAGCGCTTCTTTGAGGCGGCGGCGTCTATCCTGGAAGTTGCCGGGCTCTTTTGATGAAGGGTGTGCATTAGTAAAGATCGTCTTTCCACAGAGGACGTTTCGCTTTTTGAATGGCTCCGGGACGTTTGCCTGGAAGTCTGTGATGAGTTCTGCGCTGGCATGGGGGACGATACACCAGAGTTCAGGAAGTACATACACGCTCTCCTGTGTCCAGGCTGGTACAGTGAGTCCGTAGCGCAAGGCTAAGTATTCGGCAGCTCCAGCGCAAAAGGCTGCCCACTGTCGCTCTTGCTCAGTTGTGTGTTCCGCTAGCTCAAGTGGCTCGTCTAGCAACTCCTGGCGCTTCTCAATGTCATACAGGAAGAAAGAGTTCATAAAGTTGCCGATAGCAACCCTGAATTCTTCTCCGCTGCCTAGTGCTTGGTAGGCCAGCGCCAGGGTTTGGGTCTCGAATCGCATTGCTTGCGCTCCTCGTCAGCCTTTTCCTGTATCGATTCGTCGTACTCGTATCCGACCTGGTTCTACGACAACTACGGTGTTAGCAAGACTTTGCTCAGCTAGAGCGCTCAGTCCATTCAAGACTTCCTGAATCAGATTGGCAGTTGGCATACTGTTGGGAAGCCGCAGCACGATAATACCGAAGTGTGGCGGGGGATAGTGGGTGATATTGGCGAAATCAAGGTCGATGGTGATGATGGTTTGCTGATGGGCCTGAGCATAGGCATAGGCCTCGGCATCGGGATGACCTTGCAAACTAGCATCATAGACATGCTCTACAAGATAGCCAGCGTTACGCAAGGCTGACACGAGGGTTCTACTGGTATTCTCATCGACCAGAAAAGACCAGTTATTTCTGAGTGACATAAATGTCTTCTTCGGCCAGCCGTTGTGCCGCGTACCCTAAGGCTGCGCGTATTCCTTCGATGCCGAGGTAGTACTCATACATCACCTCATCTATACTCATTCCACCCGCGAGCTTCCCAAGCACAAGAGAGACTGGCACACGAGTACCTTTAATGACAGGTTTACCGCCAAGTATTTGAGGATCAGAGACGACCCCTGGATACAGTTCTACCGGTTGCATAGGCGCCTACCTTTTTGTGAGACAGGTTAAGGACAACAGTCTGCCTTAACCATTATATCATTTTACTCCCCTGACCTGTCGAATGACCAGCGTACCCAGGCCGAAGTACACGATGGTCACGGCAAACAGCGTTGTATAACCGATATGGTTGGGGAAGCCGCGTAAGAGTTGCAGAAGGATACCACCGATGGTAATGCCGACGACCTGGGGTAGGATGCCCATTGCCGACCAGATGCCCAGAAATTTCCCCGCCTCGTTGGTCGGTGGCAATGCGTCGGCAGTCAGCGCCCAGTCGACACTGGTATATGCTCCATAGCCGATGCCGAAGAACGCTCCTGCGATAAGCGCGCTGTATTGAGTTTGAAAAATGATGAAGACCAGGCAGACGACCGTCATCATCGCCCCAGAAAGGTACACTAACCCTTTGCGTCCCCAGTGGTCCGAGGCCCAGCCCGCCAGAATTGATGTCGGTAGTGCCATGAGTAGCAGGACAGGCAAGAAAAGTGTGCCTGAGAACTTTTCGCCAGAGAAGGCCCCGTTGAGAATAATAGTTTTCACGCCTGGCCCGCCCAATACATCATCGAAGTAGTACTGGAGGAAGTAGAAGATACCCCAGATCCCCATCATGATGAGGAGACGCGCCAGCAGCACCCATGAGAGATCGGGATACCTGCTGGGTTTGAAGAAGAACTTTTTCAGAATGGGAGTGAACTGGAATGGCCTGTCTTCTCGTAGTGCTAATGGGGTCTCTTTGACGGTCAGGATCGTATAGGCAACAAAAACAACCTGCACTACGGCAATAATCAAGAAAATCTGTACAATCTCGTTGCGATATAATGGTAACGCGTCGTTCTTGTTGACGATGATACCGGCGACTATAGAGCCAACAATCGTGCCGAGCAAGGTAAAGAGCCCGTTAAAGCCAGCGGTCACCCCACGCTGCCGCGTTGGTACATTATCCGCGATGATCGCGCTCCACGGCGAGTTCGCCAGGTTATTGCTGAACTGCAACAGTAAGAACAAGAATGCAAGCATGAATAGAAGGATGCCAGTAGGAAGTGCAGGTGAGAATGCAAAAGCAATGAGTACGATGATGTTGACAATGGTGCCAATGATCATGAAGGGGCGGCGACGGCCCATGCGGAACGTAGCGTAATCGGAGATGGCGCCGACGAGCGGGTTGACAACGACCGCTACAAGGGTTCCCCAGGCGACAACCAATGTGAGATTGATATCCTTGTGTGCATCGCCAAGGAACTTTGCCACCATGCTGGGTATGACGATAGCCAGCAATGCCTGCCAGTGAAAGTTGTTGGCAATCCAAAACACGTTGATATTGATCTGGTCGAAGAGGGAAACGCGTCGCTGCTCTGCGGCAGTTGGTGAGCTGACGGCCAGCCCACCCGGGTTATCAATAGTAGCCATAAAGTGCTAAACCCCCTCTCTTGATCGTTGAGACATCATGGCTTTCGCCCCTACTCAGGCTTGTGCTCATTATACCGGAGGGGTAGTATTTATGACAAGATGACATCTGACCCATATTTCTGCTACTGGCCGCTTGAAGTGCTCGATTTTCAATCGTGAATTTTGTCATGGATACACTAGCAATGAAATCCGATATTGACAGTTTCATCCAAATTTTGTACTATTAACCTGAACACGCTGGATATACTTTCATACAAGCTGAATTATAATGCATTAGTTTCTTTACGCGCCCGAGGTACAAAATGCAACAAGAACAGCTCATACTCCCTGCAGGAGTCACCGTACGAGATCCTGCAGGAAGCCGCTACGTGATCGAGGCCCTGCTCGGTGAAGGCGGGTCTGGTGCGGTATACCTGGTGCGAGATCAGAGTGACAGCCAGAAACGCTTTGCGCTCAAAGAGGTAATCAATCCAGATAAACACGACCGGGAACGCTTCACTTTTGAAGGTCAGTTGCTCTGGCGCCTGGAGCATAGAGCGTTACCACGTGTGTATCGTGTGTTTGAGAACGACAAGCTCAAACGCGTCTACCTGCTCATGGATTATATCGAGGGGCCCAACCTGGAGGTGTTGCAGAAGGAGCAGCCGGAGCAGCGCTTCCCTTTAGCGCTGTCCCTGGCTTTGTTAGCCCCGATCATCGATGGGCTGAACTACCTGCATCACCAGGAACCACCAATCGTACACCGCGATGTCAAGCCTTCTAACATTATCGTGCCCATGAGGGGCGAGGGGGCCGTGCTGGTCGACTTTGGCATTGCTAAAGAGTTCGTAGAGGATAAAACTACCAATGTGATTCGGCACGGTTCCCCTGGCTATGCAGCTCCTGAGCAATATGGCGGCGGCACCAATCCTCAAACGGATCTCTATGGACTGGCAGCGACGATATATACTATGCTGACCGGGGTCATTCCTCCCGATGCCATCACCAGGGCTACCAGGAGCAAAAGCCTGGATCCTCTCAGGCAAGTGAACCTGCTCGCGCCTGCAATCCCGCCAGGGGTAGCCATGGCCATTGAACACGCGATGAGCATCAGTATTGATGATCGCTTCGAGACGATTGACCAGTTCTGGCAGGAGATGCATGGCACTCCAACGCGAGAGCGCATAGAAGTGGCGCCTGACACATCACTAAACATGCCCGGACCTCGTTCTTTGCCTGAGCAAAACCATAAAGAAATCACGACGACGCCATTGCAACAGAAGCATTCTCAACAAGAGGTGAGAAGGCGTGGCATTCTCCTGCCTGTTGTGCGGGTCCTCTTAGTATGCCTGATAGCAATAGGGGCCGGTGTCCTGGCTTTCAGGTCGTGGAATAGCAGTTCTCCCT
>Ga0187846_10000972_pt1 | contig 16436 bp, 17 predicted proteins | sample TC_taG_FD_161473 | JGI IMG/M metagenome (GOLD analysis project Ga0187846, IMG submission 161473) | Biofilm microbial communities from the roof of an iron ore cave, State of Minas Gerais, Brazil - TC_06 Biofilm (v2) | ecosystem: Environmental > Terrestrial > Deep subsurface > Cave > Wall biofilm...
CGCGACGCCTTCGAAGGTGTTGTCGAACCGCGACCAGGCGGTGACGCAATGGATGTCGCACCGCACCACGGTCCGCGGAAGCCGCTGAAACTCCTCCCACGACCACGTCCGCGGCTCCTCGACCTCGCCGGTGACGGCAAACTCCCACGTCCCCAGATCGATCCTGGGGATGCCGCCGTAGTGCAGCACCGGCCACTTCTCCGTCCGGTACTGCCCGGGAGGAAGCTTCACGTCGTCGGCAGTCACCCGCATCATGGGTGCTACTTGGGCGTGTTTTCGCCCGGCCCGAACGGCGGTCGCCGCGCGGGCCACGGGGGAGCGAAGCGCTCGAGCGACGAGAGCGTCTCGGGCGGAAGGTACGCCCCCTCGGCATACAGCGCCGCTTGGACCTGGTGCACAAGCGCCGGAGTCTCGGCCATCTTCCGGAACGACAGCCGGGCTTGGAGCGACAGGGCCGCGGCAAGCCCCGCGGCCTGTCCTTCTTCCATCGTCGTGGCGGCGATGCGCGCCGAGCCGGCGGCCTCGTAACTGGCCGAGATCGACCTGCTGGCCACGAGCAGATTCGCCACGCTCACGGGCACCAGCGACCGGAAGGGGATCGTGTAGGCGATGCGGCGTGCAGCGTACGGGTTCATCTGGCCTGGGCGGTAGGGATGCAGATCGATCGGATAGCTCGCTACGCCGATCGCATCCCAAAACACCCGGCCGCCCTCAATGTCCCGGACCCTGAGGGTGTAGAGGCCGCGGATGTGGCGCGTCTCCCGGACATACAGGTAATCGGCCGCCCGAATGAGAAACGCGTGGGTGAACCCCGGGACATTCTGCCGCAGGAACTCGATGAGAGAGGGAAGCTCGCTCCGTCCCCGCTGCATTGCGTCTGCCACCGACGCGGGGTTGGTTCCATCGACGCCGAAGAGGAGCAGGCCGTTGATCAGGACGGACCCGTCGTTCTGCAGGCCGATATTCAGGTCATAGATCGCGACACCGGACTGGGTCGGTGTGTATTTTCGCATGGTGGGTCCGAATCCCCAGATGTTGCGATCGCGGATCCCGCCGCGGACCATGGCCCGATGGGCGCTCCCGAAGAGGAACGAGGTCATCTGGCGCCAGCTGACGCCGGCCACCTGGAAGACCAGGGTGGCCGCCATCATCGCCCGGTCGATCCCCGAGCCTTCGCGCCCGAGCTGGTACGGGACCCCGGCCATCGCCGCGATATCGGCGTCATCGGTGGCGTCGATAATCCGCTGCGCGCAGATCGTCTCCGGCCCGCTTCTGGCATCATCCTTCACCACGACCCCCGTCACCCGGGGGCCCTGTGCCAGGACCGCGATCGGGCGGGTGCGCAGCCGCAGGCTGATCAGCGGCTCCTGGCGCACTTCCTCCGCGAACACTTTCTTGGCGTATTCCACGTCGAAGGTCATCCCGAGGCGGTGGTAGATCTCGAGGAAAATACCCCGAGCCAGGTGGCGGCCCTCTGGGTCCACGTCCATGTCCAGCACGTTCAGCATCCCGCCCGTGAGGTCGCCCCCGAGATACGGCCGGGCCTCCGTGAGGAGCACTGGCGTTCCCAGGCGGGCGGCCGACACGGCCGCGGCCACGCCGGCCGGCGTCCCCCCTACGACGAGCAGGGGGATCCGCTCCGTGCACTCCGGCGCCGAGGCTTCTATGCCTGCCGCAGCAGGGAGGGTCGCGGGCGCAAGCAGGGCCACCGCGGCGACCACGGCCGCCGCGGCGCGCCACGGAGGCCGGCGCCAGGATCGCTCGAGGTCACACGGGCGACGCCACATTCCGGTACCTATTATAGCCCGAAAACCTCCGCTCGGACGCCCTACGAGCTGGTCCGGACCGGCTGCGGGACCGCCGGGCGGATGAAGATGCGGCAGAGCACCAGGCTGAACTCGTACAGCAGGGCCATGGGAATGGCGACGAGGATCATGGTCACCGGGCTCCAGTCCGGCGTGCCCAGCACGGCGATTGCGGCGATGATCAAGTAGGCAATCCGCCACTCCTTGCGCAGGGTCTGCGGGCTGACGATGCCGAGCGCGGCGAGGGAGAGAATGACCAGCGGCGTCTCGAAGGTCGCCCCGACAATCACGAGAAACAGGAGCACGTACGAGATGTACGCATTCGCGGTAATCAGCACGTTGAACTGTGTGCTGGCCTGGGCCAGCAGCCAGCGCGTGCTGACCGGCAGCACGAAGATGTATCCGAACGCAATCCCGAACGCGAACAGCACCCCCGCGAGGATGGCCAGCGGGACGACCCGCCGGCGCTCCGTATGGGTCAGCGCCGGATCCAGGAACGCGTAGAGCTGGTACATGATCCACGGCATGCTGAGAGCGATCCCAAAGAGAAACGCCACCTTCATCTTCACCAGGAACGGCTCGATCACCGTGAGCGTCGTGAGCTGCTTGTCCCCCGCGGGCCGCAACAAAAGCCGAAGGAGCGGATCGACAAAGACGAGCCCGACCGCGCTCCCCAGCAGGAGGCCGATCAGCGCGTACCGGAGGCGCTGGCGCAGTTCCTCCAAGTGCTCGACCAGCGTCATCTCCTTATCGCGCCTGGTCATCGCATCGCGCCTGGTCATCGCATCGCATCCCGAGCAAGCTGCGAGACCGTGACGAACACGTACCCGCGGCGCCGCAGCTCGACGATGATGCGCGGCAGGGCCTGCACCGTCGGCAGCGTTCCGGTGTGCAGAAGAACGATTCCCCCCGGCCCCGCGCGTGTCAGCACGCGCTCCACCACCACGTCCGCCGACGGGAGCGCCCAATCGCCCGAGTTGTTGGTCCACATCGCGAGCCCCATGCCCGCGCGCCTCGCCGACGTCACCACTTCCGCGGTGTAGTCTCCGCCCGGCGGCCTGAACCACCGCGGCTGCCGCCCGGCGGTCCGGCGGATCACCAAGACCGTCGCCCCAATCTCCGCCGACACCGTCTCGGGATCCACCGTGGTCATGTTGGGGTGATGGAACGTGTGATCGCCCACCTCGTGGCCGTCCGCGACCATCTCCGCTATGAAGTACGGGTAGGTGACCGCATGCTCGCCGATCACGAAGAACGTGGCGTGGACCTTGTATCGTCGGAGGACGGCGAGCAAGAGCGGCGTCGCCAGCGGATGCGGGCCGTCATCAAACGTCAGCGCGATCTCGCGCCTGTGGGGATTTCCCCGCCACAGCCGGCCCCGGCTTTCGACGCCAAAGAGGAGCCCTTCCCACCGATCCTTGATCTCGTGGACGCTCTGGAGCAGGGTTCCCTGAAATCGCTCGACCGACTCGGCGATCCGGTCGCCCGGCAGGGCCGGGAGGCTCACGTGCGACCCCGGCGGAAAGTGCGGGTCATGCGCAAGCGAGGGCGCCGGGACCAGGGCACCCGCCAGCAGCGCGGGGCTGTACCACACGTCGCCCGCACGTGACAGCGCCTCGGGCGCGCTCAAGAAGCGGTGACGATCGAACCGGGCCGTGAAGGACACATCGAGGCGGCGGCCGTCAAAGGGGCCGCTGAGGTGATAATACCCGGTGAGCACCACCTGGGTCACCTCGGGATCCGCCGCGAAGGTCGCCCCACTGAGTGCGCGGGCGCTGCCCGCGACTTCCTCGACGATGGCCCGAGCGCCCCCCGTCCACGTCATGCCGTACACGAACCAGATCCAGGCGCACCGGGAGAAACGACCGTTGGACAGCCGGCTGACTCCGTCGCTTCCAATCGTCACCTTCACAACAATGGGCGTGAGCCCTCTGTCCCCCAGCACTTTCCACACGCGCTCCTCGTCGGAGCGAATGCCGGGCCCGATGGGATGAGTGTCGTTCGTGATGTACGGTGACGCCGGTGCGGGCGGGACGTACGATTGGACAGGGGCAGCGGCGATGATTTGACCCGCCTCCGCTGCTGAAAATCGCGTCACGGCGGTGACGGGCGGCACGGACGCGCCGACGCGCACGAGCTCGTCCTGGGGGAGGTCTCCGACCAGGGTGAACGAGATCCCTCCGAGGTTCCAGTGGAGCAGGGTGGCGACGCCGCGGCGTGCCACGGTCCCCTCCGCCGTTCCGACCCGCACCTTGCGGCCGTTGGGTGCCGGGCCCTGCGGGCCCCGGCTCTCAAACAACGTGAGGGTGGAGATCCCGTCTGAAAACGCCAGCGTCGCCGTGGGGGTTTGGTGCACAGTGACCACACGCGAGCGGACAAACTGGTAGCCGGGCGGCAGATACGCGGGGAGTTGAGGGAGAAACCCCACCCGCCGCGCGATCTCCTCCATCGTCATCACACCGCCGCCCCGCGGCGTCTGGACCTGGACGCCCGGAGGAGGCGTGAGGACAAAGAGATCGGCGGACAGGAGAGGGTTGATCTGCAGCGTGAGAAATGCCGAGGCTTGCCGCAGTGCGCCGGCGGGCCCATACCCCTCAAATCGCAGGATCAGACGTGTGCGGGTGTCCACCCAGATGCGGAGCCGCGGCCGGCCGGGAAACTTGCTGTCCACGGCGATGAGGCGGGTTTCCCGGCCCGCCACCGTGTCGGCCGATTCAAACCGCACGTCGTAGTTCGCTTGGATCTGGAGGATCTGGCTCGCCAGCCCCTCCTCGCTCGTCTTGGGAGCGCGCCGGCGGATGAACTGGTTTTTGGCCGGAACGAAGTCCGTCTCCGTCTCGCCCGTGATGACGACGATCCGCTCCGGCTGATCGCCCGCGGCGAGATATTCGAAACGCGTCTGGTCGGGCGCCTGGTGGAAGACGCGCACCTGGGAGGACCGGACGGCGCCCCCCCAGACGGTCACCGTCTTCGTCCCCGCGTAACTGACGCGGCGCGGCGCGGTAACGGCGGACCGTAGCCACGCGAGCGCGTCTCCGGCGGCGGGCTCGGCCCAGGCCGGCGCGGGCAGCGTGGATCCGGGTCCGAAGACACTCCCCCCCAACACGCAGATCGCCAGCGCGGCGATCGGGCGGTGGATAAGGCGGCCCATCTTATCTGAACGGCGGCTCCGGGGCGGGGGCGTCGGAGATCACAAGCGTGGTGGCCACCTCGTCGGTGAGTGACCGGTCGGCCGACAGCACCAGATAGTGGCGGAGATACGTATCCATGTCCAGCGGAGCCTCTGGGCCTACGGCGTGGACCAGAGCTGCGACGCGCAGCCACCCGGAGAGCCATCCCAGCGGGATGCCGACGAGGAGCAGCAACGTTGCGCAGACCACCGCCACGCGGACCAGGGTCGGCCGGGCGGAGAACACCTCGCGCAGGGAGGGGCGGCGCGGGTGGCTCGCATCCCGGGCGAGCCGCCAGTGGAGCCGCTCGGCAAATCCCGCCGGAGGAACCGGTTCGCGCAGGGTCCGCAGCAGGCCCCGCAGGGTCCGCAGCTCTTCGTATTCCCGCAGACACCCAGGACAGGTCCGGACGTGCGCCTGCACCTGTTCCAGAGCGCGCACGTCGAGCACGCCATCGAGATAGGCGGAGAGACGGTCGGTCACGTGAGCACTCATGCTTCGTCCTTCCTCCCCGTCAGGTAGGGCCGCAGCGCCTTCCGGAGCATTTCACGCGCCCGATGCAGGCGCGACCGCACCGTGCCGACCGGAGAGCCGACGGCAGAGGCCACTTCATCATACGATAGCCCCTCCACGTCCGCAAGGACGACGGCCGTCCGGAACTCAGGCGGCAGCGCATCCAACGCGGCTTGCACGGTGCCGTCGAAATCGGTGGTCTCGGTGCGATGCTGTGGATCGTCCCGGCTATCCCCCAGGAGGGTCACCCGCGCATCCCCACCCGGGCTTACGGGGGCGTCGAGCGAGATTTCGGGACGCCGCGCCCGGCGCCGAACGTGATCGATATGAGTGCGGGTCATGATCCGGCACACCCAGCGGTCGAAGTAAGTCCCGGGCTGGTAGCGGTCAAATGCGCGAAAGGCCTCGACAATCGCCTCCTGCGCCAGATCCTCGGCGTCGTCGGGGTTCCCCGTCAGACGATAGGCGACGCGGTAGATCCGGCGCAGGTGGCGCTGGAGGAGCTCTTCGAAAACGGCCAGCCGGTACGCGCTGTCGCGCTCCGGCGCCCCGGCCGTCCCTCCCATCACTCCATTCAGGCCCTCCAGCGTGGATGCGGCGTTCGCCATGCCCCAGCCCCCTGGGTCTCCCCCACCTTATATAAGCGTTTCGGGACGCCGGGGAGTTCCCGCCGGGCAGGCCTCAGGGAGTCGGGACCGCCTTGCCGAGCAGGGCCTCGCGGAACTCCTGGACGCTGCCCGAAGGCGTAATGGCCAGGACGATATCGCCCCCACGCAGGGCCGTGTCGCCGTGGATTACCTCTGCCAGGTCCCCGCGGACCAGGATGGCCAGCGTGCTGTTGCGAGGGAGGGCGAGATCCCGAACCTTGCGGTTCGCGGTCGGGGAGGTCTCCGTGATCGCCACCTCGACGAGCTCCAGATGACCGCGGCGGAGCGCGGCAAGAGGGATGACGTCGGCCACTTCCACTTCCTGCTCGATCAGGCTGTAAATCAGTTTGGTGGAGCTCACGGTCTGGTCGATGCCCAGGAGCTGGAACGTGACCTCGTTCTTCGGGTTGTTAATCCGGGCGATGACCCGCTTGACGTGAAACTTCCGCTTCGCCATCTGGCAAATGACCAGATTGTCCTCGTCGTCGCCGGTGACCGCGGCCACGACATCGGCGCGCCCCGCTCCCGCCTGCTCGAGTATCGTCACTTCGCACGCGTCGCCGGGAATGACGCAGCCGGCGTCCTGGAACTCCTCCAGCAGCAGGTCATACCGGCGCCGCCCCTTCTCAATCAGGCAGACCTCCAGGCCCCCGGCGAGAAGCGCCTTCGTGAGGTAATAGCCCACCTTGCCACCGCCTGCGACGACCACGTACACGGTCAACGGCTCCTTTCAGCGGCGGGAGGCCGCGGCGCGCTCTCAGGAACGGCCTGGTACTGTTCGACGCTCCGCCACGGCGCGCCGAGGAGAAAGTCGCGGCACAGGCCCGCGCCGAGCAGCGTGGGGCTAATCGTGTCGATCCCGAGCTCCCGATAGGCGTCGGCGCGCCAGGGATCATAGATCCGGGCGATGACGCGGGGGACCTTGAATTTCACCTTCACGATCTGAGCAGACATGATGTTCGTGTTATCGCCGTTGGTGGTCGCCGCGAACCCCCCGGCCCGTTCGATGCCGGCCTTGCGGAGCACATCCTCATCGATCCCGATGCCGAGGATGGTCTTTCCCTTGAATCCCCGCCCGAGGCGCTGGAATGCCTCCCGGTCCCGATCGATGATCGCGACCGAGTGCCCCTCGGACTCCAGGATCATGGCCAGGGTTGATCCGACCCGACCACAGCCGAGGACGACCACATGCATGCCCGCCGACCCCCCTCCTGCTCGCGTCCCGCCGAACCCTTACACCGGCCCACGATGCGCCTCCTGCCCATCGGGATGCGTCTAAGCGCTCTATCCGGAGCGGGCCGAACGGGATGGCCTCGAGGGGACGGGCCCTTCGGCATCGAGCCGCTGGGGTTCCTCTGCGGCGGCCGCTTCGGCGCCGACGCTGCTCTCGGCCACCCGGTCGATAATCACCTCACACGGGGCGTGCCGGAACAGCGACTCGGCGAGGCGCGCGGCGGGGCCTTCGATGAACCCGCTGTTGGGAGCGATGCCGAGCACAATGACGTCGACGTTATTATCCCGTGCCACGCGGGCGATCCCTTCGCCCGCTTCGCGGGCGCGGATGATCTGCGTCTGCGCCGCTAGACCGTGCATCTCAATAATCGCCCGGGCCTGCTCCAGCGCGCGCCGCCCGGGTTCTTCCGCTTCGGGGATGGGCACGCCGAGGGAGAGGATCCGGGGAACTTCTAGGACATACCCGAGCAGGATCGTGGCCTTCTGCGTCTGGCCGAGCCGGCAGGCCAGTTCCACTGCGCGCTCCGAGTAGTACTCTTCCAGGATCGGCACCAGGAAGGTCTGAACGGCTCCAACGGAGCGCACGGCGCGCGCGACTTCGAGGGGGACCGGCGGGGGAACTCGGAGCATCCACAGCAGCAGCGCCGACATCCCGACCGCGAAGAAGCCGGCGAGAACCGCACCCAGCACGCTCGCGTGGAGCATCGCAGTCACGTCGGTCTCTTGTGCCTGAGCGCGTGGCGAGCGACAAACGAGAGCCGGTAGGCGCCGAGGCCAATGAAGACCCCCCCGACGACAAGAGCCTCGAGGTGCACGCCCAAAGGAAACGTCCGGGCCAGGATGACGGCGCCGAGGATGACCATGAGGACGCTTGTGACCGTCCGGTAGACGTCTACCCGGGTGAACGTTACCGCCTCACGCACGAGCCTGCCGCCTTCCGAGCCGCCGGTCCCGCTGCGCCAGCGCAAACTCGTATCGCTCGAGGAGGTCGAACTCTTGGGCGTCCTTGAGAACCGCCCGCTGCTCTTCCTCCCACCGGTGGGAGATGCTCCGCCAGACGGGCAAGCCCTGCCGCCTTCGATAGGCGACGTAATAGACGAAACAGAGGACCACCCAGCCGGGGCCGGCGATCCGCCCGATCGCATGCGTGAGAACGACTTCCGCCAGCGTGATCAGCAACCCGAGTATGCCCAAGAAGCCGAGGATCGGGATCTCGATGACCTGGCCGTCCTTCCGCGTCCACCGGGCGTTGAGAGGGACACGGTACGGCCGGGGGGAGTACGGGTCCTTGAAGCGCAACGCGACGAGCGCCACGAAGACCAGGGTATATCCCAACGTCGCTCCGAACGCATACATGTTGGCGAGCACGTCCACGGCGTTGGGTGTGAGGAAGGCCAGAACCGCCTCGAGGAGGCCGATCCCCGAGAACACCAGGATGGCGCGCGCCGGCGTGCGGTATCGGGAGTGTACGCCCCGGAACCACGACGTCACGAGGTTGAGTTGGCTCATCGAGAATGCGATGCGGCTGGCTCCCATGACCCCGGTGTTGGCGGAGATCAACAGGATCGCCGCCCCCTCTATGGCAGCCAAAGGTCCCGCGATGGACCCCACAAAGGGAAGGCGGCTCCCCAGAAGCGCCACGGAATTCCCTACTTCCGCTTTGTAGGCCTGCCACGGGAGCACGCCGAGGGCCGTTATCGAGAAGAAGACCGCGAACAGGAACACGCTTCCGATCAGCCCGATCGACGTCCTCGGGATTACTGTTGCCGGCCGGCGGGTCTCCTGCGCGGCCTGGGAGATCGACTCGAGGCCCACGTACGAAATGATCGCCAGCGACGACCCGTACATGAACTGATTGAGGGTAGGAAACTGGTGGATCCACTGCTGGACGAGCAGTTCGGGGTTCCAGGCGAAGATCAACCCGATGGTAATGATCCCGGCCTCCACCACCAAGTCAAACACCCCGATGATCTCGTTGAGGAGGGAGGACTCACGCACGCCTCGGACGTTCAGCCAGGTTAGGAAAATGATCAGGATGGACGTCTCGGCGCCCCACATGGGGTTGATGCCCACGAACGGCCCAAGCGTCATCTTGAAGTCACGGATCTGGGGGAAGAAGAAGTTAATGTACCCTGCCGAAAACGCCGCAAACAGGGCAATATCGATCGTATAGTCCAGCAAGAGCGCGGACCCCGCGACGAAGCCGGCGACATCGCCCAATCCCCGGGCGGCAAAGTACTGACCTCCGCCCGCCATCGGATATGTGGAGGCCAGTTCGGTGTAGGCCAGGCCGATCATGATGTACACGAGCCCGGCAACCAGAAAGGCCAGCGGGGCCGCCCCCATCGTGGCGGCGATGACGATGCCGAGGGCTACGTAGATGTCGGCCCCGACGTCGGCGTATCCCCACATGAACGATCCCCAAACCGAGACATCGCGGCGCAGGCGCGGCTCGATCGCCGTCCCGGGCGCCGGCGCCGGCTCGGTCACGGGGACGTGACCGCCTTCGCGGAGGCCGTTCGGACATTATAACGGTTCATCGCCGCGGGGAAGCCGTCGGTCACCACGACCAGCGCCGCCTCGGCGGCCCGCACAATCGCCATGTCAATCACCGGGCGCTCGTCGGACGTGAATCGCTCCAGCACGAATTCGGTTGGGTCCACACCCGCCGGCGGCCGCCCAATTCCGACGCGAAGCCGCGGGAACTGGCTGGTCGCCAGCTCCTCGATAATGGAGCGAATGCCGTTGTGCCCGCCGGGACCATTTCCCGGCCTCAGGCGCAGCTGTCCCAGCGGAAGGTCCAGATCGTCGTGAATGACGAGAAGATCGCCGGCCCGCCGGCGCCGGCGGCGAAGCAGGTCCCTGACGGCCTGTCCGCTCACGTTCATGTACGTCTCGGGAATCGCGAGGACGACCGATGCCGCACCGACCCTGGCTCGCCCGGCCAGGACCCAGCCGTCCTCTTGCAGCCGCGCCCCAAGGCCGGCCGCCAGACGCTCCACCGCTTCCCGACCCACGTTGTGGCGGGTTCCCCGGTAGCGCCGCCCCGGGTTGCCGAGCCCCACAATCACGAGCATCGTAGAAGCACAAAGGGCGTGAGCAATCCCACGCCCCTCCGCCTGTTCCCCACAGGTTGCCGGTCACCTCACCGCGATGGGTGCTACTCCTTCTTTTCGGATCTGGCCGGTTTGTCCCCGGACGAAGGCTTGGCCTCGGGTTTCGCAGCCTTCGCCTCCGGCCGCGCAGTTCCTTCCGCTTTCGCTTCTCCCTCGGCAGCCGGAGCCGCTCCGGCGCGCCCCACAACCTCCGGCTCCGCGACAGCCTCGGCTGCGGCCGGCGCCGCCTCCTCGACTTCCTCCTTCGGCGCGACGACGGAGACGAGGACTTCCTCCGGAGGCGTCAGGATCTCGATCCCCTCCGGCACGACTAAATCGCGCACGTGGAGAGAATCCCCCACGTTGAGATGAGCAACGTTCGCTGTCAGGTGGTCGGGGATCTGCGTCGGGAGGCTGCGGATGGCCACCTCGCGGAGGTGCGGCTCGAGGATGCCGCCACCCGAGGCGACTCCCTCGGGCATGCCTTCAAGCATCACGGGGACGCGGGTCTCGATGGCTTCGGTGAGGCTGATCTGGTGCAAATCGATGTGGAGGATTTCCCGTCGCAGATGATCCCGCTGGATCTCGCGAATCATCACGGTGTTGGACTCATCCTGGCCATCGTGCGTCACCCGGAGGTCGATGAGCACATTCCGGCCTCCGGTGGCCAGAGCGCCGAGGAGATCCTTGCGCCCCACGGCCAAAGGCAGGGATGCTCGCGCCCGGCCGTAGAGGATCGCGGGCACGAGCCCGTCCTTCCGGATTTTTTTCACGGCGTTCTTTCCGGTCGCCGTCCGCGCCGCAGCGCTCAGGCTCACCCGTTCCATGAGTCCGGCCTCCTCCCGCGCCTGCACGACGCACATCGCGCCTGCCGTCGGCACGGCTCACGACGGCCTATTATAACACCCTCCGCGGAGACCGCACAACCGACGGCCCGGCCGTCGGGAGGATCGTCACATGAGTTAGAATCCCACTGGGGGACGGGTACCAAGGCAGAGCAGGCCGGTGCGAGGGGAACATGGAAACGGAGGGTGACGATGATGGAACGGCGTCAACTGGGTCGCTCGGAGTTGCAGGTCTCCCCGTTGTGTCTCGGGGGCAACGTTTTCGGCTGGACGGCGGACGAACCGGCGTCGTTCCGAGTGCTCGATGCGTTCGCGGCGGCCGGCATGAATTTCATCGATACCGCGGACGTCTATTCGCGGTGGGCTCCGGGGAACAGAGGCGGCGAGTCCGAGACCATCCTCGGCAAGTGGATGAAGCAGCGGGGGAATCGAGACAGGGTCATCATCGCCACCAAAGTGGGATCGAACATGGGCGCGCAGGGCAAAGGGTTGTCGCGAGCCCACATTACGCGAGCCGTGGAGGCCTCGCTCGTACGCCTGCAGACCCATTTCATCGACCTCTATCAATCCCATCTCGACGATGCGGACACGGCGTTGGAGGAGACCCTGGGGACCTACGCCGACCTGATTGCCCAGGGCAAGGTGAGAGCGATCGGCGCTTCGAACTTCACCACGGAACGGCTCGCGGACGCGCTTCGCGTCGGCCGGCAGCACGCGTACCCCAGGTATGAAAGTCTGCAACCACTCTACAATCTCTACGATCGGGCAGGGTACGAGCAGGCACTCGAACCACTGTGCCGACATGAAGGCCTGGGGGTGATCAGTTACTCCTCGATCGGGAGCGGCTTCCTGAGCGGAAAATACCGCACGGACGCCGATGTCTCAAAAAGCGCGCGGGGCGCAGGCGTAAAGCGCAAGTACTATAACGACAGGGGGTTCAGGATCCTGCGAGCGCTCGATGAGGTTGCGCAGCGGCAGGACTCGACGCCCGCGGCGGTTGCGTTGGCCTGGCTCCTGGCCCGCCCCGGATTGACGGCGCCCATCGTCAGCGCGACGAGCGTTGAGCAAGTTCGCGACCTCGTGGCGGCGGTCCGGCTCACACTCGATGCCGGATCGATCCGCCTGCTAAACGACACGAGCGCCTAATTCCAGGTGGGCTTTGGCCGCCCTAGGCCTCATCGCCGCGCGTCTGAGCACCGGGGACCGGGGCGCGGGGGGCGCGGGTCAGTTCCACGTCGGCCTCCCGGAGCAGCCGCTCCGCGAGGTCGTCCGGATACGGGGCGTCGTAGACGATGCGCTCGATGCCGGAGTTCACGATCATCTTTGCGCAGGTCAGACACGGCTGGTGCGTGCAATAGATCGCGGCCCCGGCGATTGTGACGCCGTGGTATGCGGCCTGGATAATCGCGTTCTGCTCCGCGTGCAGACACAGGCACGTGTCGAGGGCCGTCCCCGGAGCCGCGTCCGACCGGCAGCGGTCGCAGCCCCCGTCCCCGCAGTTTCGCATGCCGCGCGGGGTGTCGTTGTAGCCCGTGCTGAGCACCATCCGGTCCTTGACGATGACGGCTCCCACCCGGCGCCGGAGACAAGTCGACCGCGTGGCGGCGAGATGGGCGAGGCTCATGAAGTACTCGTCCCACGATGGCCGGGGCATGGTGTCAGCGCGTCCCGTAGAGCCGATCCCCGGCGTCGCCGAGCCCCGGGATGATGTACCCGTGGTCATCGAGGTGGTCGTCGACGGCGGCCGTGTAGATGTCCACATCGGGGTGACCTTCCTGCACCCGGCGGACGCCTTCCGGCGCGGCGATGAGCACCATCAGCCTGATCGTGCGCGCTCCCCGCTCCTTCAGGAGGTCGATCGACTCCACCGCGGATCCACCGGTGGCCAGCATTGGGTCCACGATCAAAATCTGGCGCGTCGCGATATCAGCGGGGAGCTTGCAGTAATAGGTGTGCGGGTCGAGTGAGGCCGGGTCACGATAGATGCCGATATGCCCGACGGGGGCGGTGGGAATAAGCCGCAGCACCCCCGTGGCCAGCGCCAGCCCGGCTCGGAGGATCGGCACCACCGCGGGTTCCTGGCTCGCGATCGTGGCGCCGCGCGCCGGTCCGAGGGGGGTCGTCGTCTCGATGGCGCGGACCGGGAGATCACTCGTGGCCTCGAACGCCATCAGCATGGCGATCTCCTCGACGAGTTCCCGGAACTCCTTGTGCCCGGTCCGGCGATCCCGGAGGATCGTGAGCTTATGCTGGATTAACGGATGGTTGAAGACCCGCACCTGGCTCACTTATCCCACCGCCTTCACCGGCTCGGGATAGATCGGGAATGACGCGCACAACTCGCCCACCTCGCGCCGCACACGCCCACTCAGCGCCGCGTCGTCGGGAGCGCTTAGGACCGTGTCCATCCACGCGGCGATCGTCCGCATCTCCTGCGGACCCATGTTGCGGGTCGTCATCGCCGGGGTCCCGATGCGGATGCCGCTCGTCGTCATGGGCTTTTCCGGATCGAAGGGGATCATGTTCTTGTTGACCACGATGTGCGCATCCCCCAATGCTTTCTCCGCTTTGCGCCCGGTCAGGCCCTTGCTCCGAACGTCGAGGAGGATCAGGTGGTTGTCGGTGCCGCCGGAAACGGCGTGGTAGCCGCGCCGGATGAACTCCTCGGCAAGGACGCGGGCATTCTCGACGATGCGCGCGGCATACTCGCGGAATTGCGGGCTCGCCGCCTCCTTGAAGCACACGGCCTTGGCGGCGATGACGTGCATCAGCGGTCCCCCCTGGATGCCGGGGAAGACGGCCTTGTCGATCTGCTGCGCATACTGGGCGCGGCAGAGGATGAGGCCGCCGCGGGGCCCCCGCAGAGTCTTGTGGGTCGTCGACGTGACCACATCGGCGTACGGAACCGGATCAGGGTGGGCTTTCCCGGCGACCAGGCCGGCAAAGTGCGCCATGTCCACCATCATCACGGCGCCAACCTCGTCGCAGATCTGCCGGAGCCGGGGAAAGTCGAACACCCGGGGATAGGCCGTGGCACCCGAGACGACGATGCGCGGGCGATGCTCCCGCGCCAGGCGGGCGAGCTCGTCGTAATCAATCAGCTCGGTCTGTGCATGCACACCGTAGGGGATGATCCGGTACAATTGCCCGGAGAAGTTCACCGGGCTGCCGTGCGTCAGGTGGCCGCCGTGCGCCAGGTTCATCGCCAGAATCGGATCACCCGGCTTGATGAACGCGAAGTACGCGGCCATGTTCGCTTGCGCGCCCGCGTGGGGCTGCACGTTGGCGTGATCCGCGCCGAACAGCGCGCGCACGCGCTCGATGGCCAGCCTCTCGGCGACATCGACGAACTCGGTGCCGCCGTAATACCGTTTTCCCGGATATCCTTCGGCATACTTGTTGGTCATCACGCTGCCGAGCGCCTCCAACACGGCCCGGCTGGCGTAGTTCTCGGATGCGATGAGATTCACGTCGTAGCGCTGGCGTTCGATCTCCCTTGTGATCGCGTCCGCGATGTCGGGATCGGTCCGCCGGAGCTCATCCACGGCACTCACCTCTCTCTACGCGGGACGCGGCCCGCGTCCGCGCGCATTTCGAACATTTTCCCCGCAACCAACAGGACCCCTCCCCAGGCTCGCTAGGCGCGGGCGGCCACTTCGCCGAGCACTTCCCGAAGGGCATCCACTCCGACGGCGCCGGCGCGAACAATCGCAGGAGGCGTCCGGGTGACGTCGATCACGGTGGACGGCCGGGCCACGGGACAGCGGCCGCCGTCCAGGATCATGTCCACGCCCTCCCCCAGGTCGAGGGCAATCTGCAGCGCCGTTACCGGAGCGGGCATGCCGTGTGTGTTCGCGCTTGTGCCGGTGACGGGCTGCCCGATCACGCGGCAGAGCCCGAGGGCAAACGGAAGGTTGGGCTGCCGGACGCCGATCGTCTCGCCCCCACCGGTCAATGCCGGAGGGAGGTGAGGGGCGCGCCGGCAGACGATCGTGAGCGCGCCCGGCCAGAAGCGGTCGGCCAGGCGCAGGGCGATGTCCGGCAGGTCCGCCACGACCGATCTCCACTGTGCGCGATCCGCCACGAGGACCGGCAGCGCGTCGGTCGGGGGGCGATGCTTGGCGGTGAACACGCGGGCCACGGCCGCGGCGTCTGCGGCCGGCGTTCCCAGCGCGTAATACGTGTCGGTGGGAAATGCGACGAGACCTCCCCGGAGGAGGAGCTCACGCGCCCGCCGGGGGACGTCCTCGCGGGCGGGATCAACACCTATGACCTGCATCGTCCCCTCTCTTTGCCGCGATGACCACGCGCTCCGCGCCCGCGAAATCGCGGACGATCACGGGGGACGTGTACCGGCCTGCTGCCGCGATCAGCGCGGCGACGGCCTCCGCCTGATTCCCCGTCGCCGCGACCTCCACCGCCAGCCAGCCTCCCGGACGCAGGTAGCGCGGAGCGTCGGCGACGAGCATGCGGTGGACGGCGAGCCCGTCCGGACCGCCATCGAGGGCCTCCGGAGGTTCGTGGTTTCGCACCTCCTCGGGCAGACGGGCGATCTCCGCCGTGGGGATGTACGGCGGATTGGAGACGACGGCGTCAACTGTCTCCTCGAACCCCTTCCCGGCCAGCGGCGCTAACCCGGAGCCCTCGGCCCACTCGATACGCCCACCAAGCCCACATCGCGCGGCGTTGAGGCAGGCGACCTCGAGCGCCCCAGCCGAGGAATCGGTGGCCACCAGGCGCGCCCGAGGAAGAGTTCGCGCCAAGGCGATGGCCACGGCGCCACTTCCCGTCCCGAGGTCCACGATCAAGGGGCCGGGATGCTCCCGCAGCGCATCGCGCACGACCTCCACCAGCCGTTCGGTCTCGGGCCGGGGGATCAGCACGCGCTCATCCACGCACAGGTCCAGGCCAAAGAACTCCCGGTATCCAACCAGATAGGCCGTGGGACGGCCTGCTGCCCGTTGCGCGATCAAACCGGCGTAGGCCGCGGCCGCAGACGAACCCAGGGGGACCTCGGGGCGGACCAACACCTCTTCGCGGCTGAGCGCGGCCGCGTGGCGCAACAGGACCTCTGCTTCGAGGCGCGCCTCCGCGGGAGCAATTCCACGGGCGCGCAGCTGCGCCTCCC
>Ga0187846_10000973_pt1 | contig 16436 bp, 18 predicted proteins | sample TC_taG_FD_161473 | JGI IMG/M metagenome (GOLD analysis project Ga0187846, IMG submission 161473) | Biofilm microbial communities from the roof of an iron ore cave, State of Minas Gerais, Brazil - TC_06 Biofilm (v2) | ecosystem: Environmental > Terrestrial > Deep subsurface > Cave > Wall biofilm...
GAGGCCGAGGCACCGATGAATGGAGTGCTTACAATCGAACGCGAAATCTTCATTGCCGCATCGCCCAAAACGGTTTTCAGGTTCTTCGTCGAGCCCGCCTTCATGGCGCGCTGGTTCGGCCAGCAGCACACGCTTGATCCACGCCCTGGAGGAATTTTTCGCGTCGAGGTCAGCGCGGGTGAGTTCGCTTGCGGAACCTATAGGGAAGTCATACCGCACTGCCGTATCGCGTTGACTTGGGGATGGGAGGGCCGAGACGATCTGCCGCCCGGCCGGTCGCTGGTCGAAATTGAATTGGTGCCCAAAGGCAGTGGCACCTTGCTTCGACTTCGGCACAGCGGCCTCCTGACAACCGCCGCGGCGCCGTTCACGCCAGAGGACCACGGGAAGAGATGGTCGCACTACCTGGTGCGGCTAGAAAAAGCAGTGCGCAATCCCGACGGGGTACCAGAGGAGGACATCATGAATGTCATGCAGGAGCGCGACACCACGACAATCAGGCAGACTGTGACCTTCAATGTGTCGCCACAGGAGGTCTACGAGATGATCATGGACTCCAACAAGCACGAATCGCTCTCGGGGGAGGAGGCGAGCATCAGCAGAGAGGTGGGGGGCACGTTCAAGGCGTGGGGCGACCATATTTCCGGGTTTAATCTGGCGCTTCAACCAGGTCGGAAAATTGTCCAGGCCTGGCGGGCTGACGACTGGTGGGCTGATCACTATTCGATCGCCACATTCGAACTACACGAAGTGGATGGTGGCACGGAACTGCGCTTCACTCAGATTGGCGTGCCGCCTCACCGGTTCGACGGCCATTCTCGTGGATGGATCGAAACCTATTGGCAACCCATGCAGGAACTCTTCGACAAGGGCGCTCTTAGCGACCAAACCCGAACAGCAGGAGCAGCAGCCCGGCAACGAATTGATAAAGGAGATCTCTGAAAGGGCACCCTCGTTAGGCCTTCTAACGGCCGCCTCGACCGTGCGGCTGCACTAAGGGCGCTCGCTGATCTCACAACGGCCGGAGGATGCCGAGCCTCCTCGCCATCACCGACAACGGTTCGGGACGCGGGTTCACCAAACCGGCCTGTTGGGCCTCATAACGCTGTTTATACAAATGCCAGATCCCCGCGTTGGAGCTGGGCCGCTGCCGGCCTGCTTGAACCAGTCGAGCATCTGTGCCGTCGAGTCGACCTGGTCGTCGTGCTTGCCCTTTGGAAATACCGTCAGCTCTTGCAGGTATTCGGCAAGCCACGCCGCCTCCTTGGGCAGATGCACAAAGCCGTTCTCGATCATCGCGGTCTGCATGTGCATGCTCTCGGCGAAGCGTAGCTTCGCCTGACGCGACAGGCGTTGCCTTTGGCAACGCCGAGAGCGCATGATCTTGTCGGATTGCGGCTAGTAGCGGGTGACCGCGTGTAGGCCCTCGTGGATCAATTCCTGGATCAGCTGGGTGCCCGAGGCCTTGTCCTCGATCAGCACGACATCAGCCTCAAAGGCTTGGCACTGCTCGCATACCGCGCGCTTCAATTCGGGATACTCCATGCGCCGGCGCAGCACATGTAAAAGGTAAACATCCTTGCCCTTGATGCCCCAGCTCGTGCAGACGCGGAAGTCGCTGAGCTCGGAGGCCTTGTTGGCGGTGTCCCAGCTCTGCAGGATGTGGTCAAACTTCTCGGGCCATTCGTTCGGGGCGTAGCTCCGGAACCACGCTGCCTTGACCATGCCACCGCCCAATGGCGACGTGGCCTGCTGGTACTGGCCGGCGAAATTGTATTCGCCGATCGTGCGGCGAATATGTTCGAAGGTCGCCAATGGCCGGCGCTCCGGGTGCAATGCCTCCCCGCGCTGCCGGGTAAACACGTACTGGCCCATTTCGGTATCGAGCGCCCAGCTTTCGTCGTCCTCGGCGATCGCCGCAAAGCGCACGACCTCCCAATCCTCCTGCGCCAGCACGTGGCCTGCGAGATCATCCCTCGGGTCACGCCCGAGGGCAGGCTCTCGTGCAGCCGATGCATGATCAGGATGATTGCACCCGTCCGGGTTGTCGTTCAGCCGGCTGTAGAGGGTGTGGTCGAACCAATCGTTGGCTGCCTGGCGCTGGGTTTGCGACAGCGCCTCCTCGGGCTTCAACGGATCGTCGATGATGATGATGTCGGCACCGCGCCCGGTCAGCACCCCGCCGACCGAGGTCGCCAGCCGGCATCCTTGTGCGGTCGTCTCGAACTCCGGTGCGGCTTGCCGTTGCGGCGAGAGCCGGGTGGCAAAGAGCTGCCGGTACCAGTCGCTGGCGACGATCTGCCGGCAATCGCGCGACAATTTGTCGGCGAGGTCCTGGGCGTAGCTGACGCAGAGGATCTGGGCGCTCGGGTCGTGCCCGAGGCACCAGGCCGGAAAGGAGACCGAGGCCAGGCGCGACTTCAGGCGGCGCGGGGGCTCATTGATGATCAGCCGCCTGATCCGGGCCTCGCGGACCGCGTCCAGCTTCGCCGCGATGATGTCATGATGCCAGCTCGCCGCGAAGAGGGTGCGCGGGTTGAGCTCATGGAATGGAGGTCCGCCTCAAGGTGGATAGCCGACGCTCTCGGCGACCTTCCGACTTTCGGAAGGTGACCCAGAAGAGACATTTAACCCAAATCGGTGGCGAGCTCCGGGCAAGGTGCGGCCCACGGTCATTTTTCGGGCAGCCCGGGCTTGCGCAGGCCCTCGGCGACTGCCGTTGCGACTTCCCGGGCATTGATTCCACCCCGCCCTGCGGCAGAATTGAGGACAACCGCAAAACCATCGGTTGCCTTGTCGGATCTGCCGGCGCCAGCGGAGCGAAAGCTTATTTGACCTCGGCGCAGGCGTAGGCGTTGATCTCCAACCCGACGGCGATCTCGATAATGATAGGAGTCTTCCACTTCATGGCCATTTCCTTCGCGCTGGTTTCGGTGCCCGCCAGCCTCGGTCGGTGGCGGAACTCTATTTACCCGAAGTCTTGGCGATCGACAGGCTTGGTCATAGCGAGCGTTTCATCACTGGTGATCGTCTTTAGCCTTCTCGGCGTGCCATTGAGCCGCGTCGTCGGGGCGGAGGGCGCGCAGCCCAAGTTTTCTGTTCTTGTGTTCTCGAAGACGACCCGCTTTCGCCACGACTCGATCCCGCACGGCATCGCTACCATCAAGGCGCTGGGTGCCGAGCATGGGTTTTCCGTCGACAGCACTGAGGATGCGACCCGCTTCACCGATGCGGGGCTCGCCCGATACCAGGTCGTCGTGTTCCTGTGCACGACGGGCGATATCCTCGACGATGGCCAGAAGGGTTCTTTTGAACGCTATATTCGGTCCGGCGGCGGGTTCGTCGGCATCCACTCGGCCAGCGACACCGAGTATCAGTGGGCCTGGTATGGGCGGCTCGTCGGCGCCTATTTCGCGAGCCACCCCCAGATCCAGCAGGCGACGGTCCAGGTCGAAGATCCCGCCCATCCGTCGACGAGGGACTTGCCGGTGGTCTGGCAGCGCACCGATGAATGGTACAATTTCAGCAGCAACCCTCGCGGCACCGTACACGTCTTGGCAACGCTCGACGAGGCGAGCTATTCCGGCGGCAAGATGGGCGCCGACCATCCGATCGCGTGGTGTCAGGTGATTGACGGCGGCCGCAGCTGGTACACGGCGATGGGCCATACTTCGGAAAGCTATGCCGAGCCGCTGTTCCGCCACCACCTGCTTGGCGGCATCGAAAGCGCTGCAGGCGTTGCTGCCGACTGTGCTCGCTAACGGCTCCGACCCACACCCGGCGAGCCGCCGAAGATCAGCTGTGTCGCGACATCGGGGATCCGCTCGCGCCAGGTGCGGTTGTCATAGGCGGCGATCGGCAAGCCGAGCGCGCGGGCCCAGGCCCGGAATTGAGGACGGGTCACCGGCGGTTTGCACCGGTTGCGGGCGAGAAAGGAGACAAAGTTCGCCTCCATGCCCCAATAACCAGCAGATTTCGGCCGCAGGTTTCGGCAAATCGCGCGTGTATCGGCGGCCGCTTCGGGGGCGCCAATTTTGTCCCAGATGTCGGCATAGAGATAGTCTACCGGTTCCGATGTGCGCCACTCGCGAGCGTCGGCCATTTCGATCGCAAAACGGTCGGGAGAGGGCCAGTCCGGACCCCTGATCGTGTCGAACAGAGCGACCACATCGGGGTCGTGTTCGAGCACCGTAATGCGCCGTACAGCCGGGCGGAGGAGCGAATTGTAGAGCGCCAGCCCCATGCCCAGCCCGGCGATCACGACATGGCCGCGCATGTAGGAAATGTGCGGGGCAAGGCTCTCGATCTCGACCGGGCTCAGCGACATCCACACGCGGTCACCTCTGGTGAGCAGGTAGTTCTCTTTGGCGACCTGCAGGCCGCGGAAATAGCCCCGCAGCACCGGTTGGAACTGGCACTTGAGCTCCCAGCTGCCAACTCGCCCAAGGCGGTAGGACGGCACGCGGATCTCGGGCCACGGCAAGGTCCAGCGGTCGATAATCCCGGCACCGAATATGGCAGACGACGCACCGTCCTTCACAACGGTCGCTTTGGGGGAAGGGCGGGTGCCGGCATGTCCTCGAACTCGATCGCGGGCACGTGCTGAATGAATGCCGTCGGGTCCCCCGGACTTCCGGGCTCATCCTGCCGGGGCGGCGCGCCCGCGAGGCGCCTGTCCTCATCCGGTCGACCTTCCGGCACACCGACGTCGCGCGCAGTGGCGACCTGATCCACACCCTGCTCGATCCGCTCTTTGGCGCGTCCGATCCGGTCTGCGAGCTCGTGGCTGTAGGGGACACGGAAGGCGCGGGGCGTACCGCCGGGTACGTTATTTGCGTCGAGCGCTTCCACCCAGAGATAGATCGAGCCCGGCGCGCCGCTCAGTTTGTTCGGCTCGACCACAGCCGCCCAATCAAGCTGAAAATGCTCTGGCACCCGCGCCTCGCTCGGCCATCCGATGAGCCCAGCGATCGAGGCGTAGGAAATGGCAAAAAAGGCGGTAGTAATCGCGATTGCGACAGCCTTTATGCTCCAATGCCAGCGCGAGGCAAGGTTGAGGCTCAACAGCAGCACACTGACGGCGACATAAGATAGGCCGACCCCGATTAGCGGCAGCGTCATGGCTCACTGGCGCAATGCGGTGCCCGTCGGCGGGATGTTCGTGCGGACTTTGCGGGTCTCCCGGATCAGCGATTTCGGCCGCGTGTTGATGTCGGTGATCTTGCCGCCCTCGTCGACCGTGAAGCGGACGGCGGTCTTCTCGTCGCCGGTGTGATCGAGGAAGAGGCGATCGTAGAACACCACCTCCACCTTGGGGTTGAGCTTCTCGACCTTGACGCTGACCGGGACCGGGTCTGGTGTGGTGGCCAGATAGTGGTGAATGTTGACGACATACTCGCCCGCGATCAGACCCCGCATGCTCACGATCTCCTCGCGGACCGGATTGCGGATCGTCTTGCCGTTGACGACGATCGTGTTCTTGTAGTCGCCGCGGTCGTCTCGGTCGAGGTTCATCAGACCGGCCTCCATGACATGATACCAGACGATATTGCCCTGCGGATCCTCGACGTAGGTGTCGATGTCGTCGGGATGATTGTCGGGCCAGCTCACCGTAACCAGCATCTCGGCCTTGCTGGTGATATTGCCCTGTTTCGCCTCCAGGTTCATCGCGAGGTAAGCCAGAAAGAATAGAAAGGCGACGACCTGCAGCCCTTTGAACAACATCACTGTGAAGGGTTCGAAGGGCTCCTCGCGATCCCAATTGCTAAACCCTTCCATGAGCTTCCCGCTCTAGCGTCGAAACGACGAAGACCTCGGTCAGGTCGGTAGTGACATCGAACAGATAGGCCGAGGCATTATCGAGAATGTAGTACTGCGCCTTCACAAGGATCGAGCCGATGAGCCCGGCGAGTGTCGTATACATCGCCACCGCCATGCCGCCGCTCATCACCTTCATCGACGACTTCATCGACGCCGCATCGAAGTTGTCCAATGTCGCGAGTGGAAGCAGCATCAGGATGAACCCGACGATGGTGCCGAGCAGCCCGAGCTTCAGTAGCGCGTCGCCGGCGAAGGCCCCGAACTGCATCGGCGACCTCAGCTTGTCGGCGAGCCCGCGCAACAACAAGGTCTGGTCGAGCCGTCGCTCTCGGCCCTGCGTCTCCGCCTTGACCACAAGATTGCGGATATACTCTGTGATCCGTCCCGCCGGCAGCGCCGCGCCATTATCGATGACGACCCGCTTCCCCTCGGTTCGATAGGTATTGACCCCACTCACGACCCGGTCGCGCACTCGGTGGGCAGTATTGATCTCGCGGGAAATCGCGATTATGCAAGCGAGGCAATGGCCCGAGATCGCGACGTAGAGAATGCAGATGAATAGCGAGATGCCGCTGCGGTCTTGTGCTGTCATCAGCTGAAAGAACCCATAGTGCCAGCTGATTGCGAAGCCGAACAAGGTTACGCCGGTGAAGATCATCCAGCGCAACAACGGAAAATAATCGCGGCTGGCGAGCTCATTGCCGAAGAGGTGGAACGTCATGTTGTGGGCGCTCACCGCTCTTGCGGGTGCCCCGCCAACATTTCGCGATAATCGGCGGGCAAAGTAAACGGTCCCCGCCAGACTCCAATTCCTTTGGCTTTGGCCTCCGCTTCGGCGGCGACGTAATCCGTCGTCTCCATTGGGAGCGCGACGGCCATCCCGGCCTCGACCAACGCGCGGTTGATGTCGACTGCGCCTGCCTTGCAGACTGCAAATACCCGGCCGTAATGGTCGGTCCGGTGTTGTTCGCAAACGATCTCCTGAGTGCCCACGAGATTGAGGAGTGTCTTCGCCGATGCCGTTGCGCAGTCCCACGCTTTGTTGCCGGCATAGCAAGGTTGACCCCGGACCGGTGCATCGATGCCCCAGAGAAGCACGCGTTTCCCCTCCAGGCTCAGCATCGCCGGTCCGGCCACTTCTGCCAAACCGCGATAGACTGGCTGATCGTCGGCAACGACTAACGGTAGCGGGCCGACCAGCAAGACACCGACTACTACGGCAAGAACTTTGCCCCGCATGGCCAAGGATGATAGTTGAAAGGCTCGTATCGAGAAACCGGGTCGCAAGAGGCGGGGGACCATGACGAAATTGGCCAAAGTGATGCTCGCATTCTGGTTTCTGGCGCTGCTCGCCACACCGGCATCGGCCCTCGAGATGCGGCCGATCCTGACCCTCGATGTCGCGCGCAAAATAGTCGAGGCGTGCATCGTCAAGGCTCAACAGCAAGGATGGAAAATGCACGTCGCCGTGCTCGATATCGGCGGCAACCTGAAAGCGTTTGCGCGGATGGATGACGCCCAGCTGATCTCCGAGGAGGTCGCGATGCGCAAGGCCTATACCGCTGCGGCGCTGCCACGGTCGACCCGCGAGACCGCCGATCTCGCCTACAACAATCCAGACCGGCGGCCGAGCGGAATCGCGTTCTTGCCGCGCGTGGCCGTCATCCAGGGCGGTCTGCCGATCATGACAGCAAGCGGGGTTCATATCGGCGGAGTCGGGGTCAGCGGCTCGACGGCGCAAAACGACGAGGCTTGCGCGCAGGCGGGGCTCGATGCCGTCAAGGACGATCTAAAATAGAGGACCATGCGGCGCGCTTCGTTCCTCGCTTTCGGGTTTCTGATTGCCAGCGCGATGACGGGTCGGGCGACCGATCCGGTGGCCGATCTTTTGGCTGGACGAGGCAAGGACTGTCCAAAGTGCAACCTTGGGGCCGCCAATTTAAAGCGCTTCGACTTAAAAGAAGCCAATCTCACCGGGGCCAATCTGGCCGGCGCCATCCTGCATGGCGCGAATCTGGCCGGCGCAAACCTGGCAGGTGCCAACCTGACCGGGACGAACCTCAACAAGGCGGATTTGAAGCGGGCCAACCTCGCCGGCGCGCGGCTCGGCGAAACAATGCTGTACGAGGCCGATTTGAGCGGCGCCGACTTGACCCGGGCCGATCTCGCCGGAGCGATGATGGGAGCCAGCCATCTCGCTCAAGCCAAGCTTGACGCCGCCAACATCGCTGACGCCGACCTCGCCGATGCGCTGATGCACGGTGCTAAGCTTAAGGGCGCCGACCTCTCACATTCGGATCTCGGTCAGGCGACATTGCGCCGCGCCGATTTCAGCGGTGCTAAGCTGGTGGGAAGTGGCCTTGTCCGCGCCGACCTTCGGGGCGCCAATCTCGATCACGCCGACTTGCAGAACGCCGATTTGATGGGGGCCGATCTGACCGAAGCCGATTTATCGGGCGCCGACCTCAAAGGTGCGCGCCTGCTCCTCGCAAAGCTCACCGACGCAAAGCTCGACAGTGCGGACCTCGCTGGAACGATCATGCCGGACGGAACGACCCATGACTGACCGGCCTTCACTCGACCGGGACATCGGGCCGCAACAGCTCGAGATGCGTTGAGCTCTCGAACTGCCCGATGGTCAGCTTGCCAGAGTTGCTGAACTCGGCTTGACCGGGCTTACGCAGGAACTTGGTCTCGATCACAACCCGCAGATCGGCATTGGCGAGCTTGGCGCAACGCTGGTTTATATAAAGGTTGCCGACCGGCGTCTCGCCGGGGGCGCGGGGAGCATCGGTGCAGTTCCAGCCCTCGCTGCCATAGCGCGCCTTCAAAAAGTTGGTTAGCGTATAGGCTTGCTTGCGCTCCTGCGGGCTCGCCTGTGGATCGGTGACGATGCGCAGACCGACGAGTGTGCCGCCCGCGTCGAACAGCCCCGACACGATTACCGGAAAGTCTAACACCTTTGTGCCTGCATACTGGGCGATCAGTGTCCGCGCGCGGTGCGCTCTCGCCCAATATTCGAGCTCGTCGTCATAACGGAAATAAACCTCGCGCAGGCCATTCGGTTCGGGCCGGCACTCGCCGTAGTCGGACCAGCCTTTGAGCGGCAGCTGCGGCGGACCGCCATTGCTGCCGCAGGCATAGTCGATAAAGTCCTTGCTCGGCAGTGCCGCGGCGGGCGTGCCGAGTTTTAGACTCCAGATGTCGGCCCGTCGAGGAGGCTCATCGGCGTGCGCACAGGCGGCACCCAATATCATGAACACGGCTACGGTAATGATCGTCCGTACAAGATGATCGCAACCACCAGGGAGCGGCGGTTTTCGGCCGCTCACAGATGCTTTAGTCCAGTGCAAACACGAACAGGGACGAACCGGCCTCCATGTTCTCGAGCTCTGGCGCAGCTTTCAGCAGGCCCAGATTCCACGGAACCCCCCCGCCGACATGCACCGCGATGTACTGCTTGCCGCCAACGGAGTAACTGACCGGCGGCCCCGTGATGGCGGTCCCGACATTGAAATTCCACAGTGGTTTGAGCTGTTGGTCATCAAACGCGGTGAAGGTACCGTCGATGGTCCCGGTGAAGACGAGGTCCCCAGCGGTTGCCAGAACCCCTGCATAATTAGGATAGTCGAGCTGGGTCGCAGCCTTGACCTTGCCGGTTGTCAAGTCGACCGCCGCGATCTGGCCTCCCATCCGCTTGCCGCGCACTGGAATGCCGCCATTCCAGAAGGGGCCGCCCATGCGGGTCTCGTCGACTTTGAGCTGGGCGCAGCCGTCAATACCGGCACCATAGGCCAAATGGTTCGTCGGGTTCCAAGCGGTCGGAAAGAAGTTCACCCCACCCTGAACATCGGGGCAGACATCGGCCTCTCCGCTTTTGCGATCGCTGACGACTGCGTATTGCTGAATCTTCTTTGCTGGATCGTACTCGATGGGCTTGCCGGTTTTCGGGTCTATCCCCTTGGTCCAGTTCAAGTTCTTGACGTATTGGGCGGCGCTGATAAACGAGCCATTGGTTCGGTCGAGCGTATAAAAGAAGCCGTTGCGGCCAAAATGCCCAAGCGCCTTGCGTGGCTCACCATTGATCGTGACATCGTAGATCATCTGCGAGCCGACTTCATCGTAGTCGTATTTGTCGTTCGGTGTGTATTGAAAATACCATACGATCTTGCCGGTGTCGGCATCGATAGCGAGCGTTGAGTTGGTGTAGAGGTTGTCGCCCGGCCGATAGTCGGCGTCAAACATCGGTGTCGGCTGGCCGGTGCCCCAATACATCAGGTTAGTCGCCGGGTCGTAGGCTCCGACATACCAGAAGGCGCCACCGCCGGTCTTCCAAGCATCGTGGTCATCCGCCCAGGTCTCGTGGCCGGTTTCTCCCGGAGCCGGGACCGAGTAGGTGCGCCATAGCATCTTGCCAGTCTTGGCGTCGATCGCCATCAGCCAGCAGCGTCCACCGATATCGGCCCCCGATCCGGGGACAATGATCATGTCCTTGACGATCAGCGGCGCGCTCGTGAAAACATCGGTATTGGCGACCTGATAATTCTTGTCCCACAGCACCTTGCCGGTGTCCTTGTCCATCGCGATTACCCGGCCATCGGTGGTCAGCACGATGACCTGGTTGCCGTAGAGCGCGACGCCGCGATTGGACGGCAGCCACACGGTCGACTTGTCCACACCGGGGTCCATCTTCCAGACGATGCGCCCTTTTTTGCCGTCGCGCGCGTCGATCTTATAGACGTCGTCCCAGCCGTCGGTCATGTAGAGGAAGCCGTCCTCAACCAACGGTGTCGACTGCTCGCGGGCGTGCGCCTTGTCGCCGCCGGGCTCGGAACCGCCGAGTTGCACCACAAAAGCGACGTGCAGGTTCTTGATGTTCGACTGATTGATCTGATCGAGTGGTGAAAACCGCTTGGCATCATAGGTCTTGTGATTGGTCAACCAGTTGCCCGGCTCGCTCTCGGCATTCTTCAGTCGGTCAAAAGTCACCTCCGCAGCAGTCAGCGGAGACGACAGCAACGCCGCGACAACTCCGCTCGCCGCAACCCCGAGTAAGCCACCCGAAATGCGCTTCAGTGATTTTGGCTTCGTGAGTGCACGATCAAGCACGTTCGTCAATTGTCCCTCCCTCACCTCGATTGAGTGCCTACTCTTTCCTGCCCGCAGCCATTTCCCGACAGCGCAGGCTGCCCTGGCCGAAATAGTCTTCACAATCGGCGACCGTCGGCGGACCCTTGCTGACCACCTTGGCCTCCAGATACGCAACGATCGCCTCGATCTCGCGCTTCTGCAGCGCCGCAGGAGGTGCCGGCGGCTTCTTGTCGCCGACCTCCACATCGGTCATTCCGTAGCACTCCTCTCCTTTGGTCCAGGCGAATTTGTCAAAGTGCGGCATCGCGGTCCCGCCGGGTACGCCGCACCGGACGACTTCGACCAACTGATCGTGGTCAAGCTTGGTCTCGCGCAGATTCGCCGCCTTACCGGGCGATTGTGGGTCGCCTGCGCCATCGCCGGACCAACCATGACAGAACCCGCAAGTCGCCTTCTCCTGATAGAGCCGTTTGCCGAGGCCGATGTCGCCAGAGGTCTGCGCTCCCGCAGGCCAAGCCATCGCCGATGCAACCCCGAGCACAAGGACAAGTGACGAGCCGAAATTGGACAATTCAGGTCTATTCTTTGATAAGCGGCTTGTACACTGTGAGATCGACAACGGCAGTCTTCCAATCATTGTCCTTGACCAGCGTCACGGTGGCTACCGAGTGGTTATCCTTCATTTCTGACCACACGCTGACCGCGTTATAGCCTGGGTTATCTCGCTTTGCTTCCTTGACGGCCTCCCGAAGTTCGCGCGTCGCCCGGAACAGTCCGTCGTTCTGCTTTTTGGCTTCCGCCAGATCGTCGCCGCCGGTAATAGGCTCGGCCTTGGCGACCTCGCCTGAATTCTGGTCGACGATCACTTCGAAATATTTGGATCCGTCCTTTATTGTGTAGACCGACAGCTGCGGCTTGCCGTTCTCGATTTCGAACTTGGCAGAGATCGGCTTGCCGTTCTTCTTGCTCGTCGCCAGACCCTGTTCGAGCGTAACTTTGGCTCCGCCGACAGCCGGGGCGAGTTCCGCTTTGTCCCTGTCACTCATAGCGGCATCTGCGGGAACGGCCCAGAAAGCAAAGGCGAGCACCCACAGCAAGGCAGGCGGTATCTTAGGCATCATACCCTCCCTTGACTTTCTGACGTTCTGATTGGCGCCGTCTCGGGGGTCGCCCCCCTGATCCGGCGCCTAGCTCACAGAGAACTTATCTGACCTCGGCGCAAGCGTAGGCGTTGATCTCTAGCCCTACCGCGATCTCTATAATGACCGGCGTCTTCCATTTCATAGCCATCTCCTTCGATCCGGTTCTTAACTATTGCACGCTAAGGCGGCCTCGGTGACCTGTCAACTCCGTGGCCCGTCAGGAAGTTCTGGCAACACAGCATCGCGATCGAGCCGCCGGAAGGCTGAAGAGTCGGGGTGCGGCCTCCGCTTCGCAATCCATTCCGGCGTCATCGTGCCGAACCGCAAGTCGAACTTCTACTCGCGAGAAAGCGGCGAACATGCCCTCCGCGTTCACCTCCGGAAAAGAGAAGGGTCGTCTCGACAAAATCAGGAAAGCGCCTCGGCCCGCTCGGGGTCTTAACATCTTTGCATGAGCGATGCCCGAAGCGAATATGGCTGACCTCAGGCAGATCTTGCCTGGAGCGGCGTTGGACGAACTGAGCGGCGAGCGACAGGTCCGCAATGGCACTGACCGGCTGTGTCGGCCTATCCGTAAAAATTTCCGTGGTTGGAGATTGACCGGCCGTGCTGCGCCACTGCCGGTCCTTCTCAGTTCGACCCCGAGCGGAAGTGGCGAGTCAACCAATTCGGACCCCCCGTATTGCCGAGGCCCTCATCCCGGCGCGGCGCCTTGAGTCGCCGTCTCGAGCATGTAGAGCGACTGGCTTGCAGCCATGAACAGGCGATCGCGCTTGGGTCCGCCGAAAGTAAGGTTGGCGCACACCTCGGGAAGGCGAATGCGGCCGATTAGCTTACCCGCCGGATTGAACACCAACACCCCGGCATAACCCAACGGAGCATTCGAGGCGCACCACAAATTGCCGAGGACGTCCGCACACATGTCGTCGGGACCGCATTTGACGCCGTCCACCATCATGTCGGTCAACAGGCGCTTGTTGGTGAGTTTTGTGCCTTGCACGTCGAAGGCATAGATATTGCGATCGCCGCCCGGCCCGGTATCGCCCGGCCCCTTGCCGGTGCTGATCAAGTAGAATGTCTTGTGATCGGGCGAAAAACAGAGGCCGTTGGGGTCCGGGAGCTCTTCCTCGGAAGCCACAACCTCGAGCTTGCCGCTCGGGTCCCAGCGATAAGTATTGGTCGGTAATTCCCGCTTGCGTCCGCCGATCACGCCGGCGTCGGGCGCGCCGATGCGGGGGTTCAAAATCCCCTGCTGGTTGGCCGGGCCGCCGGCCTCGTCTGGGTGACCCTCGGCGATCTGATCCCCATAGCCGGGATCGGTGAACCAGATGCTGCCGTCGGGATGCGGCGCCACGCCGTTGGGCGAATTCAGCGGCTTGCCCTCGTATGAATCGGCAATTACCGTCATCGTACCGTCGTGCTCCCAACGTACGAGGCGGCGAGTGAAGTCCTCGCACGAGAGAAGTCTGCCTTGAAAATCAAAGGCGTTGCCATTGGCGTTGCTGGACGGTCGGCGGAACACGGTAACCCGGCCGTCATCCCAGATATAGCGGTAAAGAGTGTTGCCCGAGACGTCGCTGAAAACGAGATACTGGCCCTGGTTCGACCACGTCGGCCCTTCCGCCCATAGGGCGCCCGTCCATACCCGGTAGATTGCGCCCTGCGCCCGCCTAAGGGGGAGAAAGGACGGATCAACGACGATGACATCGGGGTCCGGGTAGATCGACGGGTGTCCTCGCGCGAAGTCGCGCGGCGGGTTGGTGATGACGCTCGCCGGTGTGCCAAGATTGGCATTAGGTTGCTGGGCGCTCGCGATTTTCTCGACCAGCGCTGCCGAGCTGATCAGGCTTGCGGTCCCGGCGAGCACGCGGCGTCGCGAAAAGGATTGGCGAAAGGCCATCGGCTTCATTGTGTTCTCTCCCCTGGAAGTGTTCATCGGCCGATTGTGGGCTAGCTCACCGTGTCGGAGCAACCGCCTCACCGGCGCCGATCTCGCGGGAACCATCATGCCGAACGGCACAACTCACGAGTAGCCAAGCCGCGCCAAACTTCCTCTCCGCCCTAGTCCGCCCTCGGGGGTGGAGAGGGCGAATTTCATTCGACTGAAACGTCGGGCCGCAACAGCTCGAGCCGAGTCGAGCCGTCGAACTGGCCAACCGTCAATTTACCGGAGCCGTTGAACTCTGCCTGGCCGAGTTTGCGCAAAAATCGGGTCTCGAGCACGGCGCGCATGTCCCCCTTTACGAGCTTCGTGGAGTCCTCGCCCCGCCGTGCCCCAGCGGGGTGACCCACAGCGGCGTGTTGCGACGTGACCGATCCGACAATGCGCCGCCGTCCGCTCGGCGAGATCGCCTTCGCTGCGGGCTTTAACGACTTGTCACATTTCACCCGCGCCTGCCGCGCCCGCTATGGCTGCCACCGCACGATGCGCGCCGCGTTAGTAGCCCGCTAAAAAACGCCCAGCTGCATCGAAAAAAGCGCGGCATGCCACCCTGGCACACCGACTGCTCCACGCCCAGCCTGCAAGGGAGCGGCGGAAGCTGAGGCCCTTTTACCCACAGCCCGCAAGTTGAAGGTATGGGGCAGGAAGGCCCATTCTCTGCAAAGGCTGAGCGGGCGAAAAGGGTCGAATTGAACAGTTCGGCGGTCAAATCCCGGACGTCGGGTCTTGGCACATCTCGGCCGATCAACTCGATACTCTGACTTTCCGCAAGGGATCAGAAAGCCGACATCGCCGGCGTCTTGTCGAGCTGTTAGACGCTATAATCGCGCGAGTAATAGCCGCGTCGACTATGCTGGTGTGCAACGGGGTTCCGATGGTCTCACAACGACCGCAGGAGCCCGAGCCTCTTGGCCATCACCGATAACAGCTCGGGGCGGGCGGGCTGCGGGCCGCGCGCCTGGGCTTCTTTGTACATTTGCCACATCCAGTCCTGCGGCTCCTGGCCGCCGCGCTTGAACCAGTCGAGCATCTGGGCGGTCGAGTCGACCTGGTCGTCGTGCTTGCCCTTTGGAAAGACGGTCAGCTCGTGCAGGTATTCGGCAAGCCAGGCCGCCTCTTTGGGCAGATGCACAAAACCGTTCTCGATCATCGCGGTCTGGGCGTGCATGCGCATCACCTTGTCGGATTTCGGCTGGTAGCGGGTGACGGCATGCAGGCCCTCCGCTACCAATTCCTGGATCAGCTGGGTGCCGGACGCCTTGTCTTCGATGAGCGCGACATCAGCTTCGAATGCTGCGCACTGCTCACAGACCGCGCGCTTCAATTCGGGATATTCCATGCGCCGGCGCAGCACATGCAAGAGGTACAGGTCCTTGCCCTTGATGCCCCAGCTGGTGCAGACGCTGAAATCGCTGAGCTCGGAGGCCTTGTTGGCGGTGTCCCAGCTCTGCACGACCTGGTCGAACTTGTCGGGAAGCTCGTTCGCCGCGTAGCTCTGAAACCACACGGCCTTGACCATGCCGCCGCCCTGCGGCGACGGCATCTGCTGGTACGGCGAAATTATATTCGCCGATCGTTCGGCGGATCTGGTCGAAGATTGCGACCGGCTGGCGCTCCGGATGCAATGCCTCCCCGCGCTGCCGGGTAAACACGTACTGGCCCATTTCGGTATCGAGCGCCCAGCTTTCGTGGTCCTCGGCGATCGCCGCAAAGCGCACGACCTCCCAATCCTCCTGCGCCATCACATGGCCCGCCAGATCGTCCCCCGGGTCACGTCCGAGGGCAGGCTCTCGTGCAGCCGATGCATGATCAGGATGATCGCACCCGTCCGGGTGTCGTTGAGTCGGCTGTAGAGGGTGTGGTCGAACCAGTCGTTCGCTGCCTGGCGCTGGGCCTGCGACAGGGCTTCCTCGGGCTTCAACGGGTCGTCGATGATGATGATGTCGGCACCGCGCCCAGTCAGCACCCCGCCGACCGAGGTGGCGAGCCGGCAGCCCTGCGCCGTCGTCTCGAACTCCGGTGTGGCTTGCCGTTGCGCCGAAAGGCGAGTGGCAAAGAGCTGCCGGTACCAGTCGCTGGCGAGGATATGCCGGCAATCGCGGGACAATTTGTCACTGACGTCCTGCGCGTAGCTGACGCAGAGGATCTGGGCACTCGGGTCATGGCCGAGGCACCAAGCCGGAAACGCGACCGAGGCCAGGGGCGACTTCAGGTGGCGCGGCGGCATGTCGATGATCACGCGCCGGCTGCGGCCGGTGCGCACCGCCTCGAGCTTTGCGGCGATGATGTCATGGTACCAGCTCGGCTCGAAGAAAGGGCGCCGGTTGAGCTCGTGGAAAGGAGGTCTGCCTCAAGCTGGATAGCCGACGCTCTCGACGGCCTTTGGACTTTCCGAAAGTGACCCAAACCAGACTCTTCGGTCCCCCAAGGGGCTGCCGCTC
>Ga0187846_10000974_pt1 | contig 16435 bp, 11 predicted proteins | sample TC_taG_FD_161473 | JGI IMG/M metagenome (GOLD analysis project Ga0187846, IMG submission 161473) | Biofilm microbial communities from the roof of an iron ore cave, State of Minas Gerais, Brazil - TC_06 Biofilm (v2) | ecosystem: Environmental > Terrestrial > Deep subsurface > Cave > Wall biofilm...
CTCGTGCTCGAACTCGAGCCGCGCAAGGCGAACGCGCTTGTCGTGCGGCCGGCGCAAAGCGGAGGCGGCATCGTGCTCGCGGCCGCAAAACTCTTTTCCGGCGCGCGCGGCGTGCGAGCGCTCGAGCTCGGTCAAGCGTACGAACTGCCGCCGCCGCGGCGCAAAGAACTCGACGACGAAGCATTTCGCAGCGCGGTGTTGGCGGCGGCGGTGAATGCGGAGCCGCGGGTGCTCGCGCGCTTGCTCGGGCAGTGGGATCCATTGTGCACGCCGCCGCTCGCGCGCGATGTCGTCGAGCGTGCCCTCGCGCACAACGCAGCCGATTCGCTGGCGGATACGCTGCTGGACGAATGGCGAGCCCTACGCGGCCGCGTCGAAAACGCCGCAGCGGCGGATGACGCACCGGTCTATGTGTGGCGGCGCGGTTCGGATATCGTCGCGTGTCACATCGTGCCGCTTTCTTGGCCCGCGGGCGACGCGTTCAGCGCAGCTTCGCTCAATCAGGTGTGCGCCGGCGAACTCGCGTTGACGCGAAGTTCTGCCGCGACGCTGGATCGTTCGCTGCGCCGCCGCCTCGAGCTGATGATCGAGCGCTGCGATGCCGAGATGGCCGATTTGCGGGCTGCTCAGGAACGTGCCGTGAAGGCAGACGCGCTGCGTCAAGCGGGCGACGCGATCTATGCGAGCCTCGCCCGGATACCGCCGCGCAGTTCGGATTTCCTCACCGACGACGGATTGCACGTGCGATTGGATCCGCTGCGCACACCAAAACAAAACGCGGCAGACTATTTTCGGCGGTACAAGAAAGCGCGCAGCGGACTGCCGCGCATCGCGGCGCGTCTGGTGGCACTGGCAGCCAACCGCGAGCTGTGGGAACAGCTCCTCTGGGAACTGGATCGCGCGCAAGCAGAGCCCGAGCTGCGCGGCCCGATCATCGAGGAAGTGACATCGGCGATCGGAACGCCGCGCCGGCGAGCGCGCGGGGCGAAAACGACGCGAGCCGCTGTGCCGCGTCCGAAGGCGGTGCATGACGGCGTTGCGCTTGCCGGTGGCGCAACCGCGTACGTCGGCAGGTCGCCGAAAGACAACGAACGGCTGACGTTCTCAGTGGCGCGGCCGAACGACTATTGGTTCCACGCGCGCGGCATCCCAGGCGCGCATGTGATCCTGCGCCTGCCGGCCGCTGGCCCGGCTCCGACCGCGGCGCAGATCGAAGGGGCGGCGGCGCTCGCCGCGCGCGCAAGCCGGGCAGGCGACGCGGGCAAAGTCGAAGTCGACTACACGCGGCGCAAACACGTGCGGCGCCGCGGCGCGCGGACCGGACTCGTCTGGTACACGGATTTCAAGACGGTTCTTGTGGCGCCCGCGCGGCGATGAGCATCGCGTCGCCAAACGAATAGAAGCGGTACCGAAGCTTTGCGGCTTCCGCGTAGGCCGTCAGGACTCGTTGCGTGCCGGCGAACGCGCAGACGAGCATGAGCAGCGTGGTGCGCGGCAGATGGAAGTTCGTGATCAACGCGTCGACGACGCGGAACTGAAAGCCGGGATAGACAAAGAGGTCGGTCCAGCGCGATCCGGCGTGCACTTCGCCGTTCGAATCGCGGCGCGCAGAGTCTTCGAGACTCCGCAACGTCGTGCTGCCGACGGCGATGACGCGCCCGCCTGCTGATTTCGCGCGCCTGATGGCGATCGCCGTGCTTTCTGGGATCTCGTAGCGCTCCGCGTGCATCGGATGGTCGCGGATATCAGCTGTTTTCACCGGCCGAAACGTACCCGCCCCGACGTCAAGGGTGAGAGTCGCCCACTCGGCGCCGTGCTCCGTGATCGCGGCGATCAAGTCTTTCGTGAAATGGAAGCCGGCCGTTGGTGCGGCAACAGAGCCCGGATGAGTCGCATACACCGTTTGATAGCGCTCCGCGGCATCGGGCGGCGGGCTTTTGATGTATGGAGGCAGCGGCGCCTGACCAAACGTCTTCATGGCTTCAGATGCGGTGATGCCGTAAAAGCGCACGAGCCGCGTGCCGAGCGGCGTGCGCCCAACGATCTCAAAACCTGCCTCAGCGGTCAAACTCAATCGATCGCCGACGCGCACGCGCTGGCCCGGCCGGACGAGCGCCTCCCACGTCTGGGGCAACTCTGATGTAGTCGTGGCATCTTGACCCGTAGTCGCGGCCATTTGGGCTGTAGTACCGGCCTCGTAAGGCCGGGAAGCGGCTTCGCCGACAGGGTGCAGCAGCAAAACCTGCGCCTTGCCGCCGCCGCGCCGCTTGGGAAGGAAACGTGCCGGCAGCACGCGCGTGTCGTTCGCGACGAGCACATCGCCCGGTTGCACGTGGCGGACGATATCTTCGAAGCGCTCGTGCAAGAGCTGGTCACCGTCGAGAACGAGGAGGCGGGATTGTTCGCGCGCTGGGGCGGGCTGCTGCGCGATCAGGTCGAGCGGCAGCGGATAGTCGTAGCGCTCCGTCCGAAAGCGTTCATCCCCGGCGCTTTCGCTCACCAATCTCCTCCGTGCGTTATCTAAAGGAAGGGCGCCTAGATCCTTGACAGCATCGTGCCGCTGTAATAAAAGCTGAGGATCGCGTAAATGCCCAGGCCTTGATCGGCCATGCCCTTCGCTCCCCATTGGCTCAAACCGACGCCATGGCCGTAGCCGGAGCCGCGCACGAGGATCGAGTCACCGGCCAACGCGAGCGAGGCGATGCGCGTGCTCTTGACCAGCCGCCGCCCAGCGGCCTTGCGGAACTGCTCTCCCGTTATCTTGATGTTGCCGGTCGTACCGGTAACCGCGATGCTCGTGACGCGTCCAGACGCATCTGCGCCCTCTGCTTTGATCGACGTGATATCGCCGATGTCTCCGACCTGCTCGCGAAACGCCTGCGCGAAGTCGGCGAGCGGCACGTTCGCTGACCAGGCGAGGTGCGGAGACTCGCCGGCGTACGGGTCTGGTTTTGACTGCAAGTATGGCTCGGGGTCTTCAAGCTCGCTGCCGTCGGCAGTGTAGCCCCCGTCGCACGACGAGTAATATGCGGCGATGACGTGGTAGCGGTAGACGAGCACGACGCTGCGCGTTGAATCGACCGCGTCCACGGGACCTTGCGACTCGCTGTCGATGCCGCCGTAAGCTTGATCCTTGTCGCCCGCGATCAGGTCGAAATCTGGATGCTCGCGCAGCGCAATGCGCGACACCGCATAACTGCGAGCCGCGATCGCCTGCACCTGCAGCGCGGTTTCGGGCCACGCCGGGTCCATTTCCGCGCCGACGACGCCATACAGATACTGCTCGAGCTCGAGCTCGTTGACGACCGACAACGTGCCGTCGTCACTGCGCGCTATCGTCACGCTGCCGCGATATGGCCTGCCGTCCACCGACAACGGTGCGTCGAGCAGAGGCCGGATCGAGATCTGCGGTCCCGCCATGAGCGCGTCGGCGAGGAGCAGCCCGCCTGCCTGCGGACGCACGCTCACGACCGTCGTCACTTCCGGTGCGAAGAGCGGAGCGCCGGGTCCGTTCTCGCCGCGCACGACAAGCCCGCCTTCGGATGCAACCACCGTTTGCAACTGATGGGTCGCGAGGAGCACGCGGATCGGCTGGGCTGCGGCGACGCTCGGCACCAAGAGCGCGAAGAGCGCCGCGAAGATCGCCGGTCGAATAAATTCGACCGCTACATTGGCGCGCGCATGAGAATACGCGCTACAACATTTCACAATAGGCGCGGGTGCTCGCCGCCGCCGAGGCCCAAGTGGACCTTCGCCTTGCTCGTCGCACGCCTGCCGCTGGCGGTGCGCTGCAGAAAGCCGATCTGGATCAGGAACGGCTCGACCACGTCGGTCAGCGTATCTTCTTCTTCATTCACACTCGCGGCGAGGGCGGCAATCCCTACAGGCCCGCCGCTGTACTGCACGATCAGCGCGCGTAAGAACGCTCGATCAAGCGTGTCAAGACCCAGAAAGTCGATGCCTTCGAGCGCGAGCGCAGCCTGCGCGACGTCGCGGTTGATGCGGCCATCCGCTTTCACCTGGGCGTAATCGCGCACGCGGCGCAGCAGGCGGTTGGCGATGCGCGGCGTTCCGCGCGCCCGGCCGGCGATCTCGGCTGCGCCCTGCGAGTCGATGGTGACCCCGAGAATGGTCGCCGAATGCTCGACGATCTGCCGAAGTTCTTCCGGCGAATAATAATCGAGATGGTGGACGATGCCGAAACGCTCGCGCAGCGGAGCGGTCAACAAGCCGGCGCGGGTCGTGGCGCCGACCAGCGTGAAGCGCTTTAGATTTATCTTGATGGTCTTGGCGTATGCGCCTCGGTCGACCATGAAGTCGATCGCGAAATCCTCCATGGCCGGATAGAGAAACTCTTCGACCACGTGGCTCAGGCGGTGGATCTCGTCAATGAACAGCACGTCGCCGGTGCCGAGATTGGTAAGGATGCCGACGAGATCGCCCGGCCGCTCGAGCGTTGGGCCCGACACCTGATGGAACGTCGCCCCCATCTCGCGCGCGATGATGTTGGCGAGCGTCGTCTTGCCCAGCCCGGGCGGCCCGTGGACCAGCACGTGATCGAGCGGTTCGCCGCGGCCCTTCGCGGCCGCGATCGAGATCTTGAGATTCTCGACGACGGCGCGCTGGCCGACGTAATGCTCGAAGCCGGCCGGCCGCAGCGTGACCGTGATGATCTGATCTTCGATGCTCTCCGTGGGGGCGACGAGCGGGTGCCGCCGCGGCTGTTCGTCACCCGCTGTGGCAACCGGCTTGCGGGGCGTCATTACTGCCTCGTCCGGCGATAGATCTCAGCCAACAGATCCTCCGCGCTCGACACCGATCCGTTCGCGGCGAGCGCTTCCTTCGCCATGCGTTCCGCCTCGCCGCGCTTGTACTGGAGCTGCAAGAGCACCTCGATCGCCTCGGCCACGAAATCTGGCTGCGGCGCTTTTGCTGCCGCCTCGCCCTGAATGAGTCCGAAGCGCGCGACCTTGCCTTGCAATTTCGCGACGATATCTTTGGCTTTCTGGTCGCCGATACCCGGCAAGCGTCGCAGCGAGTTGCGATCGCCGTCGTCGATGGCGCGCGCGATCTCCGCCATGGGGCGCGCGAAGGCGCGCACCGCGGTCTTCGGACCGACGTTGCCGACTGTGAGCAGCGCTTCGAAAAACTCGCGCTCGACCGAGTTCGTGAATCCGATGTATGAAGCGGTGCCTCGGTTGCCGTCGATCTGCATGTACGAATAGATCTCGAGGCGGACCGGCTGACCGAGGTCGAGTTTGACCAGTTTGTCCATCACGCAGCCGGGCACCATCACGTCGTATGAGATCCCGCCGACGTCGATGAGCACGTTCTGCTCGTGCCGTTCGCGCAGCGTGCCTTCGATGCGCGAGAACATCAACGCGAGCGCTCGCCGCGCTGGGCGCAAGCGATGGCGAGGGCAAGAGCGTCGGTGACGTCCGCCGGGCGCGGCATGCGCGCTAGCCGGAGCACTTGCACTACCATTCTGCCGACTTGTTCCTTCGACGCGGCACCGTTGCCGGCGACTGACCGTTTCACTGACGTGGCCGAGAACTCGAAGACGCGCAGATGCGCCTCTGCGGCGGCGGCGAGCATCGCACCGCGCGCGTGCGCCATCATGATCGTGGTCCGCGGATTGATCGCGCGCGCGAACACCTCCTCGACCGCGATGATGTTCGGCCGCGTCGCCGCGATGAGCGATCGCAGGCTGGCGCTGATGTCGCCGAGCCGCTGCGCAAAGGTGCCGGCGCCGTTCGTGGTGATCACACCGGCTTCAACGAGGTGCATCGCGCCGTGACTGCATTCGATGACGCCGTAGCCGGTCGAGCGCACGCTCGGATCGAGCCCGAGCACACGCACGATGCCCGTCACGGCTGCCACCGGATCATTGTCCGGCGATGAGCGTGATCCCATTCGCGCCTGGAGCCGGGGTCGTGCCGACCGGAGGATCGGTGCTCAACACTTTCAGTCCTTTCGGGGAAGAGCCGAGAAGCACCGTCACGCGTTCGATTCGATAACCATGCCGCTCGAGCACCGACTTCGCTTCCTCCAACGGCATGCCGATGACGTTCGGAACAGGGATCAGCGATGGACCTGTAGTTTTGGAGCCGCCGGCTTGCGCTTCCGGAGACGTGGTTGGTGCCGGCGCGGCCGCGACCACCAGGTCGACCACCGTTCCCTCGCTGACGCGGGCGGTCGCACCGGGAGTCTGGCTGACAACCGTTCCCGGTGTTTCTTGCGGCATCGCGGCTTCCACGACGTTGCCGACCGCAAGTCCGGCGGCCGCGAGCGCTTGCCGGGCCGCGTCAAGCTGCAGGCCGACGACCAACGGCACTTCGCTTGCCCCCGAGCCTGCGCTCACGTCAACCATGACCGTGCTGCCGGGCGCGAGGTTGGCATGCTCGTTGGGATCCTGGCTCAAGATGACGCCCGCCGGCACGCTGCTGGCGGCAATGGTGGAACTCACCGCAAGTTTGAAACCAAGCTTGGCGAGCGCCTTGCGCGCTTCGTCTTCGGTCATCGACACGATGTTGGGCACCGGCACCAGTTCTGGCCCCGTACTGACGGCGATCGTGATGACGGCGCCTTTGCTAATCGGCGCGCCGGGCGCGGGGTTTGTCGCGCCCACCAGTCCTTGCCGGATCGTCGGGTGGTGTTGTTCCTTGCCGACCCGCACCTCGAAGCCTTGGGCCGCGAGCGACTGCCGCGCGCTGTTCGGATCTTGCCCCAACACGTAAGGAACATCAACGGTGAGCGGACCGTTGCTGACGAGCAGCGTGACCTTCGCACCGGAACGTACGAGTGTGCCGAACGGCGGGTCGGTCCCGTCGACCAAACCGCCTTGGACCGCCGCGTCGGGCTGTTGGTGTATCTTCACGTCGTCGACGCCCAGCGAGCGCAGCGACGCGATCGCTTCCGCCACGGATTTACCGCCCAGATCGGGTATGCGCACGTTGTGCGAGGCAGCGCGGCCCGCCGCGAGGACGAGCGAGATGAGGATGAACGCTCCGACCAGCGCGACCGCCGTGATCGCCGCGCGCCTCGCATTCCATATGGGCACCGGCGGCTCGGGCGGCAGGTCGGTGGTTGCGGTCTGGATCGCACGCTCGCGGCGCCGGAGGAGCCGCGTGGCGGAGTCGGGCGTCGAGGCGGCGCCTTCTTCTTCATCTTCTTCCGCCGGCGAACGGGCGACTCGGCGTAACGCCGCGAGGAGTTCGCCCGCCGAGCGATAACGCTCGGCGGCAGTCTTGCGGAGCAGCTTGCTCACGATCGGACCAAGTTCTGGACTGAAATCGGCGGCGCCAACCGCGGGCACCGGGCCATCGACGATTTTCTGCGCCAGCGCCTCCGGCGAAGCGGCGCGGTACGGCTGTCGACCGGTCACCATCTCGTACAAGACCACGCCGAGCGAATAGAGGTCCGCTGGCTCCGCGACTGGTTCGCCGGCCAGCACTTCGGGCGCGCAGTACGGCAGCGAACCCAGCACGTTCTCGTCCGCGACGCGTGAGGGGTCGACCCGGCCGGGAACGACGCCGTGAGTTTCGAGCGCGCCCGCGATGCCGAAGTCGGTCAGACGGACGATGTCTTCTCGCGTGACGAGCACGTTCGACGGCTTGACGTCGCGGTGCAGCACGCCTTGGCGATGGGCTGCCGCGAGCGCCGCGCAGAGCTGGCGGGCGTAGCGCACCGCAGCGGACTCAGGCAAGCGCCGCTCGCGCGCGATGATCGTCGCGAGGGTTTCGCCGGCTACGAACTCTTGGACGATATAGTGGCTGCCGTTCGCCTTGCCGACGTCGTACGTCGTGACGATGTTGGGGTGCGTCAGTTTCGCCGCGGCCTGCGCCTCGAACCCGAAACGCTCCACGAAACGAGGATCGGATGAGAACTGATCGCGCAGCACCTTGATCGCGACTTGGCGGCGCAGGATGAGATCGTAGCCGCGGTAGACGACCGCCATCCCACCCTCGCCGATGTTCGCGTCGAGCCGATAGCGCTCGTTGTAGATGACGTCGGGGTTCATTGCGGATACAATCGCAGCGCCTCGCGCATGATGTTGCGTGCGATAGGCGCCGCGACCACGCCGCCATAACCGGCGTCTTCGACGATCACCGCCACCACCAAGCGCGGGGCTTCAGCCGGGGCGAAACAGACGAACCACGCGTCGGGCGGCGCTCCGATGTGCGTTCCGGTCCCCGTCTTGCCGGCCAAGACGACATTGGGGAGCCGCGCTGCGGTGCCGGTGCCGTAGCGCACGACCGCGATCATCATCTGGCGCAACTCGTCCGCGGTCTGCTGCGAGAGGACGCGTTGCCACATCGTCGGCGGAACGCGCAGCGGCGGCTGGTTGGCGATGCGGAATTCCTTGATGAGTTGCGGGCGCATCATGACGCCCTGATTTGCAATCGTCGCTGCGACCAGCGCCATGCGCAGCGGCGTGACGGCCAGGCCGCCTTGCCCGAACGACATCTGCGCGAGCATCGAGGGCGAGATCGTCTCCTTAGGGGGCACCTCGTCCTTTGCGGCAGGTACGCCGATCTGTGGATCGTCGCCGACATGGTAATGCCCGAGGAAATCATAGAATCCGTCGAGGCCGACACGCAATCCGATCTGCGCAAAATCGACGTTGCTGGAGAGCGCGAACGCGTTGGTGAGGTTCTGCCTGCCGGTCACCTCTTGGCGATCGTTATGGATCTTGAAATTGCCGACCTGAAAGGAACCTGGGTCGCTGAACGTGTCCTCGGGCACGACGACGCCGCTGTCCAGGGCGGCACTCGCCGTGACCATCTTGAACGTGGAGCCCGGCGGATAGAGGCCGCCGAGCGCGCGATTGAGGAGCGGGGCCGTTGTGCTTGCGCGCAAAGTCTTCCAGCGCGCAGCCAGATCGTTCGGATCGAAGGTCGGGCGGTTGACGGCAGCGAGGATCGCGCCGTTGCGCGGATCCAGCACGAGTGCCGCGCCGCGCATGCCAGCCGGCAGTGCGGCGTCGGCCGCCTGCGCGATGTCGGTGCGCAGCGTAAGCACGACGTCGCCGCCCGGCTCAGCGGCCCCGGCTGCGCTGCGACTGAAAAATCCGCTCGGGTTCGAACCGGCGAGCGTCGATTGCGGAGCGAGAATCGAGTCGAGCGTCGATTCGAGGCCGGATTCGCCGTAGACCGGGGAGGCATATCCGACGATCTGGGCGAGCGCAGCACCCGCCGGATAGACGCGGCGCGAGCCTTTGCTCATCGCTAGCGGCAGACCGCGCGAGTCCAACAGTTGGCCGCGAAATTCGACGCTCAAGCTGCGCCGCGGGTTGCCCGGCCGCTCGTCGATCGAGGCGCGCTCGAGAACTTGCACGCGCACCTCTTGCACGGCGAGCAAGATGAAGAGGAACATGAAGATGAGGACGACGCGCGTGAGCCGCGCCCGCATCGCGCGCATCGCTATGAGACCGCGACGCGGGTCCGCACGTAATCCTGCAGCGGCTGGACGCTCGCGGCCTGGCCCGCGTCGGCGCCCAAGGCGACGAGCAGCGCGCGCACCGTGTCGAGCGAGGTCAGGCACGCGACCCCGGCCTCGACGGCGGTGCGGCGGATGCGGTAGCCGTCGCTTTGCGCGGTCGAAGTCGAAGCGGCGTCATTCACCACGAGGTCCACGCCGCCCGAGGCGATCAAATCCAAGCAGTGCGGCGATCCTTCTGCGATCTTGTTCACGCGCGCGGCTGCGATGCCGTGCTCGGCGAGCAGCTTCCACGTACCAGTGGTCGCGTGCAGTTGATAGCCGAGGCGTGCCAATGCCTGCGCGATCGGCAAGGAAGCGCGTTTTTCGGGATCGGCGATCGACAACAGGATTCGCCCGCCGGGCGGCGGCGGAGCGATGCCGGCGCCGATGAGCGCGCGCAGCAGCGCACCGGCATAGGTGCGATCGATACCCAGCACTTCGCCGGTCGACTTCATCTCGGGGCCGAGAATGGTTTCGACCTTACGCAATTTGGCGAACGAGAACACCGGCATTTTCACGGCGACGAAGTCGGGAGGCGGCAGGAGCCCCCGGTCGAGACCCATCTCTTTGAGTTTGCCGCCGAGCGCGATGCGCGTCGCCGCCGCGACCAGCGGAACCCCCGTCAGCTTGGCGATGATCGGCACAGTCCGGCTCGCACGCGGGTTGGCTTCGATCACGTACAGCTTGCCGTCGTAGACGATGTATTGGACGTTGATGAGTCCGCGGATGCCGAGTTCTTCGCACAGACGCAACGTCACCTCCGCGATTCGTTCTTGCGTCTCGCTGTTGATGCTCTGCGTCGGATAGACCGCGGTGCTGTCGCCTGAGTGGATGCCGGCGCGCTCCACGTGTTCGAAGATACCCGGGATGATGATATCCTCACCGTCGAAGGCCGCGTCGACCTCGACCTCGGTGCCTGCGAGGTACTTGTCGACGAGCAGCGGCGCGTGGGGCAAAATAGGCGGAGCGCTCTCAGCGTATGCAGCAAGCTGCCCTTCATTGTACACGATCTCCATACCGCGTCCGCCGAGCACGTACGACGGCCGCACGAGCACCGGAAAACCGATTTCGCGCGCGATTTCGCGCGCCTTGCGGAATGAGAGCGCGGTCCGGCCCGGTGGCCGCGCGACGCCGAGCCGCGCGAGAGCGTCGTCGAATTTGCGGCGGTCTTCCGCCAGGTCCAAGCCGCGTTGATCGGTGCCGAGCACGCGGACGCCGCGAGCGGCGAGATCGCGCGCCAGATTGATCGGCGTCTGGCCGCCGAACGTCAGCAGCACGCCGTCGGCGCCGGTCGCCTTGACTGCCTGTTCTACTTCGTCGACGCACGGCGGCTCGAAGATCAGCACGTCGGAGACGTCGAAATCGGTCGAGACCGTTTCGGGGTTGTTGTTGACCATGACCGACGCCACGCCGGCATCGTGCAGCGCCCACGCGGCGTGCACGCAGGAATAATCGAACTCGATGCCCTGACCGATGCGGATCGGCCCGCTGCCGACGACGACGACGCTGCGACCTGCAGGCCGGCGCATCTCATCTTCTTCACCGATCGAAGTATAATAGTAGGGCGAGCGCGCCGGGAATTCGGCGGCAGCGGTGTCGACGATGCGGTACGAGGCGCGTGTGGCTGCGCCGCCGGCCGTTTTGACTTCACGGAGCGCCATACCGCACAACCGAGCGATCGTTGTGTCCGCGTACCCCGCCAGCTTCGCCTCGACGACGGTCGAATGAATTCGACCGCTACGTTGATCCATCGTTGATGTAGCGGTCGAGTTTACTCGACCGCCCACAAGGTCGCGCTCGACCTGCACCAACTCTTTGATTTCCCACAGCCAAAACGGATCGATCGACGTCATCGCGGCGATGGACTCGACGCTGCGCTCGCGCCGCAGACACTCGGCGATGACGAAGAGGCGCTCGTGCGTCGGATTGCGCAGGACGTCGTCGAGCTCGTCGTCGCTCCAGGAGTCGAACGACCAACCGGTGAGGCTGTCGCGTCCGATATCCAGGCCGCGCACCCCCTTGAGCAGCGCGGCGCCGAACGTGCGCGCGATGGCCATGACTTCGCCAGTCGACTTCATCTGCGTGCCGAGGTGCGCGTCGCCCAGCGGGAACTTATCGAACGGCCAGCGAGGGATCTTCACGACGCAGTAATCGAGGGTCGGTTCGAAGGCGGCGGTCGTCACGCCGGTGACCGGATTTTGGATGTCGGGCAGCAGCCTGCCGAGCGCGATCTTCGCCGCGATCTTGGCGATGGGGTAGCCGGTGGCTTTGCTCGCCAACGCCGAGGATCGCGACACGCGCGGGTTCACCTCGATGACGTGATAGGCGCCGCTGTGCGGATCGAGCGCGAACTGGATGTTGCAGCCGCCTTCCACGCGCAGATGCCGGATGATGTTGATCGCGGCGCTGCGCAGGCGGTGATAATCGCCGTCGGAGAGCGTCTGCGAGGGCGCGACGACGATCGAGTCGCCGGTGTGGACGCCCATCGGGTCGACGTTCTCCATGTTGCAGACGACGATGCAGTTGCCGGCGGCATCGCGCAGGACTTCGTACTCGACTTCTTTCCAGCCGAGCAGCGATGTCTCCAAGAGCGCTTGGTGGATGATGCTCGCAGCCAGGCCAGCCTTGAGCGTGGCGCGCAGATCATCGTCGTCGCGCACGACTCCGCCGCCGGTTCCGCCGAGCGTGTACGCAGGCCGCACGATGAGCGGATAGCCGGCGGTGCGCGCGAACGCGAGGCCCTCTTCGATGCTGCGCACGATAGCCGATTCGGGGACCGGTTCGCCGATCTCGATCATCGCCTGCTTGAACAATTCCCTGTCCTCGGCGAGCCGAATCGTGCGCAGCGGCGTGCCGAGCAAGCGCACGCTGTGACGTTCGAGGGCGCCGCTGCCGGCGAGTGCCACGGCAAGGTTGAGTCCGGTCTGGCCGCCGAGCGTCGCGAGCATGGCTTCGGGCCGCTCGCGCTCGATGATCGCCTCGACATAGGCAGGCACGAGCGGTTCCAAATAGACGGCGTCGGCGATCTCCGGATCCGTCATGATCGTGGCGGGGTTCGAGTTGACGAGCACGACGCGGCAGCCTTCTTCGCGCAGCGAGCGGCACGCTTGAACGCCGGCGTAGTCGAATTCGGCGGCTTGACCGATCACGATCGGCCCGGAGCCGACGACGAGCACGGTCTGCGGCCGCGTCATCGCAGCCCGCTTACAAAATCGGTGAAGAGACGGCGCGCGTCGCTCGGGCCTGGTGATGCTTCGGGATGGAACTGCACGGATTGAATCGGCAAGCTGCGGTGACGCAGTCCTTCATTCGTACCGTCGTTGAGATTGACCATCGTTTGCTCGACGTCGGGCGGCAGGGTCGCCGCGTCCACCGCATAGCCGTGGTTTTGGGCGGTGATGATGACGTCGTGCGTGGCCACGTGCTGCACCGGCTGATTGCCGCCGCGGTGTCCGTATTTCAACTTGTACGTCTTCGCGCCGAACGCAAGCGCCAGCACCTGATGCCCAAGGCAGATGCCGAGCGTCGGCAGCTTGCCGTACTCGACGACGCGGCGCAGCGTAGCGACCAGGCCAGTCAGTTCGGACGGATCGCCTGGGCCGTTGCTGACGACCAAGCCGTTTGGTTTCAGACGCATGAGATCGTCGAAAGTGACGTCGAACGGCGCCTCGACCACTTCGGCCCCCGCTGCCGCGAGATAATTGGCGATGTTCTCTTTCGCGCCGCAGTCGACGAGCGCGACGCGCAGTTTACCGCCCTTGCGATCGAGTTCGTGCCCCGCTTCAACGCCGCGGATCAGCTCGGGCGTTCCGAGCGGCACCGTCAGATAGTCAGCTAAGGCTGCGGGCGCTTGCGCCACAGCGCGCTCGCCCACGGCGAGCACGGAGCGCATCGTGCCGGCCTCGCGCAAGCGGATCACGAGCGCGCGCGTATCGACGCCCTCGATGCCGCGCACGCCGCTCTCTGATATCCAGGAATCGAGGCGGCCGACGCTGCGGTAATGGCTCGGGTGAGCGCTCACGCGCTTGAACACCGCACCGGCGCAGCAGATCGTCTTGTGCTGACGCACCGCCGGATCGATGCCGTAGTTGCCGATGAGCGGGTAGCAGAAAACGATGATTTGCCCGGCGTAGGATGGGTCGGTGAGCGCTTCTTCGTAACCGGTCATGCCGGTGAAGAACACGGCTTCGCCGCGCGCTATGCCTTCGGGACCGATGCCTGTTCCCTTATACGATGTACCGTCGGCAAGCAACAGCAGCGCCGGTTGCGTGCTCATGGCCGCGCCTCAAGCTCAGTTGTCTCTGCATCTGTACTCCCGGCCGCAGGTGTAGCCCCGGCCTCTTGAGGCCGGCCCGCCGAATCCTTGTCTCGTACTGCGGCTGAGTGCATACGAGCGCTCGGCGGTTTGGCGGTAGAGCCGCTCACCCGGTAGACGATCGCTCCGCCGACGGCCGTCAGCGCCGGCCTGACTTTGAATGTTCGGCCGGCGAACGGCGTCACATGACCGAGCGAGACGAATTTGTCGGGCTCGACAGTCCACGGACGATCGAGATATAATCCGGTGATGTCTGCCGGCGAGCCGACCGCCAGACTACCGCCGCGCACGCCGAGCAACGCGGCGACGTTGGCCGAGAAGTTGGCGATGAGCGTCTTGAGCGGCAGGTCCGCAAGCGCGTCGAACGTCGCGGCGACCGCCGTCTCGAGTCCGGAAAAACCGACGCACGCGTGCGAAAGCGGCGGTTCTTTCTCCCGCGTTCCGTGCGGCGCGTGATCGCTGGCAAAGACCGTGACCGTTCCGTCGGCGACCGCCTGGCGCAGCGCGTTGACATCCTCTTGGCCCCGCAGCGGCGGATTCACCCGCATCGCCGCATTGAAAGCGCGCAGCATTTCGTGCGTGCACTGAAGGTGGTGTGGCGTCACTTCGCCCGTCGCGCGGATGCCCGCAGCGCGTGCCCAGCGCAAGATCTCAAGCGTCGTACGCGTGCTGACATGGCAGATGTGCCACTGCTTGCCGGTCGCCTGCGCCACAAGCAGATCGCGCGCGGCGGCAGCGGCCTCGGCGATGGCCGGCGAGCCGGGCACGCCCAGCACATCGCTGACGTCACCTTCGTGCATGAGCGCATCGGAGAAAGTCGGATCGTCGCAGTGCGACAGGAACGGCTGCGGCAGATCCGCCACCAGTTTGGCTGCGTGGTACAGCGCCTTGAGCGACTTCGTCGGCGAACCATCATCAGAGAAGGCCACGGCGCCGGCAGCCGCCATCGAGCGCAAACCAGCAAGAGCTTCGCCCTGTCTATCTTTCGTCACCGCGCCGACCGGGTAGCAACGCGGCCCACGAATCGCAGCCGCGTCCGAAATGAGCCGCCGCACACGCTCCGCGTCGTCGATCGCCGGACGGGTGTTCGGCATCGCGGCGATCGCACTGAAGCCGCCGGCTGCCGCGGCTGCAAGGGCAGTCGCCAGCGTTTCCTTATGAGTGTCGCCTGGTTCGCGAACGTGGACATGCGGATCGATGAAGCCCGGGCACAACACCATGCCGCCGCAATCCACCCGCTCGACTTGCGAATCGGACACCGCCGGGGCGCCGTCGAGCAACGCCGCGATCACCCCGTTGCGCACGACGATGGTTCGGATCGCGTCAACGCCGAGCTGCGGGTCGACGACGCGGCCGCCGACAAAATCGCGGTTCTCGGGTTTTTGGGCCCCCGCGACGCTCATCTGACGCCTCCCACGGTTTGCCGCTCCACCGCTCGCCCGAGCACCCGCTCCAGCACAGCCATGCGGGCGAACACGCCGTTGGACACCTGCTGCTCGATTCGGCTGCGCTCGTGCGTCACGAGGCCGCTCTCGATCTCAACGCCGCGATTCACCGGACCAGGATGCATGATCACTGCATGTTTGGGGAGTTTCGCAAGCCGCGCGCTCGTCAATCTGTAGCCGAATGCGAGATCCTCGAACGGGGGCAGTTCGCTGCCGTCGACGCGTTCCTTTTGAATGCGCAACAGCATCAGCGCGTCGGCTTCCGCCAGGCATGCGTCGAGATCAGTCGCGAGCTCGGCGAAGCCCCAGCCTGGCGACGAAAGCGGCAGCAACAGGGGCGGTGCGCACAGCGTCACATGTGCGCCCAGCAGCCACGCAGCTCGCCCGGAGGATCGCGCAACTCTGCTGTGACGGATGTCGCCGGCGATCACGAGGCGGCGACCTTCGAGACTGCCGAGCTCCTCGACGAGCGTCATCGCATCCAGCACGCCCTGCGTCGGGTGCGCGTGCCAGCCGTCGCCGGCGTTGATGATTGAACCGGCGAAATGCTCGGCGAGCGCGTGCGGAAAACCGCTCTCTTTGTGGCGCACGACGACCGCGTCCGCGCCGACCGCCGCCAGCGTGCGCATCGTATCCTCGAGCGTTTCACCTTTTTCCATGGATGATGCCGCCGTGTCCACGGGAAGCCATTGCGCGCCGAGCCGCGCGGACGCGACCGCAAAAGAATGTGCCGTACGCGTGCTGGGCTCGAAGAACATGCCGAGGACCGTGCGCCCGCGCAGCCGCACTCCGGCGTCGGTAACGCCCTTCTTGAACGCGTGGGCGCGCACGATCAACGCCTCGAGGACCGGTCGCTGCATGTCGTCGAGGTCGAGGAAGTGCCGCGTGGGATTCATTTGGGCCCGTAGATGACGACGCGGTCTTCGCTGCTCGGTTCGGCGTGCAACTCGACGGCGACGCGCTCGCTGCGTGCGGTCGGCACGAATCGCCCGCAATAGTCCGCTTGAATCGGCACTTCGCGCAAGCCGCGATCGATCAGCACGCACAGGCGCGCGGCTTGCGGCCGGCCCATATCCGTGATCGCGTCGAGCGCGCTGCGGATGGTGCGCCCGGTATAGAGCACGTCGTCGACGATCACCACTTCTTTGCCGGCGACATCCTCGGCGATGTCGCTCTCCGGCATTTCGCGCGGCGC
>Ga0187846_10000975_pt1 | contig 16433 bp, 18 predicted proteins | sample TC_taG_FD_161473 | JGI IMG/M metagenome (GOLD analysis project Ga0187846, IMG submission 161473) | Biofilm microbial communities from the roof of an iron ore cave, State of Minas Gerais, Brazil - TC_06 Biofilm (v2) | ecosystem: Environmental > Terrestrial > Deep subsurface > Cave > Wall biofilm...
TTCGTCCTTGCGACATTCTCTGCACTGGTATCTTTCATTGTCTGAATATCTTTCTCGCCTTCGAGCTTCTTTGTTTCAACATCTTCTGCGGTCTTGGCTCTGATCCCTGCGACATCCCTCATGGCTTTTTCGCGAGTCAAACCCGTCACCAGTCCAAAGAGATGCTGAGAATCCCAAGTCATTCCGACCATCCGTTTCCAGTCCTGACCCGTGACATCCGACAACCCTTCGGCCAGTTGTGGAGTAATCTTAATCTGCTTCTGCCTTTCCGCAATCGCTTTCTGGACGGACTGTTGACCTGCTTCGAGAGCTTGTTGAGTCACTTCTTCCTGACCGATCTTCGCGCGGCGTTCCGATTCTCCTTGCTGAACGGCGAGACCGAGTGGTGCCGTGTTGAAATCAATTGCCATCTGAACCTCCTACATTAGTGCGCCGGCTGCTGGTAAACCTTCCGTCGCTCCCGCGCTGTCTAAACCACCGATATAGTTCCCTGATCCCCCGCCACCGCCGCCTCCCCGAAGCAGATTCAGAAGAGCGATACTTTGTAGAGGATTGTATCCTTGACCTTGACCACCATAAGCTCCCGTCTGATTCAAGCCTAAGAGTCCCGACAGCGGATCGACCGACGCACCCAATCTTGCGCCCATCGGATTTCCAGTAATGGAACTGGCGATATTACCTCCGATGTTGGCTCCAATTGGACCACCCGTCAGGAATCCCAAACCTGTTCCAAGGAACGATCCGAACGCGCTCGGTCCAGGCGGTGGGTTCAGTGCATTATAAGCCGCTTTCTGGCCAATCGCCATGTTCTCAAGAGAGGGTCCCAGACCCGCGATGACCTGTGATAAATCTCCGTATTGACCCGCTGATTGGTTCGCTAAACCGCTGTAATTCGCGCCCAGACCACCAAAGGTTCCAGACAATCCTAATTTTCCACTCCCCAACGCTTGCAGGATCGCGGCCCGTTGTGCCTGCTGTTGCATTCCGACCCCAAGGCCCGTGGAAAGAACGTTTTGTTTAAAGAGGTTTTCTTGCTGACCAAGCGCGGTTCCTTCAATGGAAGAACCTGTCTGACCCCGAGCGGCAATGTCACCCTCCACTTGTCCGGTCGCGTAACCAAACTGTTGTTTGAGCGGTTGAAGATAAGTATCCACTTGATCGGGAGAAAGCGACCCAAAGAGTTGAGGTGCTTGCGTGAAAATATTTGCGGCTTGATTGTAGGCTTCCGTCCCTTGGGTTTCCAGAATATTGGATAAATTCTGATACATCTGACTGGCCTGCTGTTCGGAAAGCAAATTTCCTTTGATAAGACCTTCCGCGCCCGTCAACTGTTGCATCGCCTGAACGTAATTAGCGATGGCTCCCGATCCCATGCCAGTCCAGTCCACGTTTATAAATTCCTGAAGTTCCGCTTCCGAAGGGGTATACCCGAAAGACTCGAAAGCTTCGAGGACATTGTTTTTTACGTCGTTAGGGTTTTGAGCCATAAAGTCTCCTTATTTCCACCAGCCTTTGACGGTGACTTCAGCACTGTCGATTGAGTCTCCAGAAAGCGCGAGATATTGAATTTTTCGGTTTGAATCGACCGCGATGACCATGTCTCCGGAAATAACGTTATTAGCCACCTGCGTAAAAATGATTCCAACATTGATCGTGTTGGAATTCCCATTTTTTCGAAGCTCAATATAAGAGCCTCCGCCGTTCCGAGTCGCGGCATAAGACACTTTCAAAGAGACGGCGGTTGCTCCGGAGGGAACAATCGAACTGAGATCAAGAGTATGCCAAAGAGAATCATTCGTAAAACTCAAGAAATCAGCCGCTCCAGGATCACCCCGATCATAAAAAGCGGCTCCTAAGAAAGCCGTGGTTTGTTTTGATCCGTCTCCGAAGACGATCTGATTATTCACCGTAACGGACGATAGAGTGACGCCCTGCAACGTCATGGAGGAAGATTTATAGGTCCCGTTGGGGACGTTCTTTATTTCCTGATAGAGGTCCTGCAAGTCTCTTTGTATGTTTGGATCGTTAGAAGGTAAAAGAGGCTGTTGAGAAGGTCCCTGCGTCACGCTAAAGCAGGATTCGACTAATCCAATCAGGCACAGAATGGCAAAAACAAGTCTCCAATCACGAATTCTTATTGCAGTTGCCTTTCATGATAGCTGTCGGTGAAACCATAGAATATCCACGGACTGTTTGCATCGGACTCCGTGAACGTGTAGTTGATGCATTTCCCGAAATTCTGGTTGGTGGCGTTTTGGACAAATGGAATCTTGATCGACGTGTTGCCGTAAAACTCCGTCTGATTGATGGATGAGAGCGAGAAGGTCGGCGTGCTGCGATCTATATTGTAACCAATCGTCATATTGTAATTTCCCAAGTTATCCATCGATGGATAAAGAGACTCGTAGTAATCGTCTTTGGCGGGGCCTTCCTCGCAGTAATCCTTCGTCTGGATAAAGGCGATGATCGGATTTCCGTTGTCTGCGTAGGCTTGGTTATCCAAGTAGACCAGTCCAGTTCCACGACTATCCGAGTGATAAAGACTATTCTTGGACTGTGTAAACCCGCCCGCGTGGATATCAAACACGCCACACGCCCCCGTGGGCCCGTAAATCAAGACAGCGTCATTTCCAGAATCGGAGGTATTCGTCGTTAAAGAGACCCAATATCGATTATCCCAGACCGTTGAGGATATTGGAGAAGCTTTCTTCCCTGCGAACGCTTGAGATGTCACCGACTGCAAGGTCGGTGTCTGTGTCGCATTCGTAACTGTAAAAGAAGCATACCACTGCTCATAAGTTCCCGTACCACCCGTTCCGGTCGATAAAGAAATCTGAGCATTGGGAGTTTGATTCTGAGAACACGTGTCATAAGTCAAATCGGATTTTGTGGAGATACATATCGAAAATAAAATGTTACCGTTGTTTAGAATATCAGAGACTGAAAAGTTGCCAAAGGAATTAATGGTTCCGAAATTGTGAATTTGAGATTTGATGGTTCCTGAAGACCTTTCGAGAACCGAAGTATTCATAGTGACAGTGCTTAAGACGGGCGTCTGTTGGGAATTGGTGGTTGTGAAGCTGGCAATATACTGGATGAACTCTCGGGTTGCCGATCCGATGACACCACCTGGATTGACGGTCACGGGTGAATCCCATGAACCGAAAGAAGAACTGGCGACCTGCGTTTCATAAACAATGGTCTGACCATTATCCGTCTCAGTCGTATTAAAAGTTCCCCAGTTGAATAAATAGGAATTTGTCGTAGTTCCAACGTCAAAGACTCTCGAAGTAATAGCCCCTGTTGTTGTATAGGCATTCTGAATCTGAATATGTTCCTTAAAATCGTATGCATAATTACTTTGTACTTGAGGTGAACATGCCTGCCTAAAAGAAGGAATACTGACACTTCCAGGACCCTCTCCCCATGCAATATCATTTGATTGACCAACATTTGAATCCGCTTCAATATAAATCCAATACTGAGTCGAAGCGCTTAAATTCGTAGGGGAAATAGACACTGACACCCAATTATAATTTCCAGGAGAACCACAATTTGATCCAGTCAATGTTCCTGATACCAATGTTGTCCCAGGTGATCCGCTACTGTCTGATTTAATATCAACGGTATAGGTTGGTGAACCAAAATCCTGTGTACAGTAGATTTCGACAGAGGTTATTTGTTGGGGATTTGATGAACTGGTAGTGAATGCTTGAGCCAAATCGTTAAAACATAGACAACCTGAACAACAACCGGAATTACAAATACGATTGAACGAAGTTTGTGACGTAAATGATTGATCTATAAAAGAACTTCCATACGTTTTTGATAATTGAAGATTCGGCGAATTGGTAGTGGCATCAAGATTAGAAAGTGTTCCAGCCTGCCAATTCGCTTGCGAATTATCCGTCCCAGAGAAAGCAGCTTGGGTTGAAAGAACGAGTGAAGGAACCAGTGCCGTTGTAGAAAGGTTTCCAGGAGGCGTAATCGTTCCTGCCTGCCAGTCTGCTTGTGATTGCTGGACCCAGGATTGAAGCGAGAAACCACCCTGCGCCAGAATCGACTGATCGTATTTGTCTTTGAGACAATCGCCAATCCTTGTACAGGTGTATCCATTGAAATTTTCAAGACCTCTTTCGGAAACGAACTTCAGGCCCCCCAGATAGGTCTGGATCGAGTTTTGATCGATACACCCGCATTCCTGGGTAATGAACGAAGTCTGGAAATTGGTCTGATCGAATCCGTATTCTGCGTAGGTGAGAAAATGCTTGAAAATATAAAGCGTATCGAGAAAAGGATAGAGGGCCGTTATATTATCGAAATTATCCTGAAGGCCAACCGTTAACTGCACGGGATCATTAGGATTTGGACCTACGGTCCAGACCGTTCCATCACCCAACTTTGAGCCATAGAGCTGGTTTCCGTTCGGGACGGCGGCTCCTGAAATCCAGACCCGTTGATGCCATTGCGCCATGAGCGAACCATTGGGAGACGACGCGACATAGGTCGTCGCCGTTCCATTCCAGTAGTACACTCCTTGGGTCTGATCCACAAAATAAGCGTTCCCTTGAGAAGTTGTAAAACCAACGACATTGTTGGAAGACACCGTCGAGATCAGAACACTCGTCGAACTAGTCAGGTTATTGGCAATGATCTCATCTGAATCCCTCACAATGATCCAAGAGGTATTCGTGGGATCGGTATAGGACCACAGTTGCTGTCCGGAATAAGCATTGGATGAAAACACTGTTGTGAACCCTTTTCGTTTTGAAACGGGTCCTTTATCGTCAAAGAGGACGTTTAATGAATTCTGGACGTATCCGTCCGGAAGGCTAAGGCTGGAATGGTAAGTATCAACCCCTTTGGTGAAGTTATAAACCTGATGAGTCTTCTCAGGAGAAGCTAAAAGGGGAGCGGCAAGAAACAAGCATACGACGAATTTTCGACACACCTAGTAACCTCCCACGCCGCCCATGCCGGTCGGGTTTCCAGACCGAAGCGCCGCGCCTGGCGGGTTAAAATCAGGTTGGCGGTTGATACCTTGGCGCATGACCAAAAGAAACGTCGTCCAGAAACTCAGGTATTCTTTAGCCAGTTCCACCTCTTCCAACGTTAAGTATCCCCGGTAGGCCATGTAATAGGGCAAAGCGGAAACGTAGGGTTGCATAATGGTCCAACTGTTAAAGGGAAGAGCCGATTCATTGGAAGCGGATAAATCGACCGTACTTTGCAGGTAATAAACAATGACGGGGCCCGTGGAGACTGCGGTAGGAGCCGGATAGAATCCCAAATAGGCCGTGGACGTGCTTTCATCGACATAATAATTGATCGGCGTTCCCGTGACGTTATACCAGCCTGGACTCTTCGCATCGAGATCGTTAAAGGAAGTGGCGGGCAATTTCGTCATGGGCTGACCGACCTGCTGGTACCAGACGCGAACAGGAAAAAGAAAGTCCGCCGGCATGGCGTATTCGGTCGTTCCCCCGAACAACGCAAAGGTCGTGGAAGTGACGAGTAACCAGTTCTGGGCGTTGGCTTCCCGTTGTCCATCGGAAGCCCAGGAAAGATACTGTGCGTCGGAAAATTGCTGACGGTTCGTTGCACTGGAACCGTCTTTGAGCAGAGTTCTGGCTCTGGTGATAAGGTCAGAGGCTGCGAGCGAAGCCCAAGAAGTCTGTGTCGATATTCCCAGAAGCGTGCAAGCCAACAAGAGACGCTTCATCAGGCCTCAAAGGACTACTGGTACCACTCCTCAACCCAAGCGTTCAACGTCGCATCGTAGATCAGACCAATGCGGTCCTTGTTGGTCAAAGTCCGAGTGATGGCGCCGAGATAGAGAGGACCGCCGTTGACGTAAGTGGTTCCACTGGAAAGCGTCACCGTCGAAACGGAAGAGGTTGATCCCAAGACGACGTAAGTTCCATTCGCGACGGAAGTCGTCGAGAGACCCGTAATGTACGGAATGATTCCGTTGGTACCAAAAGTGAGTGCGTTTCCAGTCGATACGAGTAGTTCGTAAGGAGCAGTGATCGTAATGAGACTGGTGGTCGAAATGCTCACAATCGCGGGAGGATTCGCGATCGTCACGCCCGAAACGGACAATCCGCCCGTTAAAGAACTCGTTCCACTTGCCGTTGATGTTAATGTGCCGCCGGCAGTTAAAGCACCAGTTGAGGAAACTTTCCAAGGACAATTGGTCTGATTGGGTCCCGTACAGAGGTCCTCTAGATCGATAACGCCAGCTCCAAATGATAACGTCGAAAAAGCCAACAGAAGCGGACCGATTAGAACGGAACAAAGAAACCTTGTCATGGACAACTCCTTCAAGATAGCTCTCCAGGATGTCGATCGGGACGGATATTATCCAAATTATGGGCATTTGGATCGTCAGGGTATAGGCGCCGCCGTAGCTCCTGCCACCTCAAAACCATGTTTCCTGTCGGAGGCGCAGTCGGAGTCTGGTTGTGATATTTCCTCTCGAAGGCTTGCTGATGACGTAAGGCGTTGGCCTTGACCGAAATGGCATTCGCCGATCCGTTGGCAGGCCACATCTCATTTTTAGAGGGCATTTCCTTTACCAGCACTGACTCAATCTCGTTTAACTCTTTCTTCGCCCAGTCCTTGTCGTCTCCTTGAAAAGCCAGTTCATCGTCATGAGCCAACTGCATTTTCATCTGATAGAGTTGTTTCAAGACCCGTGGATCATCTGGTGTTCCACGTTCCCGCTTTTCCATGCTGCGTTCAATTGACGCGATCTGATTCACCAATGACTGACGTTCTGCATAGCCCAACTTCTGGGTGATGCGTTCCACCTGCTCGTCCGAAGAGACCACCCGTTCATAAGGACGATCAGGAGATGATTTCGTCGGGTCCATAACCGGTAATGAAGCAAGTGTTCGTCTAGGCATTGGGGATCTCCCTTACGTTTGGAAATAGTTTTGGATTCGCTCTATCTGCATCGAATTTATCTTTCAAGGATTTTCTACGATCAAGTTCTTCTTGAGGAAGCGGTCCGTTTAGACCATTTTTATAATTGCTGCTTTCTCTCCATCCTGAAAGAGCTTCAAGAGCAATTTCGGCTTCTACTTTTTTAACAATTAGATACGGACGAACCGTTTCCAGAAATTTAACAATTTCTCTTTTCCCTCCAATCTCCCACCTAGCACATGAATATTTTCCACCAACACGACTTATATATCCGCCGAATCTCATCTTTAAAAGATAGAGAGTTTTAGTTTCTTTCTGAGAAATACCAACCTTCATATGGACTAAATCTCTAGCGAAGTAAATATTTCCTTCACCGTCAAAGAAACCAGCCCAATATGCGCTAGGAATTTCCATCAACTATTCTCTGCGTAGATCCAACGCCAGTCGGACCATCCGTAAGAATAGCGCATATAACCAGCAAATTTTGCGACCAGTGTATCGAATTCTGAATCCTTGTAGAATTCCGGCTTGATCCGGTCGAACCAGAGGAGGAATTCCTTCATCAACTTCGAGTCAATCAAATACCAGTGCGTTCCAGAAGTCAAGTAATTATCCCAGACGACCAACTTGTACCGGCCCCGGTGAAAGTTCGGATTGTTGTTGGCCGTATCCACTTTCCCGTTTGAATTGATGATTTCAAAGGCGTACGTCTCAAGTTGCATCGGAACCAAAAGCAAATCCGGCTGAATTGTCTGAAAGTTTCCTCTATTGGTCAGGAACCCTTTCATCTTGATCCGCGCATTGTCCACCTCAGTCGGCGAAACCGAGGTCGTTCCCAGATTCGATTGACTGGGTCCACCATTATTGGATGGATGCGCCGAAGAACCTAACGATTGACCATCTCCGCCAACGAACCCCGAATTAAAGGAGTTGTTAAAGACGCTCGCTGCGTCCGTCTCGCGTTTCCGGAAGGCAGCCAGACCGAGCTTCTGAGGCCTACGAGCGATGACGCGATAGAGATCATCATCCACCAAGGCCCGCTCAATTTTCATGCCACGCGAGAATTGCGCGTGCGTGTAGTTGGTCTTGTATCCTTCTCCCGTGTCGTCATACTGGACCTGTCCAGAAAACGGAGCAAAGTCCAAGATGTCGCCATCTTCCAAGTCATGTTCAACGGCTTTCATGGAATCCTGGATGTTAAAAAGAATAGGCGCGATAGCTTGCAACTGCTCCAACCACCACGCGTCGGAAAACACCTTCCGAAGACCTGGTTCCAGGAGGTCCGGCCAATTAGCTGATGTATACACTCACGTTTCTCCTTCGATAGTTATTAAAGAGTCATCAACATCGACTGCGTGAACATAATCTGTGCGAAAATAGCCGGCGCGACGGCGTTCGGGCTCGGAAGAATGATGTTGTCGTGTTTGGTCGGATCGAGTTCAACGTTATCAAAACCCACCCCGCGAATCTGGTTCCGAAGAACCATCGCCTGAATGGATCCTTGTGCGGCGGTCGCCGTTCCAATTTTGTCTCCCGTTGTAATAAGGGTGATCTTTGTCTGTCCCACGTAATAAATCTTTGAAACTTTATTGCTGGTCGTAATCGCCGCAGAAGTGGAAGTCTTCGTCGTGTAAGTTCCAGCACTCGATGAATCCACGAAATGCAACTCATAGTTATCGAAAAAAAGCCATCCGCCACCCATGTTTTCACCTGAAGCCACGATGGTTGTCGCTCCGACTCCAGTTGTCGTGAGTGCATTCGCAGCGAACCGGTTGTCATACTGGGCTTCGTAAACGGCATGAGGATTCAGAGTCACCGGTGTCAAGATGTACTTGGTTCCGGCAGTCGGATCGTTATCGAGAGTCGCGGCGGCAAAGAGCGCTTCAGTGACGCCCACAAAGAGGCCGGAAGCCATGGAGGTATTCACGGGAGCGATCACGTCGTACCCTTGATTGGTTCCATCAGTGACCCCGCGTACCAGAGCCGCGCCAGCAATAATATTGGTTCCCGCGCCATAGAGAGGTCTAGGAACGACGTACTGCTGTCCACCGACGGCGTCACGAATAAATTTCATAGAAATCTCCTAACCGATAGAATGAAACGTCAGGAACTAGGAAGATAGAAAGGTAGGAACTACTGGTTTGCGATATCGACTAACGTCCCGAATTCATCTCCAACGTAACGTCCGTACTCGTTGAAACTTCCACAGAAAGCGCATCCGCTAATGACCACTGGTTCAATAGTCGTATCGGAGAATGAAACCTGTGCTACGCCATTATAAGCAGGAAGTTTAACCGTCGCCGTAACGGGTCCATTATATTTGATTCCAGGCGTCAGGAGCGTATCCCCTTGCTGTGTCCTATCCATATCATTAATAAAGCCGCACATCGCGCAACGGACCGGCAATTCCGGACGATCCGTTGGATAATGATATTTTCCCTGTAGAATCGCTTTCCCATCTCCAGCGGTCGGACTGGGATGAAGACCGGAAAACATTAGCGTCTGACCGATCCCCGGTTCCAGAGGCTAGCTAAATCTCGATCTGCGGGTCCGGCGGTGCGTAGATCAATGTCAATCGGCGGCACAACGCGATCCACGGCTTGACGGGTTTTCTTTTTTTCTTCCCGATGTTTAACGTATTCCTCTGGCGTAACCGTCGACCCCACTTGATTGGCGCACTGATCCATGAACTCCTGATAATCCTTTTCTTCCGCCGTTATTTCAGGACTTCCCGAACGTTCAGGATCTCCTGAACCGGAAACGGACGGATTATAGGCTGGAGCAATGCGCGTCGGGGGTCGACTGACGGTTGACGAAGCGGCCAAATCTTTCTTAGGTTGGCTCTCAGGCGGCGTGTATCGTCCGGCTGATAGTTCTTTTCCTTTCACCATGAAGAAAAGTTCTTCGGCTAAAGAATTATCAATTACACGACCGGCTTTTTCATAGCGCTCCACTTCGCTCAAGAAAACCTTTTCCAACTGCTCAAAATCCTTGTGTTTCGATTTCAAGTTCATTAACGCATTGTCCCGCACCAGTGGCGCTTGAGCGGTACGGATATCATCCAGATACGAATCCATCTGCACATCGTTCCATCCCATCTTCTTTTTTTTGGCTTCACGCCAATCAGCTTGTTCTTTGGCGGTATCTCGCGTCGGCTGTGGAGCAGGAGTTTCTTTAACGATTTCTTTGGGTTTAAGACTTTCTTGGACGGCCTTAATAATGGCTTCAGCGGCGGCGGGGATTTCCGGAGGAGCTTCAGACGTTTCCGACGACTTTTCAGGAGCGGACATTAAAGTTCTCCTCGTATTGTTTCCAGTTCTTTTTCCAGAATCGGCAATTGTTTGCGCTTTTCATCCGCCAATTTAACGATCTGCATCGGTCTTTCCGTCAGCGCCTTGACCGCTTCCCGCTTCGATTGATGGATCAAAATGATCCGGAAGAGGTCTTCCTGCTGCCTTGGCGAGGAGTCCGTCAACATGGCTAAGGACTGATTGACTTGATCGCCGTGAATCTGAAACCCCTCTTCAAAGTCTTTTAGGAAATCCTTGAAATCAGGGTCTCGTATAAGCCTTTCATATTTTTCGGATTTTTGCAACACTTCTTTAGCGTAAGCGATATCCGACTCGATCTGCTTGATCTTAATCACCAAGTCTTCTTCAGGAAGGTTCATGCCGGTCCGACTCCCTTCTTCTGAAGCGTCTGAGGCGTCATTTCCGGTGTTCCCTGTTTCATTTGAAGGTCTTTCTTGTCTTTGGAATCGCCCTGATTGGTCTTCTCTCCGACGGCTTGTCCCAACTGCGCCGCCGCTGAGTCGGTTAACGCCTGCCTCTTCGCTTGATTCATTTCTTGTAGAATTTGTTGAAGTGGCGGCAAGAGTTTCGTGATATCTTTTTCGCGTTCGGCGAAGAGCGTGCGTTTCACCAGTTCATGCCGCCTTTGTATGTTACCGCCAATCAAGGGTTCCCGACTCCAGAGCTGATAATTCACCAGCGCTCTCTGCATCACCGCATCGGGGTTGTCCATGACGGAAGTCCGCGCCACTTTAACGTGCATGGCTTTTGACCGTAGTTTGACTCGCTGTATTTCATGTTTGAGCCATTGACCGGATTCAGGACTGTACTGCGCATAGGGAATGACCGCATCTGGCGCGAACTGGTAATAAAGTTCCAATACTTGCGATCCGACCTCATTCACCGAGGGCATGAGCTGTTTGATGTAATCGTCCACCCGGACGTTGGACTGCTGAAGTTGGAGCTGGGCTTTCCGACCGGAAGCACGCGGGTCTCTAGTTTGCGGCGTTCCCGACCTAAGCGACGGCGAGTTTCCGATCAGCCATTCGGCCAATTGAAAGAGCGTCTGTTCCTCCTGCATGGACGAACCCATATCCGTCTGCTTCACTTCCAACTGTGTTAATCCGTCTTTTGAATTGACCGTAAAGACTACGCCAGGATAGAAATGTTGGTCCTTTCTAGCAAAGTCAATGTTGGTCTCCGATGTAAGTTTCTTAAAAGAGGGAACGGTCGTGATGGCGCGTGAATCAATTCTTAAATGATGCTGGGTATCGGCTTCTTCGTTTAAGTCCCAGAGCATATCCGTTACGCATCGGCCTAAAAGCCGCCCCGATTTACGGCGAACGCGGAACGGAATATAGTTCATGCGGTTATGCCAATAGGGATAATCTTCGATGCGGAGAAGCGCTTTGCTTTTTGGATGGAAAACGACGTGATACATTTCTTCTTCGCCGTCATCGTTTAAGTCAATGCGCAAGTTTCCCCGGACCGGCATAAACTCGTCTGATTTGCGGATGGTCGTGGTCGAAATCCCTTCAAGGCGGTTCTGCTGCTGGGAAATGATATCCAGACCTTCGGGTCCGTCCGTTTGTTTTAACATCTTCTCGACTTCATCTTTATCGAACCAATCGCAGTTCGCGCCCACCCGAAAATGATTCGCCCGCTGCCGGAATATATCCCCCACAAAAACATCGTAATCCAAATTCGGGCCATCGACCGGAACGCGCACAAAATCTTTGAGTTCAACGATGCGTAGTCTCGCGCCGCGAAACCGGACGACTTCTTCTTCGACTTTGACTTGCACCTGTTTTCCAGCGATCAAGTCCTGAATATAGCTCGTATACTGTTTCTCCGAAATTCCCGCCTCTTCTGGGCTGGAGTAATCCTGTTGGAACTCTTCGACGCTTTCATAAGCCTCGACGCGAAATTCTTTGGCCTTTTCTTCCACCCAGTCAAGACAGGCAATGCCCAGCGGCGTCGAGAGCGCGTTGTAAAACGCTTCTGATAACGCATCGTCAATCGCTAGTTCTACTTTGGACTTGTAGTTTAAAAACCATTCAATGTTCGGATCGACTTCTTCCTGATTGGCGGCGGTGGGTGGGACCATTTCCTTCACGAACCAGAGCGGATCGTTATCGAGCATGGTGGCCGAGATCAAGGAATGAAGACCTACAATATGAATCTCGATCAACGGAACCATCAACGAACATGCGCCCGGCCAAGGATCGTTCTTCGGAGAAGAAATTCCTTCCAGACGCATATTGTATTTGAGCAGTTTTCGCCGAAGCTGGCTGGTGTTTGAATCCCATTCTCGAACGCAGTCGGAGAGCAAATCGACCACGCGCTTATGATCGGCTTCGTTTAACTTGATCCGACGACGATAAATACCGCTTTCCAAGACCGCGAGTTTCCGGATCTTAGATTGCGGCGCCGTCTCCTTTTCCTTGGGAGGCGGCGGCGTGACACCCAGAGCGATCTGTTCGTCTCGCTCTAGAACGTTTGGCATCGAATTAGGTCGGTCGTGAAACGGGACCGGGTTTTCCGGCCCACTTCATGGCCGGAGTATTGGCCATTCGTTCCTTAAAGCCTGAAACCGTCGCACGGTCTTTTTCAACTGGCGGTTCCTTATCCTGACGACCCTTCCCACCCATGTCTGAATTGCGATACTGTTCTTGGCCGATGAGAGTCTCTCCTTACGTTTTTAAGGGTTTTCTCCCTATTTCGTTTTTCCTTGCATTTTTTTGAACCGTTCAAAGCCCTTTCCGGACTTTTCCAGACCACGGCCGATATTCCTGGCCTTATCAATTGTCGATCCGACGGACGCAGTTTTTTTAGTACGGTATTTTCCGGTTCTTCCTTTTGCCATTGACCTTCCTCCGCATTTTAGTCTCCGCTGATCCGGACTTCATGTTGATTGCAATTCATCAACTTCGACGAAATCTCTTGAGTCTTACCAAAAATCGTCCCATCAGGTCCGGCATATCCCGCTTCCGCGCCATCAACGGTATCTCCGGTCGATATTGGTTTTGAGACCGGCATTTCCATAAGACGGGAAAACACCTTTCTTGGATACGAGTTTTCGTAACTCGATATCTGCCCGGTTCTCGGCTTCGTCAGACTCTGCTTTCATTCGGAAAGAGGGTTCGCTGTCCACTTTAAAATCACGGATATCGTCAGAATGCACGCGCATGTCCTTAAACTGACCTCCGACGCGCATCTTGACCGGGGTCGATACTTTCTCTTTACGCGCTCTTTTTTTCATGGTCTGAGAACTCCTTCCCGTAATCGGTTCATGGCGATATCTGCCGAATTCATTTCACGGTTAAATTCCGCCTGGACTGGATGATTATGAATGTGTACTTCCACTTTGGATTCTTCCTTGGGAGCCTGAACTTCTGGCGCCTGTCGGACGCTGGCGATCAACTTTTCCCAGTTCTCTTTAGAAAATCTCTGCTTTCGTTTTCTCACCGATAACCGCGCAGTTCACCCAAGGCTTTATCGGCGGGATTCGCTACCGCGGGCGGCATCGTATTGCGATTTATCGATCTCGGCGAAACGCCTTCTTTCCGGTTCTTGACCGGACCCCGCAACTTGTGATGTCCTTTCCGTCCACCTTTTTTTCCGTTCACACAATCCTCCTCATCAAGAGCCTTTGAATTTCCGCATCGGCTGAATTCATGGCCGCTTCATGAACCGTGACGTTGACAATCGAAGTGACCACGGGCGTTCGAGACATCGAACGGGACATGAACCTAGCATTTTTTGACCGCCTCCGTTTGGACAAGGTCTTCGTCGCCATTAATTCCCATCCGGTGATGGTCGGATGATCCGCATCGTCGAGCGCGCACGCAAGGCGGCTTCGGCCAACGTCTTCTGCGTGAAATAATTTTTGACCAAGTCCTTGGACAAATCCAACGATCCAATGGCCTCAGCGAACCCCGCGTCGGAACGTTCCAGATAAAGCGTCACGGTCATCACCCCGTCTTTAACCACCGCCGAATTGAGGGGGATCGGAGGAACTTCCGAATTGACGGGGATCGCAGGAACTTCCGCGCTCTCTTTGTTTTCCGCTTTTGTTTCCCTCGTAGACGATTCTTCCATTAGATATCTCCTTTAGTGAGTTCCCGCGGACTCACCGCGTGATTTCCTGGCTTGCGCATAAGCGACGGCGATGGCCTGTTTGTCCGCGCGCGCTTTCCCAAATTTCTTCCTCGTTTTGGAATAAGTCTTTCCCTGATGGAATTCCCGGATGTTTTGACTTCTGGTTTTGGCGGACGATCCTTTTTTCAGCGGCATTTATGTTTTGTTGGCCGGACGTTTCGCGCCTTTGACCTTGTCTTTTCCCAGCGACGCGTCGCCTCTTTTCCGATGAACCCGGGCCTTGGACGCGTGATCTTTGTAACCCATGGCTTTCCGGGCCCGTCCATAAGCCTGTGAAAAAGAAGCGTCACCTTTAAGCACCGAAAACTCCTTTCACCTTATTCATGATTTTTCCAAGCAGTTTCTCCTCGACCTTTTCGGCTTCGGCCTTCACCGCTATTCCTTTTTCTTCGAGAACGTAAAGCGGCCATTCTTTTTTGCATTTCTCGCACCACCAGAACCAACCGTGGATATGAGCGCGCTCAATGGGACCTTGGCAGTCCGGACAATTGTAGGATTTCTCTTCATGAAAAAATACTGAGATATGACGGGGATTCATCCTGATCCATCGCGCGTCAGAGACCGCATGAAGCACGTCCTTTCTCATCCATAACCGCTGCGCGTGTTGGACATGTAACTGGTCTGCGTGATTTCCTGGCTCTTCTGCATGGGTTTGATTTGATGACAATACCATGTCGCGATGGCAAGCGCAATGACGCAGTCGTCCCGGTGCCCTTCTTCGGCGGCCATCTTGGTGTAGCCGTCCTCCGTCTGGCCCGTGACCACGTAAGTCGAAATTTCGTCCAATGTTTTCTCGTCGTGAATCACCAGAAGCAGATCACGCAGGGAACTGGACAACTTATCGATAATGAGCGGCTTGGTTTTGGCGTTGGTATGAAATCCGATCTCTTCGGTTTCGCCCATGTGCCCCGAATCGTTGAACGCCAGTTTCGTCGTCTTACAGAGATTCGGATAAAAAAGATCGATCAGCTTCTGAACCGTGACGGCGCCTGGACCGTTGCGTTCCGGAGCAATGAGCGCGAAGTTGTAGTAGCGACCCAAGGCGAATAATTTCACAGCCAAGTCGTCCGGAGCGATGTGTCCGTGCAGATGAGCCACCTGCTCCCAACTGGGACGGGCCAATACCTGGATGCACGCTTCATCATGCGAAATCGCCGATTCACAGGCGTCAGCGCCAATCACATATTGCCATTCGGGCTGGACCTCCTTATAGATTTTAAGAAATCCTTTCGGGTCCGGAACCGGAACGGACCGCCGGTCTACGATTTCAAGTTCTCCGCGAAACTTTGGAGCTACCAGGAGATGAACGCGCTGAGGTTCCACCAGTCGCGGCGGAAAGACGGCGCGGGAAGTGGACTTGAAGGCTTCCCGGTCCGAGAGCGGGTATTCGACTTCAAATTTTTCCTGGTCTCCGTTATAAACGTCGGCGATCTGATGCCGCCTCCAGTTCATCTGCTCAAGATTCAGCTTGTGCAGGTTCATAATCAACTTTTCATCGACCGTGAGGCAGGCTTCAAAGCGCGCGCGCGTCACGGCGTCATAGAAAGGACGCTGATATTCCGCTTGTTCTTTCCAAGGAATGAATACCGGGACCCAATCGGTGGTTCCTTCCTCCGCCAATCTCCTTTTTTCCATCCAGAATTTGTGAAAGTCGCCCAAACCGTTGGCGGTCGTTTCCAGGATGATGATCGTTTCCGGCTGATCGGGAACCGACGGCAGGAATCCCGCCATGAGAGTGGAAAAATTCGGGTAAAAGGCGCACTCGGTCAAATGCGCGTAACGGTAAGTATATTTTCGTCCGGCGCGCTTATTCTTCGCCGTCTCAATGCGGATGGAGGAACGCTTGGCCGGAAATTCCATGCGCCGTTCATCCGACCGGCTTCGGAGAGGCGTCAGCGACGGGTGATTCCGCGCGAGTTCCTCGTAGAACACCTCGTTCATTTTGAAAATGTCCGAGGCGCCTTCTTCGTCATCGGCCATCACCAGTCCCAAAGACGCTCCCCGCTGCGAACAAAACGCGAAAAGAATCGCTTCCGATAAAGTCGAAGTGCCCAT
>Ga0187846_10000976_pt1 | contig 16426 bp, 12 predicted proteins | sample TC_taG_FD_161473 | JGI IMG/M metagenome (GOLD analysis project Ga0187846, IMG submission 161473) | Biofilm microbial communities from the roof of an iron ore cave, State of Minas Gerais, Brazil - TC_06 Biofilm (v2) | ecosystem: Environmental > Terrestrial > Deep subsurface > Cave > Wall biofilm...
AGCCGCACAGGCCAACTCGGGCAGGGTAGCTACTACCTCGTAATGCGTGACACATCGTTGGGAATATTATCGTCATCCGCCAGTGACATTTCCGTGAGAGTACGGATGAACCCGTGATTGCGGTGCTTGCGTGGCGCTGGCGATGCGCCATCTACAGTCGGAAAATAGAGTCAGGAGGCACACATGCCTGTATTAGGCTTTCTTATTGTCACTTTTCTGTATTTTCTCCCCGCCGCTGTGGGCTGGAATAAGAGGAACTTCTCAGCAATTTTCTGGATGAACTTTTTGCTCGGCTGGACGGTAGCAGGTTGGATTGCTTCTCTCATTTGGGCATTGACGAAAGATGCCGACCAACCGAAAGTCATCGTCAACCAATCAGCACCGCCACCTGCACCAGCACCGCCTCCGGCGTTGCTTTGTGTGCTCTGTGGCAAGTACTCAGCATCGGGTGCGAAATTCTGTAGTTCTTGCGGTGCCCAGACTACCTCGTGACCAACGACTGCGGAAGCTAGTGATAGAATCTGATGGAGGTTGACCTGAATCGGCCCGGAGCGCCAGGCTAGAACCAAACACCTAGGAAAACCGAGATGGCCATTAGCTTTGTAGCAGGCCGGAATCCCGCCACGGTGCCGGACGGTCCGGTGTTTTGGATTGGTGTCGTTTTGGTGGTTCTTTTTGTTGGCTACAAAATCTACTGCGCAGTCTTGAAGCAAATGGCTATAAACGCCAAGAACAAGCGCATAATCAAAAACGAAGTTACGCAATGGACAGGCCGAGAATACCGGAGGAGCAAGCGGCGATGAACTAGCCGGGCCAAAACTCCGGCATTTGTTTAGCCTATCCCACAGTACCGCATAAAGCATCCCCCCGAAAGCACCATCTGGCCGTGGTAGAATCTCGCGGAAAGAGGACACCTTTTCAAATCTCGATGGGAAACACTGACCGCGTTCCATTGAATGTCCCGATGGATTCGGCCCACAGAATTTTGTGGCGTGTTGGTTGGAATCCGAACATCTCATACGCACTCATCGGTTGCTTGGCTCTTGTGGGATGGTTGCTATTCCAACATCCAGCGGGGTTGCTGCTCTGCATCTTCGGCATTCTTCCTCATTGGAATGCCATTGGTCTGATTAACACGAAATGGCAGGAGTACGTCGGCAAGGCTGAATCCATTGTAAAAGAACAAGGGGCACACAGAGTAGGCGTCACTCTCGACAAGGCCGCTGTCACTGTTGCGCGTGCGGGACGGGGCTTTGCACCTGTTGGCGCGACACCGAGAGCCGAGTACGTCATTTCGGTCGTTTACATCTGTGATTCGTTCTTTGCGGTCTATCAGGATGCTGTTCTGAGTCTCGCAAGTCTCACCGTCGAATTGCCAGTACAGGGCGAGGAGGTCTACTTCCGTCACGTAAGCGCAGTGAGGTACAACCCGCCAAACATCGAAGTTGTTCTTTCGAGCGGGAAATCAATGCGCAAGTTTGATGTCGGACCCGAAGGCAATGGAGCCGTGCTCGGAGCACTCCGGGCAAAATTGAGGCAGGAATCGGCAGAGCCAACTGAATCGACCGTGGTTTCAAGTCCAACGGATAACTTGACCGCTGCGCCGGATAGTGCGTCCAACAATTCAACTGAAAAGAGATATTGCTACCTTCGAGCCGGAAAACTCGAACAACTGCTGGCCGACCCCTTGGTCCTCGATGTGTTGGTCGAGCAACTTGAAGTTCCTGGCGCTCCCAAAACTCTTAAACAGCTAACATCGCAAGCAAAAATGCAATCCATCGAGGCACAGATTGACCATTTCAGGCGTACTCCGACCTCTGTGTGGTATGGCGTACCAGTATTCGAGGTCATGGCGGCATCGCTGTGGCGGACCAACGATGACCAGTTCTATCGAGACAAAGGCTTACTTTCCAGAAAACTTGTCCGGCGCGAATGGTTCTCTGGTGTTTCTGAAGAGGATGACCTGAGAGTTCCAATTGCAAAGTGGCTCAAAAAGCAAGATTACGAGCCATATATGGAGATACCGCTTGGGTCAGCGCGAGTGGACGTGCTTGGTTGTTCAAAACCAGGTCTTTTGAACTCGCGGAGATTTGTCGCTGTCGAGTTGAAGAATGACTATGAGCAATTCAAGCGGGCGCTCAACCAAATGAGCACGTTTGCCGAGTACACCAATGCGGTCTATATGGCATGCACTCCCGATTTTGCCGCTGAGTATTCGGACCGCCAGGCCGAATCCACCGGACACTGGAACGCAGAGGCATTGGAACGAAAAATTATTGGTGGCGGATTTGGGTTGCTGATTGTCGAAAAAGAGCGGGTTTCGGAGGTAGTGAAACCAACTGAACGCACGCCGTCAGAAGTTAACCATTCGAGCGTGACGGGTGCCTTGTCTGCGGTCAGGATTATCGAGTGCTGAATGCTGGTCCCGGGAGGTTGGCCGTGAAGAGGATTTGGAGGAGAGTCGTAGAGGTCACGTCGGTCGTTGGTGTTTTAGCCTCAGCCGTCTACTACAAGCCCGCTGTGGTTGGCGTTATCGTCAAATTGAACGGATGGACGGTCCTGTTGGTTCTGTCTCTGAGCGGCCTATGCATTGGTGGTGTGCTTGAGTTCAGGAATTACCTGGCTCAACGATTCGCCTCTCTGGATGAATCTCTACGCCAGACCGTAACTGAAGAGAGCAACAGCCTTGCCCGTCGCATCACCGAAGAAACCACTCGACTCGATGCTGCGATTAAGCGCGAAATCGACAACCGCGTAGGTGGTGACTTACAGGACCGGGACAGAATCGGCCAGCTAGAATCGCGGGTCGGACAACTTGAAAACCAGAATCGCCGCACCGCTGCCGCAGGGTAGGAGAATTCACTCCACGCGCAAAATCTTCTTCACTTCGCGGATGCGCTTACGGTGGTGGGGCTGGCGAGAGTCGAACTCGCGACCTAAGGTTTAGGAAACCTCCGCTCTATACAGATTGCGCTACGGGCGCACGCCCTCATCAATCTCCGAATGCCGCATCAATTTGACCGCGCAACTTGCCGCTGATTGTCCTCGGGGATGCTACTTGAGATTCCTTTCAAACGCCCTGTCAATGTTTGGCCGTAATTTTGTGGAGCCGGTCTCTGCCAAATAGATTTGCGTAGTTTCCAGACTCTTGTGTCCCAACCAGCGTTGAATAGTTCTGAGTGGAACATTCTCTTCATGCCAGCGTGTCGCGCAGGTCTTGCGGAATCGGTGTAGAAAGAACTGCTCGCAAACCGGGTCTGTCTTACAGGTGACATGCGCCTTGTACTTCGTGTCGTATCGTCCCTTCGTGACGGTTGTCTTGCACTGGCCGCAATTCAAACCTGCGTGAAAGGCAATGCGCTTTAGTTTTCTTAAGAAATGGTTGTCTGGTCTTCCCTCTTCGTTGACGAAAATCCAGCGAGGATGTGGAGCATGGGCTTTCCGTCTTTTCAATGCCTCCACCAACACAGTCGGCAACGGAATCACTCGGTCTTCGTGATTCTTGGGAGAGAAACCCACGTCTCTTTTGGGTCGAACGTGGTACGTCTTCTCTTCAAAATTGATGTCGTCCCATGCTGCGAACGTCACCTCTTTATCTCGGCATCCTGAACCCAGAAAAAACTTGTATCGAATTTCCTCTTCCGGGTCCATGGCAGCAAACAGTTTTTGAAGATACTCCTCACCGTATGCCGTGCAAATCTCGTCTTCGAATTTCGCCAAGTCATCCTTGATAGCAAAATCGGTTTTGATTTTGTTCTTTTTCAAAAGTGAGAGAACCGTGATGATGCGGTTGTGGACCGTCCGAACGTCGAATCCCTTACTGGTGAGAAAATCTCGAAATTCTCGGACAGTATCGCCATCAACTTCATCGAGGAATTTGGCTTTCGTGGATTCCAAAAAATTCGTGAGGTTTAGCCGATAACCCAAGACGGTTTTTCGTTTCTTGGTTGCTGTGGCTTGCGCGAGGAATTTTTCGACTGCCTTTTTGATGGAGATGCGATTCGAGTCTTCCAGTTCAGTGACCGTCAGTCCCTTTGACTGTGCTTCCAATCCGGTATGGATTTTTTCTGCTTCAGCGGCAGCATCCCGAAAGGTCTCTGCTCCCAAGGCGTGCCACGTCTGTTTACCGTCACGAGTCGGACGAACATAAAACGGCGGTTTGTAATCGCCGATTTGGCGACCCCGACCTGTTTTAACGTGGACGTATCGCCACTTTCCAGCCGGGTTCTTGAGTCGGACGTAGATGCTTTGCGCCATGGAAATCCTGAAAATACAGTAGCACAAAAGTAGCACGGTGTAAATAGGCGCATGTTTACAGGATAAAAATGATATGGCGGAGGAGGAGGGATTCGAACCCCCGAGACCCTTTCGAGTCTAACGGTTTTCAAGACCGCCGCCTTCAACCACTCGGCCACTCCTCCGGTTTTAATTGTAACCCTTAAAAGCACTTAGCACAGCGTTTGGTGACAGTCTGCCCTGATTTTGGTTCAGTTTCTGGGGAACTGTCACCAAATTGTCACCAAAACCTTCGAGCTTTGCGACCGCCGTGCGTTTGGAATCGAGATTTGTATGCGTATAACGCATGGTTACGGTGATGGACGAATGTCCGAGCAATTGCTGGACTGTCACTATATCCACGCCCCGATTCACGAGCCGGGAAGCAAATGTGTGCCGCAGCGTATGCCATGTCACACCCTCAACTCCCGCCTTTTCGCACGCCAAAGCGAATCCCGCCTTTAGATCAACAAACGGTTTGCCGGTTTCGGGATTGTAGAAAACGAACTCACTCCGTTTGCCAAGCGCCCAATACTCAAGCACTTTACGGGCTTGACCGTTTATCGGAACCACCCGCGTTTTTTGAGTCTTAGGCGCAAAGACATTCAGAAGGTTCTTTTCTAGGTCCACATCCGGCCATCGAAGGCCGAAAATTTCTCCGATGCGCAACCCCGTATTCAGGGCAAATCGAATAATGTCCTGAACGTACGGCGCTGCATTTCTAAGAAGTTTCTCCTCCTCTTCCAGGGAAACAACCCGCAAACCGAGATTGATCTCTCGAAAGAACTTCACTTTGCGAACCGGGTTTAAGTTCAGGAACAGGTCCCAGGTAATTGCGAGATTGAACATCCGTTTTAGCAATGCGAGTTCCCGGTTAACCGTTGAGCCGGACACCTCCGCCCTTCGATGCAATTTATAGCCCTCGATGTCGGCAGCGGTGATTTCCGCCAATTGTCGGCCGATCCCGAAGAACTCTTTCAGTTGCTTCAGCATTTGCTCATCGCGCAACCAGGACCGTTTGTTAGCCTTTGCGTGCTCCATGTAGCGTACCGCGAACTCACCCAAGGTAATTTTCACGGGTCGCCGAAACACGCCCCTCAAAATCTCTGATTTCCTTAAGGCGAGCAAAGCATCCGCGTCACGCCGCATGGCACTGTGCGAAGACTCCTGAACCCGCATATGGTTCTGGTCGTAGTAGTCAATCCAAAAAACCCTTCCTCTTCGGTAGATTGCCACTTGCGGCTTCCTTTCTACCCTTTGCCAGCCGCGTGCCTATTCTACGCAATTCGCGGCTTCTTTGTCTCGAATTCCCCAAGGCGGGACCGGGCTTGAAATCGGTTCGCCTGGATGAAACGTTCCAGGTCCGCTATGTCAAAACGCAATGCCCTACCCACTTTTACGAACGGAATCCTGCGCTGCCACGCCCAGCCGTACAACGTAGACACGGAAACAGCAAGCAATTGAGCAGCTTCCTGGACCGTCAACAGGCGAGTTTGGTTCCGGGCATCCATTTCAGATCAACTTCCCAGCCCGGTTGTCCCGCCGGGGAATCCAGGTAAACGTCACGACTAGGTGTTTCTGTGTCATTGCCTCTTGAATCTTGGCATGCAGGTCGGCGAGTTGTGGGTCCTTAACGCGCCGTTCGCCCTTCAGCTGGAAGCAAGTATTTTCTGAGTCTGTCAAAATTTCAGCTTCGTCACGATCTGCGAGCGATTCGATGGCCGAAAGAATTGCTCGGTACTCGGCTTGATTATTCGTGAGGCCGTCCAAAGGGACAATTTTGCGTGTGCCGTTGTCTTCACGCAGCCAAGCAAATTTCGATCCCTTACCATCAGGACGGCACCCTGACCCATCTGTGAAGATACGTATTTTCTGTTTGGTTTGTTCTTCTGCTTTTGTCATTTCTTTCGCCTCGGATCATTAAGATGAAAGAACCGCCACTCTAAATTCGCAGACCGCACCACATCTGCCCGACCGTGCTTTCTAAGCGATTTGCGGAAATCGGAGAAATTCACGTTTGCTAGAGTTCCGCCGAAGTGGAGATCACCTCCGCGTTTTGTCACGTACTTCGCGACGTAACCGAATGGATCGTTTTTTTACTCATGAATTGGCTCGATTTTCGTTCGGCCAAAACGCACAAAAGCTCGTTTCCACCATCTTTTTCGGCGCAAGTGTTGGACGCCCCGGATTATCAAGTGAACGTGCCAGCGCCCACCCGCTCTACCAAACTCTTCAGCAATCACCCACCCGATTGCGGAGGTCGCTTTTTTGCGAATCTCGTAGTAAAAGGCAGTGCACACCGGATCGTTAAAAACCGCGCAGCAGAGGCATTTGCCGCTCAATTGCCGGAGAAATTTCCGCCTTTCCGTTCCATACAGGCCATCCGCCAAGCGGTCGATAATCTCCTGACGCTTGCGACCAGCAGCTTCAAGCCCAAGCTCTAGAAGCCAGTGCTCGATTTCTCGCAATGCGGCATCCCTGACTGGCGGTCCTGGCTCGCGCCGATACTTCGAATCTGGTTCCCAACTATCCAGACGCGGATCGCGAACGCAGCGAGTCACTTTGCCCTCGAAATGCTCGTGTGCCTGATCCGTTTGCGGCGCATTTGCGATATTCTGAGTGAACCGTTGCACTCCACTTGATAAATCCTGATGGCGGTCGCGAAATGTGATCGTCACAAACCAATCTCCCGATCCAAATAGAGTGCTTAAGAGCGTGCTGTATTCCTGAATCAACAACCTTCGAAGCCGGAGATTCGGGGCCATTTTTTCCACAATCAATCTTCGATCTCTCAGCATTTGAAATCCTCCGAATAGGCACACTTTGGGGTCCTAGGATGGGACCTGTGTGCCAACCGCGTCCCATGCTTAGCGTGCCGTGCGTCCCTGGACCACTCCGACCTACCAGCACGTCTAAGTCTTCGACCTGACCTACCGACTTGACCTCGACCAGTCTCATCAGCCTGGCCTTCCCTCTTTACATCCCTTCCCGCGTTCTGGCTGAAACTTCTCGGGCCAGACTCGCGGTTTAGGTCACGGGTTGTGAGAGGTGAGCACAGAGCCCGCTCTTTTGCCATGTCCGGCCCGAGAAGATCGGTCGCGCTACTCTTCCTCGTCCTCATAAGCGCGCAAGATTGCCTTTGTAATTTCTTCTTCGATGTCGCCACTTGCTTTGACAACGGGAAAATACTTGTTCCGGCCTCGATTTTGAGGGAATCCGACAAAGGCTTTCTTTCCAGGTTGCTCGATAATTGCAAAGCCGATTAGTTCAATCTCCCCGCTTGGCAGCTTAATTCGCAGGTCTGCATGGGCCTTCGTGACACCTGGGTTGTTTGTCGGACGAATCTTTACTTCCATTCTCGGTAGGCTCATATTGTTTATCTCCTTCGCGTTTCCCAGGCTTTGTTTTTGGCTGGAGCCGCGCTCTTGCCGTTTGCCTGTCCGAAACGATTCGAGCTAGTGTCATTTGTCACGAATTAAGGCTAATCACTTTGGGACAGCACGCACCGACATCTCCTGGTCCAGCTTTTGTCGCCTCAGGATTGCATTCACAAACTGTCGGTAGAATTGTGATCCCCTTGCTGAAGGGCTTCTTGGCGGAAGATGTCAAAATCGATGTTTTTCCTGTCGAGGGTAATCTGTCTAGATGGATTAGGGATTTTAGAAAAGAACCTGCTGGCTTTAGCGGGATGAAACTTGCCGGAAAGGGAAAGGAGGCTCTTCGATTCGCCTCGAATCTGGTAGAGCTAATCGAAGATTTCTTCGATCCCAGAAAGCGTGATAGCAAAATCGAGAAGGTGGAGGCCTATTTCCCTCCTAAGACTGTAAGACAGTTGGAGGCTGCAATTACCTCTCGCGATTCAAAAGCTGTCAATTTGGTTTGCAACAGCATAGGGAGGCAAGCTGGGATTGCAATCAGGTTTGACGTTGTCGGCTTGCTCACGAGGCTCCGAGCGCTAAAAGCCACTGCCTTGTGCCTCCTTCTCTATTCTGCTAACCCTCTGGACCTCCTTCAGCAAGTCAGCAGGGGAGACAAGCACGCCGCCTTGTGCCTCGCTAGAACGGACAAGCTGTTCCTTTTGGAACCACCTCTCGCGAAGATGATCCGCGAGGCTACTTTGTTGAACGACAAACGATTTCTGAACCAAATTGCACGGGCGCAGCTACGCCCGACAATGCTGCGAGGGAAGGACTTGCACCGCTTCATAATATACGCTTTGCTCGCAGCGAATGGAAAGCTCCCCAAGCTCGTCGATCTGTTCTATATGCTCGATCCAGATGGGACGACTTTTCGAACCACAGAGGCATTTGAGAAGTTCTGTGAGCGCTGCAAGAAGGACTTTTATGCTATGAGAGATGGCTCGCCCACTTGATCTTCCCCAGCGTGAAGAGCCGGATTCATGCGGGTAACTCGGTTAGCGGACAATAGTTCCGGTGGCCTTGCCTCGCTTTCGTTTCGGTAAACTGATCTAAAAAATCTCTAGTATGTTAATATCCGCGCTGGTCTCTTGCGGCCCAAATTGAAGATGGCAACGGAGGTCTAGCGATGATTTCTTGGACTGTTGTCGCGGCTGCGTTGCTGGCGGGTATTGCGGCGCTATTTGCAATTCTCGCGTTCATTCGCCTCCGAACGCTGAAACCCCGCAACGAAATAACTCCCGATCAGATGTCCCAACTGCTTCGAAATGAATCAGATCGCAGCAGGCAGGTCGGAGACGAGCAAGCGCGAGCATTGAGACAGGAGCTCGCGGCTAACCTCAGGGGCTTTCAGGAGACAACGCTGAAGGTTTTCCGGGAGCTTGGTGATTCTCTCGGGGCGGACGTGAAGGAATTCGGCAACCGCTTGGACAAAGACGTGAAGACGATTGACGACCGTGCCGCAGGGATCGGCTCGAAACTAGACCAAGATATCGCGCGGATGGGCGAAGAGGCCGCCACAAACCGCGACGGACTTAGACAAACAATCGAAGCCAAGCTCGATACCGCAGCAGAGAGACAAAGCGGGGCGGCGAAAGACCTCCGGGAAGAGATGACCGGCAGTTTCGGAAAGTTGGGACAGACTGTTGCTGACACATTGACTCAACTTGGCGAGCAGCAGAAGGAAAGGCTGGAACAAGTGACAGCAGCCCTTTCAACTCTGTCCGAGAAGCAGGAACGCGCCCAAGAAGCGCTGAGGCACACAGTCGAAGGGAGACTCGATGCCATCAGGAATGAGAGCGCGACCAAACTTGAAGAGATGCGCAGGACCGTCGACGAAAAACTACAAGCAACTTTGGAAACCAGATTGGGTGAATCCTTTACTCGCGTTGTCGAGCAGCTTGAGCGAGTGCATAAGGGCATTGGCGAAATGCAAACCCTCGCCGCCGGAGTCGGTGATCTGAAGCGAGTGTTGTCCAACGTCCGCGTCCGAGGCACATTTGGTGAAGTACAGCTTGCGATACTTCTGGAACAATTCCTCTCGCCGGAACAATACGTGAAAAATGCGCAGGTCAAAGATGCCAGCCAAGAGCGCGTGGAATTTGCGATAAAGCTCCCAGGGCGCGATGCTCAAGGCGAAGTGCTCCTCCCCATCGACGCCAAGTTTCCGCAGGACGATTACGAAAGGCTCTTGGCGGCCGCAGAGTCTGGCGATGGAGAGGCAGTCACAGGGGCGGCCAAGGAGCTAGAGAATCGAATCAAGCTTTGCGCCAGGACAATCCGCGACAAATACATCGCTCCCCCGCGAACAACCGATTTTGCGATCATGTATCTACCGACCGAGGGTCTCTATGCTGAGGTCCTGCAGCGTCCGGGCTTATTCGAGCAGTTGCAGCGCGACCATCACGTCACTCTAACAGGACCCACGACGTTCACGGCTTTTTTGAACGCCTTACAGATGGGCTTCCGGTCTCTCGCTATCGAGAAACGCTCAAGCGAGGTCTGGCAGATTCTTGGAGCCATCCGAGGTGAGTTCGCCAAGTACAACGAAGTCGTGGACAAATTGTCGAAACAGTTGAACACTGCCGCCAAATCGGTTGATAGTTTGGGTATTCGGACGCGCGCTATGAACCGCAAACTGCGTGACGTCGAAACGTTACCAGAAGCCACTGCGGAAATTCTTCTCGGCCCCGCAATTCTTGATGTTGAAGAGGGAGAAGTGGAAGGCAGTGACGGAACCGTTGCCTCCGAGTAATACGTCTAGCGATCCAGATTGCGGGATCGCAGCACAGCAGGATTTTTGTCTGTTCCTTCCTCCTCAGCCCCGTCTCAACGGCTAATTGGGAAGCGACACCCGATCTTCCAGAAGAACGAGTTGGCGCGATTCAACCAATTCCTGAAGGATGCCCCCGAGAGACCTCTGAATGTGATTTCCACTTCGTTCGAACCCAAATATCCGAGCCACGTAGACCAACAGTTTGTCGCGTTCGATACTCAAGCTATCACGCGTGAGGGTTTTCATTGCCAGGGCGATTTCCTCTGGCGGAATTTCCTCGATAGAACGACGTGACTGGTCGTCATCGGAGTTCGGTCGTCTGACTGTCACGCGGAAGGAATCCGCAGCGGGCCATAGGAACTCACCTTGAATTCGCAGCAGCTTTTCGCGGCTAAGTGATCTCCAGGCTGACTTAACTGCATTCATCATGCGTTCGCCAACGCGTTCCAATTCCCATGCCCGCGCCAGGCGACTGGCTGCGACGTCCTTATGGATTGGCCCTTCCGTGTCAACGATCTGAGCCAGCATCCGTTTCAACACTGGTAGAGCGTCAGCTTCGTGGAATTGGAAGCTTGTCTGTGGCGCTCGGAGTTTGCACACTTTGTACGTCTCTACCCAGTTCGGAAGAACAAACTTCTCGTCAACTCCGGGCATTTCTTTTTCGACGACAATTGGCCCATCACTGACCACCGGCCCGTTTGAACTTCGCATCGTTGACGGGCGAGAGTTTTCCCTTCGATCCTTCAGAGCAGTGTCGATGGCGCTTTTCAGCCGGCTCACTTCATAGCTATTGCGCGTCACCCAATCTGGAGACCAAATTCGATGAATTCTCCAACCAAGCCTCTCAAGAATCTGTTGCCGAATGCGGTCTCTGTCTCTCGCTGTCGCGGAGGAATGATATGAAGCACCATCGCATTCGACACCGAGAATGAACCTGCCTGGATTGGATGGGTCGACTACCCCAAGATCAACGCGAAACGAGCTACAGCCAACTTGCGGAACTACGGTGAATCCAAGACTTCGAATCATCGCTGCCACCGATTGTTCAAATGGTGACTCGAAATCACCTTCGCCGATCCGCAAGGCCAGGGCATCGGTGCCACGCTCCGCGAAGTCCAGGTAACGCTGGAGTACCCGGACACCCTCTCTAGTCACTTCCCCAAGGTCGAAGTCCGAAGCGCGAATCGAACTGACGACGATCACCTTCTTGCGAGCACGAGTTACTGCCACATTCAGCCGCCGCTCCCCGCCACTTCCATTCAAGGGGCCAAAGTTCATCGTCAACCGGCCAAACTTGTCCTTACCATACCCGACACTAAAAATGAGAACATCCCGCTCGTCCCCCTGCACACTTTCGAGGTTCTTTACAAAGAACTTCTCCAGCCTATCAGGAGCGAAATATCGCTCAAGCTCTGGTTTTTGTCGGCGGAACTGCTCTAGGTGATTCTCGATTGTATCGGCCTGGGAGATGTTGAACGTCACGACGCCGAGCGATTGCTCTGGATTTCGGCGCAAGTGCTCTTCGACTAAGCCAACAACTTTCTCGGCTTCACGAACATTGTCCCTTCGCCCTCCACGGTCATAGACACCGTCAGGAACGTATACGAACTTGACGCCGAATGCCTCGTCTTCCTGCAGCCAAGACGGAAAGGTTATCAAGCTGTAGTCGTAGAAAATAGAATTCGAGAATGCGATCAACGACTCATGCTCGCTTCGGTAGTGCCATTTCAGTTGGCGCTGCGGCATCACTGCCGCACACGCGTCGAGGACGCTATCAAATACATCAAATGCCTCGATTGCGTTGGGGTCGTCGGTCTCCTCAGGCAGGTCTTCTGACATCCCCTGCTCAAAGAATGTTGTGGGCGGCAATTGCTTGTTGTCGCCGCATACAACCAACTGCTTACCGCGATAAACGGAGCAGATCGCATCCTCAGACCTCAGCTGGGAAGCCTCATCAAAAATCACGAGATCGAATTTCATCTTTTCGGGGTCGAGGAATTGGCTGACAGATATGGGACTCATCAGTAGGCAAGGTTTCAACTGCGTGAGAAGATTCGGAATGAGACCAAAAAGCTTTCGCAGTGGCAGGTGGCGTCTCTGTTTGTTTGCTTCTTTCACCAGAACGCCTAGTTCGCCCCCTGGGATAACCACGCTTGACGTTGGCCGATATCGATTGATTTCTCTGATGACACTGTGTACGCCTTGCTCCCAGTGTTTCTTGTCCAGTTCGCGAAATTCCGAGATGAGTCTTTCGTGATTTTCACCTCGGAATGCCCCAAGGCACGCATCATCGGCGAATACGCGGTTCAACCATGCCTGAAGCAAAGACTTCCGCAACACGTTTGGAAGCTCGTTAGCGCGGAGAGACAATCCCTTGGAAATCAGGTTCTCAAAGAATCCATCGAGTTCGGAATCCCGGAAGGCTTCTTCTAACGCCTTGAACTCTATCCAATCCCTAAGTGTCTCGATCATCTGCAACATTTCGCGCAGATGCGACAGCATTCTGACGAAATCCACATCACAAAGAGGGCTGCAGTCCGTCGCCGGGAAACCGCTTGAGAAGTTTCGGCTCAACTTTCGGAAGGCACCACTAACTCGTTTCAGATCGTTATCCAAGCCGCCGCATTGAGGAGCCTTTTCCCTTCCCGCGATCATTATGGTCAAAAGACTCTCTGGGATGGCCTTGTCCCTCATGTGGGCCATGAAGCGCGCAGCCCATTGAGCCGCCTCAAGAACCTTGTCCCACGCCGTCTCTATGCCTACGAATCTATGTCCCAGGCGCTCTCGCAGACGATCTGATTCTGAGGCAACCTCTCCTTCGATTTCGCGTAGTTTACCCAGCAGCTCAAGGTCTTGGATGATTCGATGGCACGTCAAGCCCTCAGGGGACCGCGCACAAGCTAACACTGAATCAATCAGTTGGCAGACTTCCTTTGCCGCAACAGCAACCTGCTCAGGCCATCGTTTCACATCCTCCAGAGGTCTTTCTTCAATGCGCAATGCCGATCCGTCCCAGAAATCCGCAGGTAGATACGGTTTGACTTGAGGCAGCTTTCTTTCCCATTCGTCGATACTCTCCTTCAACCGAGCGGCGGTTGTGCGCAGTTCAATCGTGGCCAAACCCTGGGCAGATGCTTGGCGAGTGAATTGACCGGGAAGCGGTTGTACTCCAGCCAAGCGAACCAATTCCCGCGCGTTGCTCAAGGCCCTGGACACCCTGCCAAAGTCCGTCTCAAAGCCCCTGAAACATGTCCCAAGCAGTTCCTTGTATTGAGGGAATTCTTTTACGACGCGCGCCTCATCTTCTTTGAGAGCTTGAACCCTGCGAAGGTCAGCAAGAATTGAGACCGGAAGCTTTCCGTCTTTACGGAGGCGTCGGATTTGGCTTTTCGACCTGTAGTAGGAGGGTCGGAAGATTCGGAGCATCGAAGCGTAGGGTCCCGAGAACTTCTGAATTAGATCCTTGATGTCCAGTTCGAGCACATCTGGCTCATATTCCGCGACCAGGGCTTTCCTGTCCCTATTCCTCTTCTCAAAGCTTTCGCGAATTGAAGGGAGCGATTGTGCAACGTCTCGCAGCCGAGTTACTTCTAACCATTTGTCTTCCGGCCTGTCGTCAGCCTCACACAGTTGGGCGATCCTCACCAATTGACCAACGCGATCCAGACTCAAACTGCCTTGGAGCCCCAAGGATTGCTGCAGGACGGCACCATCCGTCATCCAGTTTTGGATGCGTGGTGAAAGCTGCTGCGCCCATTCAAGTAGTGAGCCGCGATTCACAACAAAGCTGGCATCCTCCTGCAAAGGGCGCTTTACAATCGCGGCCAATTGTCCCAACGCGCCGTCCAACCGATCGCAGAAATCAACAGGAAGCGACATGAAGGCTGGCGTGTAGAGGGAATTGAGGACACCTCGATTCTCGGCGTGGATTCCGGCGAGATGCTGATACCGCACTGTCTCTTTGAGGATTTCGTGTAGGTTCGACCCGAGTACCCACCCTCGCTCGATTCCGGGGCAACAGTTTAGCAATCGTGAAGTTTCCAGCAGCCAACCAGCGGCTTTGATGTCTGGAGGGTTTTCCAACCCAAGGATGTGAGCAACATGCTCCGAACTTTGCAGCACCGCCGACACCCACGCTATGCACTCATTGAGGTCATCTTGTAGTTCCGCTTTGGTCGCGAGCGAGAACGTTTTGAGGGTGCAACCGAACCATGGAAAGTCGTGATCGGCCACGGCTACATGCCAGAGAGGCTGTGACCGCTTGGCAAGTTGCTCCGCATCATCGAGACTCTCTGGGGCAAGGTGAGACGCATCGAACGCACCGGCCGGGATGTAACGCACCTCCGCTAGTTGCGCAACCCAACCGAGAACCTCGAAGGCACTGCAACCCAATGGCTGACGGATTAGGTGGAGCGAATGAACGTAATCATTTAGCTTCTTACGTCTATCAACGAGTTGCTTTGCCTCAAAGTCGGTTAAGCCTTTTTTGGGTTGAAGTTGCTCACAATGCGTCTTATAAAGTTCCTGAATTACCTCCCGCTTGTTGGCTCGATGGCTGTGAAGTTGAAGGCAGAAGTGTCCAAGTCCGGCGTTTTGAAGTCGCTGGAAAACGACTTCGAGCGCTGCCATTTTTTCGCTGACGAACAGAACACTCTTACCCCTTGCAACGAATTCCGAAACCAGATTCGTAATCGTTTGGCTCTTCCCCGTTCCCGGGGGGCCCTGAATGACCAAACTGTTTCCTGACTTGACCGCTTCGATGCAAACTAGTTGGCTGCTATCCGCATCGGCGACTAGAAAGCTGGTGTCCGGCAAAATCTTCTTGTCTAATTCTCGCGGCTCCGGCGGCTCGCTGGCGGCAGATTGTCTCTCTTCTTCGCATAGACACCGGACAATCGGGTGTGCTTCTAGCGAACCGCCGTGGCTCTTCAAATCGTGCCAGATGACCAACTTGTGGAACGAAAAAAGCCCTAACCAGCAATCCTGGTTGACGGTCCACCCGTATTTCTCGACTTGACCCCGGAAGTCGTCAAAGAACCTTTCGATTGGAACCGACTCCCAGTCGTCAGGAACGGGTGGCAGTTCGATCTTGAAATCATCTCCTAGCTTTACAGCCAGCGCCGGATTGATAACGATTTCCTCATCCACTGGCCACAACTCAAACGGATCATTGATCGAATCGCGTTTGAGCTCTACGGGTACGAGGAGTATCGGAGACTTTATGATTTCCGTCTGTTCCACCTCCTTCCACTCCAATATGCCCAACGTGAGAAAGAGAATGCGAACCCCGCGCTCTTCAAAATCTGTTCGGGACCTACGATATAAATTGCGCAAGATACTACGGAGCTTTGCGCCGTCCATGATATCGGTCACAACCTCGTCTGCACGCCGTTCCGCCAGGACCTCGGCCTCTTGGACTGAAGGTTGGTCACCAGCTTGCCCTTCAAGGAGAAGTAGCTCCGAACCACCCGAATCCTTCTCCGAATCGGTCGTTCCGGGTGCGTCTGGGGGCATGAAGAATTCCCAGGGCTTCTCAGAATCTATGAGCTTGGCAAAAATCTCAGGGATGGCGGGCTCTGCAATCTTGAGGGTCGATCCCCGTGTTCGAACGAAATACAACGAACGATTTCGGCGAGATAGATCAACTATCTTTCGCTTCCATTCATCGACGCGCTGCGCCACGCGATTCATGCGAATTGGCACCCCGAAATAATTTCAAAACTCGGAGGGCACACGTCCCCTGGAAACGGCAGCCCCATCACAGAAATCAGGATACCCCCTGGGCCGAATCCTAGATGACGCCGGAGTGGATTCCAATGACGAGAAACTTCATACTAGTGGCGCGTAACTGAAGTAAGTGAAACACGGATTCGTTTCCGAGGATTTCGGTAACTCCAGCGGAACGGTTGGGCATTGCGGTTGTACAGCCGGATGTAGGTCATGATCTTATGAATCAGGT
>Ga0187846_10000977_pt1 | contig 16421 bp, 16 predicted proteins | sample TC_taG_FD_161473 | JGI IMG/M metagenome (GOLD analysis project Ga0187846, IMG submission 161473) | Biofilm microbial communities from the roof of an iron ore cave, State of Minas Gerais, Brazil - TC_06 Biofilm (v2) | ecosystem: Environmental > Terrestrial > Deep subsurface > Cave > Wall biofilm...
GATCGCCGCCCAGGGCGAATAGGCAGCGGACAGGACCGGGTGCATCAAACGGCACAATCCTCGCTGAACTGAAATATCCGATTTGAGGAGGCTGGCGTGCTCGAGCTTCGACCCAATTGCGAATGCTGCGACAAAGACCTGCCCCTCTCTGGGGTCGACGCGATGATTTGCTCCTTCGAGTGCACCTTTTGTTGTGAATGCGCCGCCACGCGCCTCGGCGGACGCTGTCCCAACTGCGGGGGCAATCTCGTGCCACGCACGATCCGGCCGGTCTCGAAACTCACTGCCCACCCCGCGTCGACGGTGCGTGTGTTCAAGCCGCAGGGATGCGCCTAGCGGATGCGTCCGCGCGATCGCGCCGCTTTGGTCACGACGTAAACCGATGCGCGGAGCCTAGCCTTGCGATTCTGATCGCGCCGCCGTTCGCCCGGGAAGCCGGTACTGCTGAAACCAACCGGCGCCAAGCGGATTCAAGCGAACGATTGTTGCGCAGTGCGTGACGCCCAGGCCGTACACTTCTACAGGGAGTTAGACGAGTCGCACTCGGCTGACGCAGCGAGCACGCCTAAGCACGTGAGGTCAAAAGTAGTTCGAGGTAATCCCGCCGTCGACGACCATCACACTCCCGTTGACCCACGTGGACTCGTCCGAGGCCAGATAGAGGGCCATCTGGACGATGTCCTCGGGGCGGCCGAACCGGCCGAGCGGGATCCGGTCCAGGCGGACTTTCTTTGCCTCTGGGTTGGTAAGGAGCCACGAGGTAAGGAGCGGGGTCTCCACCGGCCCCGGGGCGATCGCGTTGGTGCGAATGTGCCGAGGGCCGAACTGCACGGCGAGGGACTTGGTGAGCGCGATCACCGCGCCTTTGCTCGCGGTGTACGCATCCTGGGGAACCGAGCACCCCACGAGCGCAACGAACGACGCGATGTTAATGATCGACCCGCCGCCCGCGCGGAGCAGTTCAGGAATCCCGTGCTTGCAGCAAAGGTAGATCCCCTTCACGTTAACGTCCATGACCTGGTCCCACACCACCTCGTCCATATCCACCACTGAGCCGTCTTTGGCGGGAAAGATCCCGGCGTTGTTGTACAGCACATCGAGCCGCTGGAACGCGTCCACCGCCCGCCGTACCGCGGTTCGGACCTGGCTTTCCCGGGCGACATCGGTCTGCACAAACACCGCCTGTCCCCCGCTTCGGGTGACCTCGGCGGCGGTCTCCTCACCGGCTTGGGCGGAGACGTCGGCGACGACGACCCGCGCCCCCTCGCGGGCGAAGGTGATCGCCGCCAGACGGCCCATACCGCTTGCGCCTCCGGTGATCAGGACGACCTTATCGCGGAGTCTCACCGGCGCTCCATCAGATCCGCTCGAAATTCCTGGCCAGCTCCCAGCACGTGACCGCCCGATCGTACGTCTGCTGCTCGAGTCGCGCGGTATGGAGGTAATGCTCCACCACCCGGTCGCCAAACGCCTCCCTGGCGATCTCGCTCCGCTCTAGTTCCCCGATCGCCTCCCGTAAGGTGGTCGGGACGCGGGGGAGCCCTTCCGCCCGGTAGGCGTCACCCTCGAAGATCGCCGGCGGGTCGAGCTTGCGCTCCACTCCCCACACCCCCGCCGCGATCGTCGCGGCGAACGCCAGGTAGGGATTCGCATCCGCCCCCGGGATCCGGTTCTCCACCCGCAGGCTCCGGCCGTCACCCACCACTCGGAAGCCGACCGTCCGGTTGTCGTGCGCCCAGACGACGAGGACCGGGGCAAACGTCCCGGCGAGATAGCGCTTGTACGAATTGACGTAGGGGGCGAACAAGTAGGCGAGCTGACGTGCACCCGCCAACTGGCCGGCGAGATAGTGGCGGAACACGGGTGACATGCTGAGCGGAGCCGCCCCCTCCTCCCAGAAGAGAGGACGCCGGCCGTCGCGGTCCCAGAGGCTGCTGTGGAGGTGGAAGGATGACCCCGCGAGATCGGCCCGCCATTTTGCCATGAACGTCAGCGAGACGTGATTCAGCGCGGCGATCTCCTTGGCGGCGTGCTTGTAGATGGTATGGCGGTCGGCCATCTCCACCGGGGTCGTGAAGCGGAGGTTGATCTCGTGCTGCCCCGGCCCCCACTCGCCCTTGCTGTACTCGCAGGGAACGCCGGCCGCTTCGAGGCCGTTCCGGATCTGGCGTACCAGCCACTCCTCCTTCGTGCCCTGGAGGATGTGGTAATCCTCAATATACTGGCCGTACGGCTCGAGGTCGTGGTAGTGCTTCTGCCGGGCCTGCTCGTACGTATCCCGGAACAGGTAGAACTCCAGTTCAGAGGCGACCATCGCGGTGTAGCCCCGCTCCTGCGCCCGCTCGACCTGGCGGCGCAGGATCTGGCGGGGCGACTCGGGGACCGGGTGTCCGGCCTCGTCGCAGACGTCGCAGAGGACGAGCGCGGACTTCTCCAGCCACGGCAGGCGGCGCAGGGTTCCGAGATCGGGCCGGAGCCAGACATCGTGGTATCCCGTGGCCCAGCTCGCGAGGCGGTAGCCCGGCAGGGGTTCCATGTCGACATCGCACGCCAGGAGATAACTGCACGCGTGCGCGCCTTCCTTGGCCACCTCATCGACGAAGAACCGGCCGGTCACCCGCTTCCCCACCAGCCGGCCCTGCATGTCCACCATGGCGGAGATGACGGTGTCGATCTCCCCCGCCGCCACGTCCCTGCGGAGATCGTCGAGGCTCAGCCGGCCTTCAGGAGTCCCGGGCATCCCAGATGCGCCTCCGATCGCGGGCCGCGCCGGCCCGGTGCGCCGCGTGTCCTTCCATGATCGCGGCCTCGAACCCTCTCCCTCGCGGGGAGTCTTATCGACCGCGGGGTGCGGCGGATGGGGCCAGGGCGAGGAAGGCGGCGACGACCGGAGAGAGGATCCGGTCGCGGTGGTAGATGAGCGAGAAGTCCAGGGTGAGCGATTCGCGAAGCGGGCGGGTGATGAGACGGCCCGCGGACACCTCTTGCGCCACCGCCGCGTGGGCCATGATGGCGACGCCGATCCCATCGGCAACGGCGCTCTTGATCGCTTCGTTGCTCTCGAGTTCCATCGTCGGCGTGACCACGAGGCCGTGCGCCCGAAACGCCTGCTCGATCTGGCGGCGGGTGGCCGATCCCGGCTCTCGCAGGATGAGGGGGTGCTCGCGGAGATCGGGAATGGCGATCACCGAATGCCCGGCCAGGGCATGCCCCGGCGGGAGGATCACAAGCATTTGATCCCGGATCACCGGGGCCGATGTCAGGTGGGGGTCGTCCGACGGGCCCGCGATCAATCCCGCGTGAAGGGTGAAGTCGAGCACTTTAGCGAGAATGCTCTCCGAGTTGCCGACGGTGAGGCTCACCCGGACGCCGGGATACCGTTTCTTGAACCCGTCGAGCAGTTCGGCAACGTAGTAGGCACCGGCGGTCCGGCTGGCTCCGATTTCCAGGTGACCGGTCTGCAGGCCGGTCAGGTTGGACATGGCGTCCCGCGCTGCGTCCAACAAAGAGAAAATGCGCTGGGCGAATCCGTCGAGCGTTTTCCCTGCGTCGGTGAGCACGACGCCTCGGCCGGTGCGGTCGAACAGCATCAGGCCCAGGCTGCGCTCAAGCCGGCGAATCTGCTGCGTGACCGCGGGCTGGCTGATGCCGAGTTGCTTCCCCGCCTGGCTGAAGCTCTGATGGCGTGCGACAACGTGGAACGTTTCGAGGGGAGCGAGCGGGATCCCGGCGTCCCCTTTTTGCTTTCCCTGCGCGACCCTTATCCGCTTCATAAGTGGACCTAATGGATAATTGGGGTTTCCTCGATTTGACATTATAGCACCATTGTCGGTAAGATGGGGAGGCGTCAGCATTTCTGGATCCCCGGATCAGCTCGGACCCATGGCCGCACACGCCTTCACCCGGAACGCCGACAAGGTCATGACCGCCGCCGAGGCGGTTGCCCGCTTCGTCCGCCCCGGTGTCGTGCTGGGAATGGGCGGCCAGAACATCGGCCGCTGCCCCATGGCCCTGACCCACGAAATCATCCGCCAGCGCATCGGCGACCTGACCGTCGTCGGCTGCAACCTGTCGATCTCGATGGATCAATTAGTCGGCGCCGGGCTTGTCCGACGGTGTGTCTGCGGATCGGGAAACCTGGAACGGTTCGGGACCACGTTCTGCTGGCGGCGCGGCGTCGAGGACGGCACCCTCGAGGTCGAGGACTACAGCCACCTCGCCATGGTCACGCGATTTCTCGCGGGAGAGATGGGCGTTCCCTTCATGCCGACCCGGAGCATGCTTGGCTCCGATCTGCTGCCGCCTCAGGCTGAGGGGCCGCGGTCCCCCGACGGAGCGGCGCGTCCTGGAAAGGCCGTGGTGATCGAGAATCCGTGGACACCTGGGGAGCCCGTCGTGCTGGTGCCGGCCCTGCGACCCGATGTCAGCCTCGTGCACGTCCAGCGCGCCGATCCGATGGGCAACCTCATCATCGAGGGCTTCGCCACGCACGAGCCCGAAATGATTCGCGCGTCGCGCCACGTGATCGCGAGCTGCGAGGAGCTCGTGTCGACGGATGAGATCCGGTCGCACCCCGAGCAAACCACGGTGCCGTTTCTCTACGTCAGCGCCGTGGTGGTCCAGCCGTTCGGAGCCTACCCGACATCCACGTACCGCTACTACGACTACGACGGCGAGCACGTGGCGGCGTATCAGGAGGCCGCGCGTGGAGGGCACCAGGCCGTGGCGCAGTACCTTCACCAGTCGGTTTGGGGGTGCCCCACCTTCGACGCCTTCTTGAGCCGTGCCGCGGGCGAGAGAACGCTGGAGACGCTGCGGCGAACGATGCGGGCGACGGTCTGATGTCGACGGAGGGCGAAGTCCGGTGAAGAGCGCCGACGCGGCGGGCACGCCGCCGCACCTGCAGCCCGCGGGCTACTCCCGTCAGGAACTGATGGTGATCGAGGCGGCGCGCCACGTGGGGGACGGGGACGTGGTCTTTGTGGGGACGGGGCTCCCCCTGCTCGCCACGACCCTGGCCCAGCGGACGCACGCCCCCAATGTTGTCTGTGTGATCGAGAGCGGGGTCATCGCCCCGCAGGTCCGCCCGACGCCGATCTCCGTGACCGACCCGAAAGTGATGCATCGCGCCGTGAAGCTTGGGACGCTGCGCGAGGTGCTCGGCTGCCTGCTGCAGCGGGGTTTGATCGACCTAGGATTTCTCGGCGGCGCGCAGATCGATCGCTACGGCAACATCAATTCCACCCTGATCGGTCCCCCGGGGTCGATGCGGCGGCGGTTGCCCGGGAGCGGTGGCGCGAACGACATGGCCTCCCACTGCCGGCGTCTTCTGATTATCACCCGGCATGAGCGGCGGCGCTTCCCCGAACGGTGCGACTTCATCACCAGCCCCGGATTCCTCGACGGCCCCGGCGCGCGGCAGCGGGCCGGGCTGAGCACGCCGTTCGGGATGACGGTGGTGACCGACCTGGCGGTGATGGAAAGCGATCCCGCGACCTGCGCGCTGCGCGTCACCCAGCTCATGCCGGGCATCACGATCGAGGCGGTGCGGGCGGAAACGGGATTCCGGCCCGACGCGGCCCCTGCGCTCCGCGAGGTCGCGCTTCCCGCGCCGGAGATCCTCCGCGTGCTGCGCGAGGACGTCGATCCCGCCCGCATCTATTTGAAGGCCGAAGAAGTCGGATCGAGTTCGAGGAGGTAGCGATGGGCACCACTGCTGTCAAAGCGGGTCAGGAGCCGTTTCACTGGCGGACCGGGATCGCGTACAAGACCCGGGACAAGATCGTGGTCCGCGGGTACGATCTGAACGATCTCACGGGGCGGATCAGCTTCGCTGAGATGGCCTACCTCGTCTGGCGGGGCGAGCTTCCCCCGGCCTCCCACGCCCGCATGCTGGACGCCATCCTCGTCAGCATGGCCGAGCACGCGTTCTCGCCGTCGTCGGCGGCCAGCCGATTCGTGGCCTCGGGCGGCGTGCCGCTGCACGTGGGAGTCGCGGGGGGGATGCTGGCGATCGGCTCGCTGCACGGGACCGCGGACCGCCCGGCCGCGCTCTTCAAGGAGGCAGTCGATCGAATGAAGCACGAGGGGCTCACCTTGGAGGAGACGGCGCGCAGGGTGGCGGGCGAGGCGAGGAGGACGGGACAGCGCCTCCCGGGGTTCCACCATCCGCAGCACATTCAGGACCCGCGCACCGCCCGCTTGTTGGAGCTCGCCGATCGATTCGGTGTCGCGGGCGCATACGTGGCCATGGCCCGTGCCATCGAGGCGGCCACCGAAGCGTTCTGGGGGCGTCGGATCTATCTGAACGGGCCGGGCGCGGTAGGGGCGATCTGCCTCGATATGGGGTTTGACACCGAACTCATCAAGGGGGTGTTCCTGCTCTCGCGCACGGTGTCGCTGGTGGCGCACACGTACGAGGAAGCCCAGCGAGAAAAGGGGTGGCGGGGATCGGCGAACGCCCCGATTACCCAGCCGCTCGACCTGTCCCTGCAGCGGCCCGAGTATTACGACGGCCCATCGGACCGGCCCTTTCCAACGAGCCAGAAGGGGGGCGTGTGAGCCGTGCGGACCCCGATCCTCGAGGAAATCCCCCCCGGCCGGATGTTCATCGGAGGAGAGTGGGTCGGGAGCGTCTCGGGCCGTTCCCTGCCGACCTATAGCCCCGCGACGGGCGAGATCCTGGGGCGCGTGCCGCTCGGCGAGGCCGCCGATGTCGACCGCGCCGTCCTCGCGGCCGCCGAGGCGTTCCCCGCGTGGGCGGCGCTGCCGGGCGCTGAGCGCGGGATGCGCCTGCGGTCCCTGGCGGGCGCGCTGCGGGAGCACCGCGAGGAACTGGCCCGGCTCGACGCGATCAATTCGGGGAACGTGATTTCGGGCATGCGGCGCGATGTGGATTGGGCGGCCGACAGCCTCGACTACTTTGCCGGGCTCATCCCCGAGGTGAAGGGAGAGACCCTCCCGACCGACCCGACCTCGTTCTCGTACACGGTCCGCGAACCGTTCGGGGTGGTCGGAAAAATCAATCCGTTCAACCACCCGGTGCGCTTCGCGGCGGAGAAGCTGGCCGCCCCGCTGGCGGCGGGCAACACGGTGGTGATGAAGCCCCCCGAACAGGCGCCGCTCTCGTCGCTGACGCTGGGCCGCCTGCTGGCGGACATTCTGCCGCCCGGCGTCGTGAACATCGTCACCGGAGACGGTCCGACTACCGGCGCGGCACTCGTGCAGCACCCGCGGGTGCGGCGAATCGCGCTGATTGGATCCGTCGAGGCCGGCCGCGCGGTGATGCAGGCGGCGAGCGCGGAGCTCAAAACCGTGACGCTGGAGCTCGGCGGCAAGAACCCGATCATCGTCTTTCCGGACATCGCCCCCGCCGAGGCGGCCGACGCCGCGCTAGCCGCGATGAACTTCAACCGCGCGGGGCAGTCGTGCAGCAGCACCTCCCGCGTCTTTGTCCACCGCACCCTGCACGACGCGTTTGTGGACGCCTTGCGGGACCGGCTGACGAAGCTGCGGATGGGCCCCCCGGAACTGGACGAAAGCGAGATCGGCCCGCTCATCTCGCGCGACCAGCACGAGCGCGTGCTCTCATACATCGAGGCGGGGCGGCGCGAAGGGGCCCGCCTGGTGTGCGGGGGCGGAATTCCGGGCGACGCTGCGCTGCGCCGCGGGTTCTTCGTGCAGCCGACGCTCTTCGACGGCGTCCGGCCGGAGATGCGGATCGCCAAGGAAGAGATCTTCGGACCGGTCGTCTCGGTCCTGACGTGGGACGATGAAGACGAGATGGTGCGCCAGGTCAACGGGGTCATCTACGGCCTGAGCGCCGCGATCTACACGCGGGACTACGCCCGCGCGCACCGGCTGGCCCGGCGGATCGAGGCGGGGTACATCTGGGTCAACCTTCCGGGCGGCCACGCGCTGGGTGCCCCGTACGGCGGCATCAAACAGAGCGGGATCGGACGCGAGGAGTGCCTGGACGAGCTGTTGAGCTACACGCAGGTCAAGAGCATCCGCATGCGTTTGCCGGAAGGAGGACCATCCTGATGGGCCCCGTCACCCAACGCCTGGGAGAGCCGATCTCCGAAGCCGCCGCGTCCCGCATCCTCGAGGACGACCGGCGGTACCTGCTCCATTCCTGGTCCGCGCAGGCATCGCGCCGGCCGATCGTGATCACCGGAGGACAAGGGGCGGTGTTCTGGGACGCCACGGGGAAGCGGTACATCGACTTCGCCTCCCAGTTGGTCAACCTCAATCTGGGGTTCGGTCATCCGCGGGTGGTGAGTGCGATCCAGGCCCAGGCCGCACAGCTGTGCTACGTGGCGCCCGAATTTGCCAACGACCGGCGGAGCGAACTGGCGCGCGCCGTCGCGGAGGTGGCCCCCGGAGACCTGCACCACGTGTTCTTCACGACCGGGGGCGCCACGGCGAACGAAGCCGCCGTCCGGATGGCCCGGCTCGCGACCGGCCGCCAGAAGGTCATCACGCGCCGCCGCAGTTACCACGGATCGACCGCCGCTGCGCTGTCCGTTTCCGGCGACCCGCGGCGGCGCGGGTCGGAGCCGGGAGTGTGGGGAACCGTTGTGGCCGAGGACCCTTTCTGCTACCGCTGCCCGTTCGGGTTGCAGTACCCGTCCTGCGGGATCCACTGTGCCGACCACATCGGCGAGATCATCGAATTCGAGGATCCGGACACCGTCGCAGCGGTGATCGTGGAAACGATCACCGGCAGCAACGCCCGCATCGTCCCCCCGCCCGAGTACTATCCCCGTCTCCGTCAGATCTGCGACCGGTACGGGGTCCTACTGATCTGCGACGAGGTGATGGCGGGGTTCGGGAGGACCGGAAAGTGGTTCGCGATCGAGCACTACGGCGTCACCCCGGACATTATGACGCTCGGGAAGGGCATTACCTCCGGGTACATCCCGCTGGGAGCGGTGGCCGTCTCGGACCGCGTCGCGGCGTTCTTCGAGACGAACGTGCTCTTGACCGGCATGACGTACAGTGGCCACCCGCTGGCGTGCGCGGCCGGCGTAGCCACCCTCCAGGCGTACCACGAGGAGGGGCTCATCGAGCGGGCGCGTCTTCTGGGAGACCGCCTGTTCGCCGGGCTCAACGAGATGCGATCCCGGCATCCCGCCGTCGGCGACGTCCGGGGAAAGGGCCTGTTCGCCTGCATCGAGCTGGTGCGCGACCGCGAGACGAGGGAGCCGCTCGCCCCCTGGACCCCCCGCGGAAGTCAGAAGGCGCACCCCGCGGTGGCCGGCACCCTACGCGCGATGCGGGAGCGGGGCGTCTACGCGTACACGAAGTGGAACATGGTCATGCTCGCCCCGCCCTTCGTGATCACCGAGGCGGAGCTCGATGAGGGGTTGCGCGTCATCGACGCATCGCTGGCAGAGGCAGACGCGCGCATCGCCCAGGCCTAAACTCAGGCTTCAGGCGGCCGGCTATTAATCGCGCAGGGACGCGGGGTGTTTGGGACGATACGCGTCCCGACCACTCCCGTGCGACGCAAAACTGACGCCTGCGTCGTCCGGTCGAGTCGGACCGCTGGACCCTTTAAGGCTTGTCACCTGGCCGTAGCCGTGGTTCTCCTCTCCAGGAAGATGACATCCTGAAATTCCCCCCCCCGCGGCATTGTTGCGTGTCACTAATGCGGACGCTCTAATCCAGAACGCTTCACGATTCGGCCTGAACGCGTAGAGGTCTGCATCCTTCCCGTGGATGGGGCGTCGGCTGGTGATGCGAGCTTTGCCCGTATTTGCCCGATGAAGTCCGCTTTGCTGACCTTCAAACGATCGTAGAGGGGGCTCGCCGGGTCAGTTTGGGGATTGTACTTCAGGCTCCACCGCGCCATTTCATAGATGACCGGCAGCAAATCCAACGCCTTTTCGGTCGGGGAATACCGAAACTGCCGCTTGTCGTGCGGATCGTTGGACTTGGAAATCAACCCTTGCCGCTCGAGGCGGAGGAGCCGATCGGCCAAGATATTGGTGGAAATCCCTTCCTCTGAGCGCAACAGCTCTTGATAGCGCTTCTTCCCCCGCACGATCAAGTCTCGGAGGACCAGCAGGCTCCACTTGTCGCCGACCGCTTCCAGCGTCAGCGAGACTGGGCAATGTGATCGGGGATCCCGCGCCACGACTTCAGCATGCACAAAATGCTTGCAAAATGCAACTCCATGTGGGGCGCTTAGCCTGATCCCCCGCGTTCCACGCCCGCAAGGCACTCGTCAAGGATGTCGAGCGCCCGGTCCATCTCCCCCCGCGTGATCGTCAGGGGCGGGGTCAGGGTGATCGTATTTCCCATCGTCAGCTTGAAGCTCAACCCCTTGGTCAGGGCCGCGTACATCACCGCCTCCGCTTCGTCCACCGCAGGAGTTCGCGCCGTGCGGTCCGTGACCAGCTCGATCCCCATCAGCAGTCCCAGGCCCCGCACGTCGCCGACCAGCGGATGGACGTCCATCATCGCCCGCAGCCGGCCCAACGCGTACGCTCCCAGGTCGCGCGCGTGCGCCAGGAGGCCGTGCTCCTCGATGTACTCGATCGTGGCCAGGGCCGCCGCGCAGGCGACCGGATTCTTCTCGTGCGTGTAGTGGCCGAGCGCGCGGTCGGCCGCCACGTCAAGCGCCTCGCGCGCGATGAGGGCCGCGAGCGGGAAGATCCCTCCGCCGAGCCCCTTGCCGATCACCAGGACGTCTGGGACGACCCCGAAGTGCTCGCAGGCGAACATCGTTCCCGTGCGGCCGAGCGCGCTCGGGATCTCGTCGAGGATCAGGAGCGCACCGTGACGATCGCACGCCTCGCGCACCGTCCGCCAGTAGTCAGGCGAGGGGATGACCGGGGTGCTGCGGGCCGTCTCCGCGATCACCGCGGCCACGTCCCCTTCCTTTTCCAGCACGTACTCGATGTAGTGGGCGCACCGTAGGTCACACCCGCCGCGGGTGCTGCACTCCCAGAGGCAGCGGTAGGGGTCGGGGGGCGGCACGTGCTCCGTCCCGGGCAGCAGCGGACCGACCCCAGCACGGAACATCGCTTCGCCGCCGATCGAGATCGCGTCGAGCGACGCCCCGTGGAACGCGTCCCACATCGAAACCGTCTTATGGCGGCCGGTGGCGACCCGCGCGAGCTTGAGCGCCATGCCGATCGCCCCCGTGCCGCTCGGACAGAGGAGCACTTTGCTGAGATCTCCGGGAGCCATCCCGGCCAGCTTCCGGGCCAGGCTCACCGCCGGCCGGTTGGCGTAGCGCCGGGTGCAGAAGCTGAGCTCATCGAGCTGCGCCTTGATCGCCGAGATCACGGCGGGATTGGCGAAGCCGACCTGATGGGCGGAGTTCCCGTGGAAATCCATGTACCGGCGTCCTTCGAGGTCCTCGATGTAGATCCCCTCGCACCGCCGCAGCGCGTTCAGGCAGGGAGTCGACAGGGCTTGGTGGATGAAGTAGCGCGCGTCTTCCTCGAGCAGCGCCCGCGTTTCCGCGTTGAGCGCCGCCGCCTGCCACACGGCGCGGCGCGGGGAAATGTTGAGATCGCCTTCTGAGCGCAGCTGCGCAAGATCATCCATGGACATGCACCTTCCGAGATGAGGCGTGAGGGCCGGAAAGAGGAAGAGGGGGGGCGATCATCGAGAACAGTATACTGCCGTGGTGCGGGACGGTCATCGCAGGCCTGCCAGGGGCGCGCGATCCAACCGCCGAACCAAGACGAGGAGGGGTAGCCGATGTCGGCTGGGGCGGAAGTCAACAGCGAGCGGCTCTGGGAGTCGCTCATGGCAATGGCGGAAGTCGGGCGCACGCCGGCCGGTGGGGTGCGCCGCCTCGCGTTGAGCGACGAAGACCGGCTGGGGCGGGACCTGTTCGTCCGCTGGCTGCGCGAGGCGGGTTGCACGGTCCGCGTGGACGACCTCGGCAACATCTACGGACGGCGCGAGGGCACCGACCCGCGCGCGGCCCCCGTCGTGTTCGGATCGCACCTCGACACGGTGCCGACGGGCGGCCGGTTCGACGGCGTCCTGGGCGTGCTCGGGGCCCTCGAAGCCGTTCGCGCACTGAACGACGCGAAGATCCGGACCGGGAATCCCCTCGAGGTCGTGAGCTGGACCAACGAGGAAGGCGCGCGCTTCGCCCCGGCGATGCTCGCCAGCGGGGTCGTATGCGGGCGGTTCACGCTGGAGGAGGCCTACGCCATCCGAGATCCCGACGGCCGGACGTTCGGCGACGAGCTACGTCGCATCGGATACTGCGGCGAATCGGCGAACCGGCTCAGGGCGGCCAGCGTGTACCTCGAGCTCCACATCGAACAAGGACCGGTGCTGGAGCGGCTGGGGGCGCAGATCGGCATCGTGGGGGGGGTTGAGGGGATTTCCTGGGGATGGGTGGAGGTGACTGGGCGCGCGGCCCACGCCGGCCCGACCCCCATCGTGGATCGCCGCGACGCCTTGGTGGCGGCCGCCAGGATCATCCTGGCGATGCGGACCCTGGCGCTGGAACACGAAGGGCTGCGCGCCACCGTCGGGCGGCTGGAGATCGCTCCCAACACGATCAACGTGATCGCGGGATCCGTCCGATTGACGACGGACTTTCGGGCGCAGCGCACCGAGGTCCTCGAGACGGCCCTCCGCAAGCTGGCGGAAGTCTGCGCGTCGGTCGCGCGAGACGACGCCGTGGAGGTGAGCGCCTCGGAGTTCTGGCGCAGCCCCCCGACTCCCTTCGACCCCGCGGTGATCGATGCGGTGGCCGCCGCGGCGGCCTCGCACGGATACACGACCCACCGGCTGTGGGCCGGGGCCGGCCATGACGCCAAGTACATCGCCGACTTATACCCGGCCGGGATGATCTTCGTGCCCTGCCGTGGAGGGCTGAGTCACAACGAGGCCGAGTGGGCTTCTAAGGAAGACTGCGCGCGGGGCGCGGCCGTGCTCCTGGAGGCCGTGGAGCGACTTGCCGGGCCGGCCTGAATGACGCGCCGGGCGCACCTTTCCCGGCTCAGGAGCGGAACCTTCGACGTCCTTGTGATCGGGGGCGGGATCACCGGGGCGGGGGTGGCGCTGGATGCGGCGTCCAAAGGGATGTCCGTCGCCCTGGTCGAGAAAGCTGACTTTGCCCAGGGGACGAGCAGCGCATCCACCAAACTCATCCACGGGGGCCTGCGGTATCTTCCCATGTTCGACCTCGCGCAGGTGCGCGAGGGGCTCCAGGAGCAAAACCGGCTTCTGCAAAACGCTCCACACCTCGTCCGCCCTCTTCCGTTTGTGCTTCCTCTTTACGCGGGGGCCCGACGGCCGCTGGGGCTCCGCCTTCCTCCGGGGCTCGGCACAGCCTTGCCCGTCGGGATGGCGCTGGGGCTGAGGGTTTATGACCTCCTGGCCCGCCGCCCCCCGGCGCGTCGTCACCGGGATCTCACGCCCGCCGCCGCGGCGGCGCTCGTTCCCGCGCTTCGTCTCGACGGGCTCCGCCGGGCGTACCTGTATTACGATGCGATCACCGACGATGCCCGGCTCACCCTTACCGTCATCCGCACCGCGGTCCGCCTGGGAGCCGTCGTCACCAATTACGCCGAGGTGGTCGGGGTGACGACGGAGGGCGGCCGCGTGACGGGTGCGCGGATCGCGGACCGGCTGACCGGACAGAACTTTACCGTGAAGGCAGGGTTGACGTTTAACGCCACCGGCGTCTGGGCGGAGTCAATCGCCCGCCTGGTCGGCCCTCCCAAATTTCGCATCCGGCAGAGCAAGGGCGTCCACCTCGTCTTCCCGAACGACAGCCTGCGGATGGGCCGGACGGCCTTGGTGCTTCCCGAGACGGATGACGGACGGATCGCCTTCGTCGTGCCCTGGCAGGGGGCCCTGATTCTGGGCACCACCGACACCGACTGGAACCGCGCAGACGAGCGGCCGGAGGCGACTGCGGATGACGCTTCCTATCTTATAGCGCACGCTTCGAGGTTCCTGACCGCCCCCCCGGCCGCCGGGGACGCTCTCGGCGCGTTCGCGGGACTGCGTCCGTTGGTCAGCTCGGGGCGCATGGTGAGCCGGCGGCTCTCCCGCCGCCACGAGATCGTCGGCTCGGCCGAAGGATTCTTTTCGGTCATCGGCGGGAAGCTCACCACCTTCCGGCGCATGGCCGAGGACGCGATCAACCTCGCCACCGGTCGGGCCGAGGGGACCCCGTCCCGAACCCGCGACCTGCCGCTCGTCGGCGCTGAGGATCTCGCCAATACCCTCCCCTGGCTCCGGGCCCGAGCCCGCCAGCTCGGCCTGTCGCGCGCCACGTTCGCCCACTTGATCCGGGCGTACGGGACGGGGACGGCGACCGTCCTCGATCGGGTCGCGAGGCATCCCGCGCTGCGCGACCTCCTCGTTCCTGGTCGTCCCCACATCGCCGCGGAGGTCGTGGTTGCCGCGCGCGAAGAGATGGCGGTGACGGTCGCGGACGTCCTGCTGCGCAGGACGCGGCTGGCCAACCTCCTCCCACGGCATGGGACGGAGATCGCCCCCCGTGTGGCCGATCTCATGGGGGAGGAGCTCGAGTGGACCGCAGAGATGCGCGCGGCGCAGGTCGCGGATTACGCGCGCGACGCGGGCGCCCTCGCGGTCGCCCCGGATACGGCTCCCACGCGAGGCGCAGGCGGATGAGCCGCCCATTGGCCATCCGTTCGCCGTAATGTTGTGCGCACCCGCGGGGAGTGCCGGGGTGCCTTCGGGCACATGACCGCGGTCCAGATCCGGCGCGCGACGACGGGGGACCTCCTTGGGGTGTGGAGTATCCTGTACACCATCGAGTACGGAACATCCGGGGGAGGTCCGCCGGGCGACGAGATTCCGCCGTACCTCCCGCACGAAATGGCGGCGGGAGAGATGTGGGTCGCTGAGGACGCGGGCGAGCTTGTCGGGTACGCGGTATTGATCTCCCGCGGCGAGGTGGGATTCATCGCAGAGCTGTTCGTCCGTGGTGAACGCCAGTCTGGCCGCGTCGGAACGGCGCTGCTCGCCCGGATGCTCGAGCCCGGTCTCCGCACCGTCTGCACCATGAGCTCCGCCGACCCTCGGGCCCTGAGCCTGTAAATTCGTGCCGGATTGCTGCCCCAGTGGCCCCACTTCCACCTTGCCGGGAGCGCGGTGATGCCTGCCGAGCCCACCCTGGGCGTCGAAATCACGGAAGCGGGATCCGCCGGGGAAGACATCCTCGAATGGGATGCCGAGATCGGCGGGCGGCGGCGGCCGCAGGAGCACGCGTACTGGCGGTCGACGGGCGGGATCCCAGTGTGGTGCCGTCGAGGCAGCGCCGTGATCGGATACGGGTACGTCCACGATATGGGAGCCACGCGCGGGGGGCCGGCGATCGTCATGCTCGGCCCCATCGGGGCCCGAACTCCGGGCGACGCCGCAGCATGCGTGGACGCGCTCGTGCGCTGGGCACATGGCCGCGGCGGCGTCGTACACATCGGCGTCCCGGGGCTGCACCCGAGCCTCTCCGGGCTTCTTCGCGCGGGCTTTCGCATTCAATCCGTGGAGACGTTTTGCAGCTCAAGCCCAACGGGGTTTTTTGACCCCCGCGCCTATATCCCGTCGCTGACGCTCGAGGGGACCGCGCTCTTGTAGCTGGCTTCCCCTCGTGGATCCGTCCGGGTCAAGCCACCGTCCACCCAGCGTCCGCCGGCGTAGGGGGTCGCTCTGTTTATGTTACAATGGGCTTGTTTTCCAAGTCTCGCACACCGCCGCGCCCAACCGATGCATGAAGCCAGCCTAATCGAGAGCGTCCTCCACATGGCCTCCTCGCAGATGCGCCGGCACGGCGGCAAACGGATCCACAGGCTCACGCTGCGAATCGGCGCCCTGTCCGGGGTGGCCCCGGACGCGCTGGCGTTCGCCTTCGAAGCGTTGAAGCGGGGTACCGCCGCCCGGGAGGCGGTCCTCGACGTCGAGTATCTCCCCCTGCGCTTGTTTTGTCCCGCGTGCCGCCGCGAGTTTGAGCCGCCGGGCTACCTTGGGGCCTGTCCGGCGTGCGGCTCCTGGCAGTGCGAGGTGCGTCAGGGGCGCGAACTCGATCTTGTTTCCCTCGAGGTGTCGAATGAAGCGTGAGGGTGGGGCCGCTCAGGCGCAGCGGTGGGTGGTCACCGTCGATAAAGCGATCCTCGGCCGCAACGCGGCCGTCGCCGAGCACAACCGGCGGCGGCTCCGGGAGGCGGGGGTGCACGCCGTCAACATCGTCTCCTCGCCGGGGTCCGGCAAGACGGCCCTGCTGGAGCGGACCCTCTCCGACCTGCAAGGGCGCGTCCGCATCGGCGTTCACGTCGGGGACCTGCAAACCGACAACGACGCCCGGCGGCTGTCCGGCAAAGGCGCTCCCGTCGTGCAGATCGTGACGGGAATATACTGTCATCTCGAAGCCGGCATGGTCGCGCAGGCGCTGGACAGACTGGATC
>Ga0187846_10000978_pt1 | contig 16414 bp, 12 predicted proteins | sample TC_taG_FD_161473 | JGI IMG/M metagenome (GOLD analysis project Ga0187846, IMG submission 161473) | Biofilm microbial communities from the roof of an iron ore cave, State of Minas Gerais, Brazil - TC_06 Biofilm (v2) | ecosystem: Environmental > Terrestrial > Deep subsurface > Cave > Wall biofilm...
CGGAAGCCATGCCCAAGAGGTTGGGCGACCTTCCGAACACGTGCTCTCCGAGCCGGGGATATGGACCTTTTGGAGGGGGCGCGTGGCACTGTACGGGATCTTGAAGAGCCTGGGCGTTGGGCCGGGAGACTCGGTCCTGGTGCCAGGGTACACGTGTTTTGCGGTGCCATCTGCAGTTATCTTCGCGGGCGCTCAACCACTCTACGCCGACATTGACCCGGCAACCTTCAACGTGTCGCTGAATACCATCAAGGCTTCTCTCGGTGAATTCCCGGAAGCCCACGTCAAAGCAATCCTGGTCCAGCACACGTACGGAATTCCGGCTGACCTGGCTTGCATCGTGGCATGGGCGCGAGAGCATGAAATAGCCGTAATCGAAGACTGCGCGCATGCCCTGGGCAGTTGCTTTCAGAATGAGCGAGGGGAGTGGTGCAAAGTCGGAAGTGCAGGAGACGCAGCGTTTTTCAGTTCTCAATGGACGAAGCCTGTGTCGACCGGGCTGGGCGGGTGGGCGAAGGTAATGAATCCCAAGCTCGCGCCTCGCCTTCGCCGATTTTACGAAGAAGAATGCGTTGCTCCCTCTTTGAGCGAGGTCATGCTGTTGGCTGCTCAAGTGTTCATCCGGCAGATATTTTCCTCCCCCCCGTCGTACTGGATGGCAGTGAGCACCTATCGCTGGCTGTACACTCGCGGCCTGCTCATTGGAACTTCCACCAAAGATGAGTTGCGAGGCGAGATGCCGCCGGGCTACGCCAAGCGGATGTCCAGTTTCCAGCTTTGGCTGCTGAAGAAACACCTAGCTGATACGGCGACGCAGGCCCATCGTCAGTCTCTGAAAGCAATTTACGACACTTCCCTCGAGTCGGCTGGCCTGCCCACTTATGAAGCTCCTGGCTATGCGGACGCTGTCCTGCTCCGCTATCCAATCCGCGTGTGCAACAAAAAGGGGGCGTTGGCAGAAGCTAGGCGTCGCCGGATTGAGTTGGGAGACTGGTACACGGAGCCGGTGGATCGACCTGAAAGCTTGAAGAGCGAAACCTTCGGTTACAAGACTGGGATGTGCCCGGAGGGCGAACGGGCGGCGAAAGAGGTTGTGAACCTGCCGATGCACAGCCGCGTAGCCGAAAAGACTGTGAATCAAATCGTCGAGTTCCTTGGGGAAGTGGCATGAATCGCCATGGCAAGAGAAAGGGGCCATGATAGCCGTCTTTGCACTCATTGACGCTTTGGGGTGGAAGTTCCTTGAGGGCCGCGAATTCCTCACGAATCTTTTGCCCTACCGCTCACCCCTTCGCACAGTCTTGGGCTTCAGCTCGGGAGCCATCCCGACCATCTTAACTGGCCAGCCTCCCGCGGAGAACGGCCATTGGAATCTCTATTATTATGATCCCGAAGGCTCGCCTTTCCGCTGGCTGCGGCACCTCGGTTTCCTACCCAACTCCGTACTCGATAATCGCGTGAGTCGCAAGTTGCTCAAAGAGCTCGGACGCCATGTTCTCGGGCTGGGTCCGTTATTTGAATGCTCTGTGAGCCCGCGGTTGCTGCCTTGGTTCAACTGGGTGGAGAAGCGCAACCTCTACGCCCGAGGCGGCATCGCCGGCGCGCGCTCGATCTTCGATCGCCTCGAACATGGGGGCATTCCCTATCGGGCGTACTCCTACCACCACTGGACCGATCAAGAGATTCTAGAGCAGGCGCGGCACGACATCGCCAAGCGAGAGGCCTCCTTCTTTTTTCTCTACTTGAGCGAGATGGACATGTTCCTGCATAACCATTGCAACGAACCCGCCCAAATCGAGAAGCGCTTGCAGTGGTACGCCGATGGGCTGCGCGATGTGTTTGAAGCGGCCAGCACTGCGGATCCGGACACAACTCTTACCGTCATTTCCGACCATGGCATGACCCCGGTTCGGCAGTATTACGACTTGGTGAAGGAAGTCGAAGCGCTGGGCTTCTCTTCGCCTCGGGACTATTTGGTTGTATACGACTCAACAATGGCGCGCTTCTGGTTTTTCTCCGATCGCGTGCGAGAAGGCTTCACTGAGCGGCTGCAAGCGTTGCCCTGCGGAAGGATTCTTGCTGATGATGAGCTGCAACGCCTCGGTGTTTTGTTCTTCGATCGACGGTATGGCGAGCTCGTTTTTCTACTGCACCCGGGCTGGTTGCTGTCGCGGAGTGACTTCAATGGTCACGGCTGGATGCCGACCGGGATGCACGGTTACCACCCGGACGATGCCTATTCCGATGCGATTTTTCTCAGCAACTGTCAGTCTCCCGTGACCATGAGAACGATTGCTGACGTCTACCAGTTTATGCGGTGCGCAGTGGGAATCGTCAACTGACGAAAGAGGTTGAACGCCATGAAGAGAGCGTTGATTACAGGAATTTCAGGGCAGGATGGCAGTTACTTAGCGGAATTCCTACTGGGCCTCGGATACGAGGTCTACGGCTTGGTGCGCCGGGAGCCCCAGACAATGCGCTGGCTGCAACCTATCGGCGACCGTCTCGAGTTGCTCTACGGAGACCTGCGGGACGACACGTCATTAAGAATAGCGTTCCGAAAGGCGTGGCCGGACGAAGTGTACAACTTGGCTGGCCAGGTCTTTGTGCCAACCAGTTGGGAATGCCCCGCCGAGACTTTTGATATCAATGTCGGGGGACTAGCGCGGCTGCTCGCAATTGTTGGCCGAGAGAAGCCAGACACGCGCGTGTACCAGGCTTCGAGTTCCGAAATGTTTGGCAATGTCGATGGACTCTGCAACGAGAAGACCCTACTAAGCCCTGCTTCTCCATATGGAACCTCGAAGATGGCGGCGCACCGTCTCGTGCAAGTGTATCGGGATTGCGGGCTGTTCGTCGTTGGCGGAATCCTCTTCAACCATGAATCGCCGCGGCGTGGCTTGGAGATGGTCACGCGAAAAATTACTCGAGCAGCTGCGGGATGGGTCAAGGGCGACAGGACAAAGCTCAAGTTGGGTAACTTGCAAGCGAGAAGAGATTGGGGATTCGCCGGTGACTACATCAAAGCAATTCACGCGATGTTGCAAAGGCCGATCCCTAAGGACTACGTGGTAGGGACAGGTGAGTCTCACAGCGTGGCTGAGTTCGTTACGTTGGTCTTGGCTGAGCTTCACAGATCTGTGGGCAATGGGAACTTTACCGGCCCGATCGAGGATTACGTGGAAGTAGATCCGAGCTTGGTGCGCCCCAACGAGATCCATGACTTGCGGGCCGACTCCCGTTTGGCCGCCAAGGAGTTGGGTTGGTCGCCGCATGTGAACCTTGGGGGATTGGTCAAGATGATGGTCGAGAGTGACTTGGCTGGTGTCAGAGAGTACTTGCAAGAGCCAGTCACAGTGGCTTGATTGCGACGTTGCGAATGGGTGCCACGATCGGGGCGGAGAGGGCAGAGCGGACACGATAAATGAACGACCAACGTATCTCAGTTCTGCACTTTTCGAACACTCTCGTGCGGGGGGGCGCGGAGGAGCACATCTTGACGCTGCTCGCCGGGCTAGACCGCGAGCGCTTTCGCCTTCTCTTCGTCTGCACGGCTGAGGTCGCTGAGCAACTGCGGCCCAACGTTCCCGCCGATGTGGAAGTCGTGCCTTTGCGCTTGGAGGAACCAATCCAGTTGACGGCGGCGTGGCGCTTCGCGCGAATCCTTCACGAGCGCCGTGTGCATATCCTCCACTCCCACATGTTTCGGGCCAGTCTTGTGGCTTCTCCGATTGGCTGGCTATGTCGTGTCCCGGTGATCATTGAAACTTCGCACGGCCGAGAAGGCTGGCGACGAGGCTGGTTAAAGGGACGCTTCGTCGTCGATCGCTGGGCTGGCCGCTTCGTGGATTACTACATCGCGGTTTCCGAAGTCAACGCGCGCTACCTGATCAAGCAGAAAGGCTTACCCGCGGAGAAAGTCACCGTCATCCGCAACGGTTGCGACCTCGAGCGGTTCAACCCTGCACGTCCGGACGCGGAAATGAAGCGTGCCCTGGGATTTGAGGAAGGCGATCCCGTCTTGCTCGTGCTCGGCCGCCTGGAACCTCAGAAAGGGCACCGCGTGTTGCTCGAGGCATTGCCAGCGGTCCGTCGCGAGTTTCCCCACGCCCGCCTGGTGTGTGTCGGTGAGGGTGCCCTGCGAAAGAATCTGGAAAGACAAACGGCTGCCCTAAGTCTCCAAGACGCAGTGCGCTTCGTCGGATACCAGTCGAACGTCCCGGATTGGCTGGCTCTGGCAGATATCACTGTGCTGCCCTCCTTTTGGGAAGGGTTGCCACTGGTTGCCATCGAGTCGCTTGCCGCAGGCCGGCCCGTTGTAGCGACCGCTGTCGATGGAACACCAGAGATTGTCGTCAACGAGAGAACCGGACTCACCGTTCCTCCCGGTGATGCGTGTAGGCTGGCAAACGCCATTCTGCGCCTGCTCCGCGAACCTGAGCTGCGGAAGAAGTTGGCCACTGCGGGGCATCAACGGGTTTTGGAGCGCTTTAGTCAGGAGCAGCAGATCAAGAAGACCACGGAATTCTATCTGCGCGCGTGGGAACGACAGGCCCGCCAGGCGGCCACGCAGGAACCAGCTGTGAGCGGCGAGACTTCTCTCTCCAAAGAGTCGCCGCACATCGAGGTCCCCTAGCCGTGAGTACTCAGTTACAAACCACGTGGCGCTGGGCCAGTCTGGATGAGGGAAACGACCGGTGGCGCGTCTTGGCCAACGCAGTCCGGGGAGAGGCTGTGCGCCTGCTCGCCGACGAGTACGCGGGTCGCCTACGCGCCATAATCCTCACCGGAAGCCTGGCGCGAGACGAAGCCACGGTGGTCGAGAAGGAAGGGCGCTGGAAATGTTTGGGCGACGCTGAATTTCTGCTGGTTTTCGAGGAGCGCAACCGCATGCCGGCCACCAGTGAGTTGGAACCGCTTCTTCGCCAGATCGAAGCCCGGCTCGAACAACGAAACATTTTCTGCCACGTAGTGGCAGGCGCATGTCGTGCTGACGGCTTGAGCAAGTTCCGCCCGAGCATCTTTGTTCACGAATTGCGGACGCAGGGTGAGGTCGTTTGGGGGGACGTAAAAATCTTGTCTCTCCTTCCCGGCTTTTCGGCCTCGGACATCCCTCGGGAAGACGCGTGGCAGATGCTCTGCAACCGCATGATCGAGCAGCTCGAAGTTATGGCGGAATCCAAGCCGGATACGGAGGCAATCGTCCACGTCCAATACCGAGCGGTCAAACTCTATTTGGACATGGCTACTTCGTTGCTGGTGTTCTTCGGAGCTTATCAGCCGACCTATCGAGAGCGCGCTGAGCACCTACGATTGGTGGCAGAGAAGGGAAGTGCGCAGGACTTTCCGTTTTCCCTGCAAGTCTTCGCCAACCGGGTGGCCGCCTGCACCCAATTCAAGCTGCAAGAGTCTGTGGCCTGGGACGCGGACGCACCGGAGATCGTTGCAGATTTTGGTTTCTTGAATGAGGCCTTGTTGTACGCCAAGCATCTTTGGAGGTGGGAGTTGGCCCGCCTCGCAGATTCTTCGGACCAGCTTCCTGAGTGTCAACTGCTTGAGCGGTGGATGCGACTCCAGCCAATGAGGAAGAGACTCCGGGGGTGGCTGTACTTGCTGCGCGCACGAGGGCGGCACTGGGGCTGGCGAAACTGGCAGAGATGGTTGCGCCTCGCTCGGCGCGCCTCGCCTCGCTACTGCGTTTATGCCGCCGCTAGCAGGCTTTTCTCTGGGCTTCCTGCAACGCAGGACTCCTCTGCTGCTCCGCTGAACGCCAAGGTCGATTGGGACGAAGCGCGCAGTTGGCTTCCAGTCTTCACAGGACCGCGCACAAATGGGGAATCTGAGACCTGGCAGCGCCTCGCTACCGAGATAGCGTGGAATTATCACCAATTCCTAGAGGGGACACAGGCATGACACTTGCCTCTTCGCCGACGGACTGCGAAAGCACAGGTTTCCAGAGAAGAGATCCGCCTCGGAAGGTTGTGCCGACGCGTCTATTATTCCTTTCTCAATTCTGCCCTATGCCGGCCAACAACGGCACCAAGATTCGGACCTGGGCACTTCTGCGTGCCCTGGCGGCAGAGGGACACGAGATCACGCTATTGACTTTCGCTGATCCGCGCGAGGTCAACGGTCACTTCGCTGCTGTTGAACAGATCTGCCGCCACGTTGAATGGTTACCCCACGCACTGAAGAGCCTTTCTTCCTCCAAAGATTATCTAGGCCGTTTCACCCATTTATTTTCGAGGTTGCCGTACGGCGTGCGAGGCGCTCGGTCAATCATGATGGAGCAACGAATCAGGGCCCTACTTCAGGATCAGAAGATTGACGCAATTGTATGCGAACAGACGGATCTGCTTGTCAATCTCCCGGCTGGCTTGTTGGTGCCACTGGTCGTGGACCACCATGATTTGCAGCACGTAATCCTGCGACGCTATCTGAAGTTCGAAAGGAACCCGGTGAAGCGACTGTATGCGTGGGGGGAGAGCAGGAAGGTACGCGCTTGGGAGCAGCTAGCGTGCCAACGCGCCGCGATTGCGATAGCGTGCTCAGAACACGACCGCGCCTTGCTCGCGAAACTGTGCCCAGCGCTTCCTATTGCGGTGGTCCCGAATGTCGTGGATACGGGCGCGTACGTCGTGAACGGCGAGACCGACGGGGAGCTCTTCCGGGTCCTCTTTCAAGGGGCAATGGATTGGTACCCGAATCGGGACGCAGTTGAGTTCTTTGTGTCCGCCATTCTCCCGAAGCTGAGAGCGTTAGCCCCTCGGATACCCGTCACTGTGGCTGGGCGCAATCTCCCGGAGAATTTCCGTGATCGCTTCACAAAAGCCTCCGAGGTCGAATTCATAGGAATGGTGCCGGACATGGGTGCTGAGATCGCGCGCGCCTCAGTCTGCATAGTTCCGCTGCGGATTGGCAGTGGTACACGTCTAAAGATTCTCGAGGCAGCTGCTATGGGCAAGCCCATCGTTTCGACGCGGATCGGAGCCGAAGGGCTTGACTTCGTCGACGGGGAGGAAATTGTCCTCGCGGACGAGCCCTGGGAATTTGCCCGCGCCATCGCTGACCTGCTCGCTAATCCGGCGCGGCGTCGCACGATGGGCCTTGCCGCTCGCCGGCGTGTGGAGACGCAATACAGCTTGCCGGCTCTGCAAAGCACGCTCCGCGAAGTGCTTGCGCAGTTGATGGCGATGTCCTCGATGGAATTCACTCCGGCAAGTTCCGAGGTCCGGCGATGATCCTTTTCTACTTTCTCATCGGAATCATGCCTCTCAGCGAGCATCACATCTGGGGTCGTCTTGTCGGCGAGGTGACGATTTTCAAATGCGTCGGCGCTGGATGCTTGCTTTATGCTTTGCTGCACCTGGCTGCGCGTCGAACGCTTCCTCCATACTTCCATACGTGGCAAGCGCGCCTGCTCGTTATCCTCTATTTGATTGCGACGGCGTCGTACTTCACCAAACGTTTGCCAGGTGCATTCGAGTTCAGCCCGCTCCTCAGCTACACGTCATTCCTGCTCTTATTCTTTGTTACGGTGACAGTGGTCGATTCGTTGCACCGACTACAGTGGGTGATGCTCGTGGCCGTAGGCTCCGTCGCATTCGCTTCGCTCTATATAATTCGGGAGTGGCAGAGATATCGAAATCTGTATGAGGGCTTTCGCCCTGGCTGGGTTGTGGGTGATCCCAACTACTTTACCATCTCCGCTCTGCTCACTCTCCCGATTGCGTTTTACCTGATGCTGGGATCGAGTCGCACCTGGGAGCGGTTGTTCTGCACAGGCTGTTTGTTGGTAACGCTCGTGGCTGTCACGCTCGGCGCGTCCCGAGGCGGCTTCCTCGGACTGGTTGCGGCCTTTACTCTCATAGTGTGGCATTCGCGCGAGCGTCTGCGGAATCTAGTGCTGGTCGGCGTCCTAGTGCTTCCCTTGTCCCTACTATCGCCCATCTCGCCATTGCAGCGGCTGCTGCATCCCACCAGCCTCGAGACGGATGCGGCCGATTCCCGTGTCGCTCTCTGGCGAGCGGGATTGCGCATGATGGTGGCGCATCCAATCACGGGCATCGGCCTGGGTAACTTCAAGCCTATGGTGCCTCAGTATTCGCGGGACGAAAACCCACCCGATCACATTGCTCATAATGCTTACATTGAAATCGCCGCCGAAATGGGGCTGCCAGCTCTTTTCGCCTTTCTGGGGATTCTTTTTTGTAGTTACCGGACCCTCAGCCGCGTGCGTGCCCACGCCTTTCGTGCGGGGCTGCCATTTGTCTGGCAGGCGGCGCTGAGCCTCCAGGCGGGCCTGGTGGGTTCGGCTGTCGCAATATTCTTTGTTTCTGGCCAGTACCAGAAACTGCTGTGGCTAACGGTTTTTCTATCCATGTGCATGTCAGGAATCGCACAGCAGAATTCAGAGTTTCGAATCCAACGCAAGATTTAAGCCATGACTCTCACAACAGAAGCAACCTGGCAACGAGAAACTGTGGCGATCGACACGACGATCGCGCCTCCCCGCAGGTGGCTGGACCTCAATCTTCGCGAGCTTTGGGACTATCGCGAGCTGCTCTATTTCTTTGTCTGGCGTGACCTGAAAGTTCGCTACAAGCAGACCGCGATCGGCGCCGCTTGGGTTGTGCTTCAGCCTTTTCTGACCATGATTGTCTTCAGTCTTTTCTTCGGCAGGCTGGCGCATATCCCCTCGAACGGCCTGCCGTATCCAGTTTTCTATTATAGTGCGCTGCTACCCTGGATGTACTTCGCGGGCGCGCTCCAGAATGCCACCAACACGATGGTCGATCACCAGCGCGTGATCACAAAGGTCTACTTCCCACGGCTGCTTCTGCCATTGAGCGCAGTCGTGTCCGGGTTGGCGGATTTCGCCATCGCCCTTGTAGTGTTTCTCGGCATGCTGCTCTACTACGGCCTCTCGCCCGGCGCAGCGGTCCTCCTGCTGCCATTTTTCCTGCTCTTGGCGGTGCTGACCGCGCTGGGGGTGGGGCTATGGCTTTCGGCACTCAACGCGATTTATCGCGACGTGCGCTACGTCCTGCCATTTCTAATCCAGTTCTGGCTGTTTGCCTCGCCCGTGGCCTATCCCTCAAGTCTCATTCCAGAGCGCTGGCGCTGGCTTTACGGCTTGAATCCGATGACCGGCGTGATCGAGGGCTTTCGCTGGGCCTTGACGGGGCGAGGCCAACCGCCAAGCCTCCTGCTGGTCGCATCGGCTACGGGAGTGCTGCTTGTCGTTGCCGGCGGCATCGCTTACTTCCAGAGGATGGAATCGACGATAGCGGACGTGGTCTAGATCATGAGTGATTTAGCGATTCGCTGCGAGAAGCTCGGCAAACGGTACCGCATCGGCCAGCGGCAGTCCTATCTTGCCCTGCGTGACGTCCTGACGCATGCCGCCACGGCACCGCTGCGCTTCTTCCGGGCGAGCTCACCCGAGGCTTCGAACAACGGCACTCGGCACATTTGGGCGCTGAAGGACGCCTGCTTCCAGGTGCGCGAAGGAGAAGTCGTGGGTATCATCGGGCGCAACGGAGCAGGAAAGAGCACTCTGCTGAAAATCCTGGCCCGTGTTACGAAACCCACTGAGGGATTTGCCAAGGTCCATGGCCGCTTGGGCAGCTTGCTCGAAGTGGGCACGGGCTTTCACCCCGAGCTCACCGGCCGCGAGAACGTCTACCTGAGTGGTGCCATTCTCGGCATGGGGAAGCGCGAGATTGCTCGAAAGTTCGACGAGATTGTGGCTTTTGCCGAAGTGAAGGAGTTCATTGATACGCCACTGAAGCACTACAGCACCGGTATGCAGATGCGCCTGGCGTTTGCAGTCGCAGCTCACCTCGAGCCCGAAATCTTGCTCGTGGACGAAGTTCTCGCCGTCGGCGACGCTGCCTTCCAGAAGAAATGCCTTGGAAAAATGAGGGAGGTGGGAAGAGAAGGAAGAACGGTCTTGTTCGTCAGCCATAACATGACGGCCACTCGGAGCTTGTGTTCGCGCGCGTTTCTTCTGGAACAAGGACGAATCGTTCATTCCGGCTTCACTGAGGAATGCGTCGAGCGCTATCTGCTTTCTGCTGGTGATCAGATGGCGGCTGAGGCCGATACAGGCGGTTTGCCCCGTCCTGCTGAGGTTGCCCAAGACGGAACACTGCGAATCACCAGAGTGAAACTCGAAACTTCAACGAATCACGCTGTGCTGTTTTCGGATAATCCCCTCACCCTGACCATGCACTTCGTCGTGACTCAACCAATCACTAAGCTGCTGTTGGGTTTCAGTGTTCATTCTAGCGGTGGAATGAAGGTGTTCGAATGCCGCTCAGTCGATTCCTGCGGGCCAATTCCTGAGATATATCCCGGCCGATACTCAATTCGCTGTGTCCTGCGAAAGAATCCGTTGAATCCCGGTCTGTACACCCTGACGGTCGGATCTCGTTCTGAAAACAAAGGATTGGATTGGCTGCCGGAGGTGATGACCTTTAGGGTCGAATTGCCCGAGAGGGTGAGCTCACTTTGGCTGGAAGCTCCGAGTGGTTTGATACGACAAGCGTCTGAGTGGTCTCAGCCGATCGCTTGCGAGCTCGGTGATCACGCTACTGCGCCAGACCGCACCGCCTCAACACTACCAGTCGAGCGAGGCGCGGAAAAGTTTGGAGAGAAGAACTGAACATGCCAATTAAGGGTGCGGTTGTCCTCACAACCATTTTCGATCCAATTGTTCTCGAGAGTTATTTCCGGAATTTTGAGACTTACGGCCATCTTCAAGATGTTCGCGTCTTCTTGATCCCGGACCGTAAGACCCCTCGCAGCGCGTTCGAACGATGTGCGTCTCTCAACCGACGGGGCTTTCCGGTTACGTCTCCGTTGATCGAGGAACAAGAGTCATTCTTGACGCGAATCGGCCTTCCACCGGAACTGATTCCACATGATTCTGACAACCGGCGGAATGTGGGTTTCCTAATGGCATTGGAGTCGGGTGCGGATTTTGTGATGTCCATAGACGACGACAACTACTGCCAACCTGGGGAAGATTTCTTCATGAAGCATGCCGCCGTCTGCCAAAGCACCACGAAGGCTCGGATCATTGAGTCGACAACCGGGTGGTTTAACGTCTGCCGTTTACTAAAGTTAGATAGTCCTGCAACGACGTATGCAAGAGGATTTCCATATTACGCGCGCCACAAAGAAGAGAACCTTCTGGCCACGGAGGGTCAAGTTGCAATTCACATGAATGCTGGGTTGTGGTTGTCGAACCCGGACTTGGACGCTATCACTTGGTTGGTGAGTCCAACCCAGGCGGTTGAATTCGCGGGGGAGTCAGTGGTTCTTGGAACCCGGACGTGGTCTCCGGTGAACACGCAAAACACAGCCCTCCGGCGGGAGGTGATTGTAGGTTACTACTTCGTGAGGATGGGATACCGCTTGGGAGGCATTCCGATCGACCGCTATGGAGACATTTTCAGCGGTTACTTTGCTCAGGCTTGCATGCGGCACCTTGGGGGAGCCCTACGAGTGGGGACACCGGTGGTCGAACACAGGCGGAACAGCCATAGCTACATGAAAGACGCTTTCAATGAATGGGCCTGCATCATGGTTTTTGAGGACTTACTTCCTTGGCTGACACAAGAGGCCAGGCTGAGCGGTAGCACATACGTCGAAGCCTACGAGTCACTGAGCCATGAAATCGAGGACGCTGTCGGCCATTTTAGTGGCCCCGTCTGGACGGAGTCCACTCGCTCCTACTTTCACGAGGTGGCGCGTTGTATGCGGATTTGGGCCAAGACGTGTGAGCGCCTGGGCGTGGGGCCACTAGATCAGGTGGGTCCTCGAAATCACGTGACATGGAACAGCAGGAGTTTATGAGCCCCTATTTGAGTTTTGTTGTAGCAGCGCGAAACGACAATTACGGCGGCGATTTCTTGCATCGCATGCAAGTGTTCGTGAACGCTCTGCTCGGCCTTTGGTCCAGGTACTGTCTTGACGCGGAGCTTGTCATCGTCGAGTGGAACCCGCCGGAACACAGACCACGCTTGGAAGAGGTCATCGCTTGGCCTAAGAACCTAAAGCCAGGCACGGTTCGCATTGTTGAGGTTCCTGCGGAGATCCATCATCGGCTGCCGAACTCCGACAGGATGCCTATGTTTGAGTACATTGCCAAGAATGTGGGCATCCGGCGGGCCAGTGGAGAGTACGTTCTCGCGACGAACCCTGACATTATCTTCAGTGATCAAATTATCAGATACCTTGCAGAGGTGGAGCCTCGGCCCGATTCCTTCTACCGAGTCGATCGATACGATGTAGGCGGAAAGATCTGTTTGAGTTACTCGCTGGAGCAACAACTCCAGTTCTGCGCCAGACATGCCTTTCGTGTCCACCGAATAGACGAGAGCGTACCCGCACGCAGGCTTGCGCGGATTCTTTACCGTCTTCGCTACAAGTTTTCGCGCTTGCGACGCTACGGAGTTGTACGGGAATTGATCGACAAAGAAGCAGATGCTTCCGATGGGCAGCTGGCTAGTAGCCGCCGACCGCCCACACCCTTAGTTCATCTAAATGCGTCGGGGGATTTTCTTCTCATGGCTAATTGGTGGTGGCACGCGCTTCGCGGCTATCCGGAGTTGGCGACGCACTCTCACATTGATTCTTACATGGTGATTACGGCGTCCGTGGCCGGGTTGCACCAAATTGCGTTGCCGCACCGAATCTATCATCAAGAGCACGACCGGTCAGAGCAGGCGCGGCGGCCATTAACCGTTTTGAACGAAATTCCTGCCTTGAAGGAGATGCTAGGTACGCTGAGCCTCCGGGTTACAAACGGTGAGAATTGGGGCTTGGGTCAAATTGAGCTTCCGACCACTGACGTGCGCTCCGAGGTGCCTGTCGCTTGTTAGTACGAGGAGAGAGCAATGGCAGCGCTTTTAACACATAGCGTACCGATCGTAGACGGTTTGGTTCCCGAGGAACCTTCATACGCCGAGTGGCCGAAGATCACCCTTCTTACACCAGCCCTAAACTCCGCTCGTTACATCGAGGACACGATTCGGTCGGTCATCTATCAGGGGTATCCAAATCTGGAATACATCATCGTTGACGGTGGCTCGACCGATGGCACGGTCGAGATCATCCGCAAGTATGAGAAGCATCTATCGTGGTGGGTCAGCGAGCCCGACAAAGGCATGTACGACGCACTAAACAAGGGGTATGCGCGTTCGTCGGGTGAGATCATGGGCTGGATCAGTGCCACGGATATGCTGCATCAAGGCTCGCTGAAAGTGGTCGGCGGTGTCCTCCGAGCGTTCCCACAAATCGAATGGATCACGGGCCTGCCCACTGGATTGAACGAACAAGGGATGACGGTGAGGGTGGGCCAGCTCAAGCGTTTTTCACAAAAACGATTCCTTTCGGGCGCGAACCGTTACATCCAGCAGGAGTCCACGTTCTGGCGGCGCAGTCTTTGGGACCGGGCCGGTGGCTATGTGGACGCATCGCGCAAGATTGCCAGCGACTTCGAGCTCTGGGTGCGATTCTTTCACCATGCGCGCCTCTATCCGGTGAACGCTCTGATCGGTGGGTACCGCTCGCATGGCGACTCGCTCGGCTTGCAAGACCTGGAAAGGTGCCACCGCATCCATGAGGAGATCATTAACGCGGAGCTCGAGTCCTTGCGCTGGGGAAGAGTCTTGAAGGTCATTCGGCGGCTTTGCATAACCATGCAGGAAGCGCCAACACTCGGAAAGCTCTGGTGGCCGTTGGTGATGCGTCATCTTTATTTCCGGGCTGGTCCTGACTCTCCCCCGGTAATCGAAAGCTGGAAAGACAAATGGGTGATGCAGCGGTGACAGCGGAAGCCTTGGCGCGGCAAGCGCTTGTGACGGAATCAATCACGTAGGAGCGGTTATGGAAAGGACCATCTCGGTAGTGGGTCTTGGCAAGCTGGGGGCGCCGCTGGCGGCTTGCCTGGCGGAAAAGGGCATGCGTGTGATCGGCGTGGACGCGGATCCGCGCAAGGTGGAGGCGATCAACCACGGCCTCGCGCCCGTCTATGAGCCGCAGCTTGAGGAGTTCATCGGCAGATCGAACGGGCGCCTGACGGCAACCCACAACATCGCGGAAGCGGTGGCAGCCTCTGAAATTACATTTATCGTTGTAGCCACGCCGAGCGAACCAGATGGCAGTTTTTCCCTGCGCTACGTGCTCCCAGTGTGCAAAGAGATTGGCCAGGCCCTGCATGCGAAGCCGGAGTTTCACGTTGTGGTCCTGACCAGCACAGTTATGCCCGGCATTACAGGCGGTCCCGTGCGCTCAGCACTCGAGGAAGCGAGTGGAAAGGTCGCCGGGCGTGACTTCGGGCTGTGTTATGGACCGGAGTTCATCGCGCTCGGCAGCGTAATCCGCGATTTCCTGAATCCGGACTTCGTCCTGATCGGAGAATCCGATTCACGCTCAGGCGCCACACTGGAAGCCATCTATAAGGAGGTCTGCGAAAAAGCGCCACGCGCTGCGCGCATGAATTTCGTCAACGCCGAGATTGCGAAGCTTTCGGTCAACACATTTGTCACCACCAAGATTAGCTTCGCGAACATGGTGGCTCGAATTTGCGAGCTGTTGCCCGGAGCCGACGTGGATGTGGTGACTGCCGCAATGGGGTTGGATACCCGAATTGGAACGAAATACCTGAAGGGCGCCATCAGTTACGGTGGGCCGTGCTTCCCGCGTGACAACCAAGCCCTGTCGGCTCTGGCGCGAGAGATTGGCGCACCCGCAGACCTCGCCGAAGCAACGGACAGGTTCAATCGCTCGCAGGTGCAATGGCTGGCAGACCTCGTGCAGCGACATTCCACACCTCATGGTTTAGCCGGCATCCTGGGAGTGACCTATAAGCCGGATAGCGATGTGATGGAAGAGGCTCCGGGCCTTCTGCTCGCGAAGGAACTGGCACGGCGAGGCGTGTCTGTCGTTGCTTACGATCCTACTTGCCATCCAAAACGGATGAACGCGTTCGATGGCGGAATTCGCTGGGCGCAAACGCCTGAGGAGTGTGTCGAGCAGTCGGAGGTTGTCGTGCTGACCACACCTTGGCGGGAGTGTTGCTCTGTGCATGCAAAGCAGTGGGCCCGGCACAGCCCACCTCGCACGGTGATTGATTGCTGGCGTGTGCTTCCCTATTTGGAGCACGAAGACGGCGTGCGGTACCTCTCCCTGGGCACCGGTTCTCTGCTGACCGCTTCGAGGCCTTCGGCCAGGATCGAAGTTTTGACCCAAAGTAAGGAGCGCCCTACGTTGACCCTCTTCGCGCTCCCCAAGGCGTTCAAAGGGCACTTCAGCGCGATCCAGCGCAATGCCATTTCTCAGTGGGCTCGGTTGCGGCCGAGGCCGGAGATCCTCTTGTTCGGGAACGAGGAAGGCACAGCGGAGATCGCCCGAGAGTTTGGCCTGCGCCATATCGCTGAGGTGAAGCGCAACAAGTACGGCACTCCGTTGCTGAGCGACCTCTTTGAGAAGGCGCAGCACCTCGCGTCTTGCAATACGCTCTGCTACGTCAACGCGGACATTATGTTGCTGGGCGACTTCATGAAAGCAGTACAGCAAGTGGTTTCTTGGAGCGAACGTTTTTTGATGGTGGGGCGAAGAAAAGATGTCGATTTGGACGAACCCGCGATCTACGAATCCCCGGACCAGGAGAATCGTCTCCAGGTGCTCGTCTTGCAGCAAAATCTCTGGGTTTCTTCACGATCGATCGACTATTTTGTGTTCTCTAAGGGGCTCTACCGTACGATTCCACCGTTTGCACTTGGGCGGCTCTGGTGGGATAACTGGCTCCTGTGGAAAGCCCGAAGGTCAAACGCTGCCATCGTTGACGCGTCGGAGGTTGTTCTTGCGGTTCATCAGAACCACGACTATTCGCACCATGCTCACGGCCGGCAAGGCGTATATCAAGGTAACGAATGTCAGCAGAACCGGAAGCTGGCGGGGCGCGGTTTCTGTACCATGGAAGACGTGGGGTATAAGCTCACGTCTAATCGAATCGAATATAACCTTTGGCATGTTTTCACGCCAATGAAACGGGTCGTTCGGCCTTGGTGGTGGGCATTGCTGAAAATCACGGGTCCTGTCCGTCATCCGCTTGGCTTGCGCCAAGAAAAAATCGCTAGCTTTATGGCGAAGATCAAACTTCTCTCGAGTCAATGAAACTGGAAGCATACGATAGCGTGGTCATTTTGTCGCCGTTCCACTGGAACTTCCGAGACGACATGTGGCAGACCACTCACCACATCGCCCGAGAATTCTCCCGACTTTGCCCTACCGTCCTGGTGGAGCCCGCCGTGCAGTGGAACGCTCGCGCCGAACACTTCCGGGTCTACCGCTTGCTAAATTGTCTTGTGGGATCGCAAACCCATTCCCCGAGCGAGAA
>Ga0187846_10000979_pt1 | contig 16408 bp, 40 predicted proteins | sample TC_taG_FD_161473 | JGI IMG/M metagenome (GOLD analysis project Ga0187846, IMG submission 161473) | Biofilm microbial communities from the roof of an iron ore cave, State of Minas Gerais, Brazil - TC_06 Biofilm (v2) | ecosystem: Environmental > Terrestrial > Deep subsurface > Cave > Wall biofilm...
GGCCATCGAGGAGTTCGGCGAGAACTACAAGATCGTCGTGCGTGTGGTTCCGCTTACCGATGGAGAGATGTTGCAGCGGATGGCCCAGGAGAACATGGAAGACTACGAGCACGACTTCCTGGTGGACATGGAAACAGTGCGGGCGGTGGTCAATGCGTTGGGAGATGGGAAGATTCAGTTGGAACCGCCCAACCGGCACGCACGTACCAGTGATATTCGGTATGCCCCGAGCGTAGTCAGGGGTGATGATGTCCCCCATGGGGGAGATCATCCTCCTTACACTCCAATATCTATCGCTACGTTTCTGGGGTGGCTCGATAAGGGGCCAAAAGCAAAACCAAGGGTTAGCGTGGCCCTGGCAGCACTGGAGTACATTGACACGGACGTTCTGTCCATCGAGGATTTCCGTGGGCTAGGCATCAAGAAGGCGGAAGCCACTATCTGGGAGGCTAATAAGGAGCGAAAGCGTAACGTGTTGGCCGCGAAATCCTCTGAGCGCGAGGAGGATAAGGAGGAGACTAAGAAAAACGTGGCGCGTGTTGCGAAGCACGTTGCCAAGAGGATGCGCGAGGACAAGATTGGCCGTGAGCAGGCCGCGTCGGAGGCCATCAAGGTTTCCAAGAAGGTGAAGTCCAAGTATGTCGGTACTCTGTCGCGCACTCTGGTGGGGTTCGCTGCGAAAGTGAACAAGTTGCTGAATGGCGACGCCTTCGCCAAAGAGTTGGATGCCGTGTTGAAGGTATTGACAGAGACCGAAGGTATCCAGGAATGGAAAGACGGAGAGGGTAAGCGTGCGCTCGACAGGATTGTCACTGAGTTGCTGCGTGTTGGCCCGCGTGCAGACAAGTACGCGGAGAAGTTCGGAGGCAAGAGGATGCTGCCGAGAAAGGCAGGGGGGTAATCATGGAAGAAAGTAACGTCGCAATCAGGGACGCCATTGAGGAGTTGCTTCACGAACGACGGGACGACGGGCGGTGGAATCCGGCGGACGTGAGCATTAATGACGTGGCGGAGAAGTTGTTTGGTGGGACCGCACTCGGGCGGAGCCGCAAGAGAACTCGCAAGTCTAACCGTCACCTGAACCTGTTTCGCCGGGACGTACAAGATAATTGGTTGTACATCCTGGGGTTTATGAGACGGGAGGAGAAGATTCTCTTGTATCCCCTATCTGAGGAGGCGTTTGCTGCCGAGAAACCTCAGACCATAGAGGACGCGGGGCGGCAGGTAGCCATCAAGGGGCGCAGGGCCGTTGGTGTGGCGTTGGCATCACGCGATGACCTACGGTTCCAGGCTTACGAGGAGTTTAACCTGTACCGCACGTCTCGCGGGGCGGTCGTGAAGATCGAGGAGACAGGTGCCGGGCATACACGCGGGAAGTTGAGCACCGAGCAAACCGAGCAAGTGCTCCTCGGCGACGGCAACGATTCCATCGGTGAAATCGGGCCGTCCGTGCATGAGGCAGTGCGTGGCGACCGGCAGTTGACATTGGCGGTTCGCAAGGCGTTGATGCCGCCAAGATAGGGGGCGTAGCATGGCACGCAGCACAAAAACTATCGGTCAAGGTCTCCGCACGCCGGGTCGGCAGTATCGGTCGGCGGCGGCTGGTAAGAAGCGGCAGGAGTCGGACGCGGTGCAGGCTCCGTCTGGGTACCTGGAGCGTCAGCGGTTGCGTGCGGCGGCTAAAGGTATGCGGGCGGCTCGGAAGGTGGAAAAGCGCGACAAGATGATGAAGATGATTGCAGGGGCGGTAGGAATATGATCTGGTTCTACGTGGCAGTCTTGTCGCTGTTCGCGGTGGCCGTGCTGGCGTTCGACGTGGCGGCAGTGTTGGACATGAGGAGGTATTCCCGTGAAGGTAGAAGTGGTCGGGCGGCGTGAGACCGAGTTGGAGTCGGAGATTCGCCAGTACCTTGAGTCGGTGAATGAGCGCAGCCCGTTCGTGTCCTACGTCGCCGAACTGATGAAACAAGCCTACGATGCTTTGAGGAGGCAGAACAATGGCAGCGCATGACAACGAGCGGACGTTTCACTTCGGCAATTGGCTGTTCATTCGTATCAAGGGTGGCATCGAGATTCGGAACCGTTGCAGGTCTGGGTTCTTTGGCAAGCCGGAGATCGAGATGTCCATGGCCGAATGGAACGAGATGGTGTCGTTCCTCAAAGACGGGTACGGTCAGAGGTTTGATATGTACGGCGCGGTGACCGAGGACGACCGAGCGGAGAGTCTGCGGCAGTTTGCGATGAGCGGTCTTCGGGCGCAGGTCGCAGCCTCGGAGTTGAAGTGGTTGGTCGAGCGGGCGAGGACGGTGGAGGTGGCCAGGGCGTTTACGCGGTTGGCTCGGGCGGTGGTGTCGCACCTGAAGGGCGAGTCGGACGAGATGTTGCAGGTGGACACGGCGAATGCGTTGGAAATCGTGGAGGATGCGTTGGAGGTGGGGCGATGAAGTGTTTTGTCGGCGGCCTCCTGGTGTTGGTGGTGTCGTTGTTGATCTGGGGGGCTGTCTCTATCACGGTGTCGAGCAACGCGCAGCGTGCCAAGTGTGACGATATTCGGCAGTTGGCTCGGTGGTACACCGAGCAGTCGTTTACCGAGGACAACATTGAGTGGGCTACGTATGACAACGCGGTGGCGGCCAGGTTATACGCTCAATACTCTGCGGAGTGCGAGGTGGCGAAATGAAAGAGTTGATAGCGTCGTGCGTGCTGGCGGTCGCGGTGTTCGTCGTATTGCCGATTGCGCTGATTGTGGGGACTAACCGACCGGCGGCTGCCGTGGCTGACCACAGCCAGTGCGCCTACTTGATCGAGCGGGCGGAGAAGGCGGCTGACGCTGCCGAGAAGGCGACGTTTGCTGCTGCTGCCAACGCGGACGCGACGATTGCCATGGCCTGGACGAACATCGCCCTCGCTGAGGGGTGCGGGCGATGATGTCTGACGAGGCACTCCGCGAGCGGGCCAGGTTTATCGAATGGCTGCAACGGCGGCCTATGGAATGGCGGGACCGAGACAGGTGGGTGGATTGGTACAACAGGCTGGTCGGCCCGAGTGCATGGTTCTGGCGGATTCTCTGGCGGTTCGTGGGGCCGTGGAATCCCATCGAGGGAGTGCCTCTCCCGTGATGGCGCTGGCGTTCGTGGTGCCCGTGCTGCTCTCGAAGATGGCGGCTGCGCTGGTGCTGGCCGTGATTGTCGGCGGCCTGGTGTGGATGGCTTGGGAGTCCTTCGCGTTCTTGGCACTGTTCGTGGTCGTGGTAGTCGGGCTGGCGGCTCTAATGATCTGGGCCTTGCAGACGTTGGGGGTGCGGTGAATGGGGGCGAAGTGGGTGACGGTCGTAGGTGGCCGTGTGCTGTTGATCGACGACCTAGGGCGCGACCAGGAAGGTAACCAGGTACTGGAGATTGGAGAAGGCACAGTCCAGTCGGGGGTGCTGTCGGTCGAGGATGCGAAGGCTATTCTGAAGTTGGGGGAGATGGCCGCCGGTGAGGGCCTGGGTACCGACGAGGCCGACGCGCTGATGCGGCGGTTGATCGAGGGGTTTGGGTTGGAAGCCCTGGGGTACCGATACTATCCATGGTGGCTAACGCCTGCGATGAAGGGGGAATCGAAATGAAGAAGTACGTGGCGTGGTTGCAGGGATTGCTCGTAGTCGCATTGATGGTGGCCGTGGTCGGCGGTCTGATATGGGCTTCAGCGTCTATTCAGTCTCCAAAGGATTACCAGTGGACGCTGGTGACCAGAGACCTGGTGGAGTTTGGAGTGGACGGCGGCGGTCGGTATAAGTACAGGTGGGGCTGGTTTGTGCGTGGCTACTACTCGGGCGTGGTGGCGTGTACCAATGCTGGTGTAGACGCGACGGCTCACAGGCCGGGGCCGGAGGAGAACCAGTGGCGGTGTGTACGTCAGGGGGAAATCCCGGAGGAGAAGTGATGAAGACGTTTCGGATTTTCACGACCGGCGGTGACATTCTGGCAGTGGGCGACGGTATCCGCCTGGACGACTTCTGGGGGCGCGTGATTGTGTACGCGCTGCCCGAGTTGACCGACGCGGATGGCATGGGCAAGTCGCTGGCGAGGATTAACGCGGAGACGCGGGTAGTGGCGGAGTTACTGAAGGACCGCGTGCTTGGTTTCCGCGACGAGTCTGCGCCCGGCTCGGCGGTCATGGTGACCATCGCGCCGGTGACGGACCTGCGATGACAGGGGAAGCGTGCCCGCACGGGCGGTCGGCGGATACAGCCTGCCCTGAGTGCAGTAAGGTGTTCAAGGATGCGGTGCTGGCGGGCAGGGCGGATATAGTGGCCGTTAATGCTGTGGAGTTTGCTAAGAAGGTACAGTCGGTGTATGATAGGCTGGTGACTGCGCTGGAGGATAAAAGCCAAGAGGAGCCTGGCTTCGGTGTCGCGCAGTGTATGGCGTCTGTTGTGTTGACCCTCGTAATCATGGAGGTGCTGGCGGAGCGGATGCCGAGCCTACAGGCGGAGCATAGGCTGATGCAACTGCTGTTCGACAGTCTGAAACTGAAGTTGATGGAGCCGATTGTATGACTCTGAAGTTTGGGGTACCACCAACAAAACCGAAACCGGAGGTAGGTAATATGGCGAAGTTGGGACAGCCAAGGACGAGCGCGGGGCCGAAGCCTGGCCCGAAGATTGGCCGGAGCGTGGAGCAGAGGCGGGCGTGGTTGGAGATTTCCGACCAGATGGTTGAAGAGGCTAAGGGCCTGAAGGACTCGGTGCTCCGTGACGTATATCTGGAGGCTTCGACTATTGCCAGGGAGCGGGCGGACCTGGCCCTGTCCAACGCGGCCCACGGTCTAATCGACGAGAAGACGAACACGGTCGAGCGGTTGATCGAGTCGCACCTTCCGTGAGGCACGGGTTCCGCGTCTGGTTTCACGTCTACGTCCGGCTGCGCTGGCGGCACTGGCGGTCCAAGGGCGAAGCGTGTGATTGGGACTGCCCGTGGTGCCCTAACCCTCCCGAGTACGAGGACCGCAGGATAGACGTATCGGCGGCGGAGGCGGAGCACCTGGCGTGGCTGCGCTCGCGGGGCAAGGGCGTCGATGGGCAGCCAATGCGCCCTGGTTACAACTGCCCTGAGTCGTGGTATAAGTTTTGTAGGTCGTTTGGATGCGAGGGTGGGGAGTTAGAGCCGGTGTTCGGCTTGATAGAGCATGATGGCTTCGGGCATCCTGGCGGTATAGTGTATTGGCAGTGCAAGCAGTGCGGTGACCGCACACCAAACGGCTAACTTGGTGCACATGAAACGTATAAGAGTCAGGCCGGTCTTCGAGTGGCGGGACATGTGGGTTGGGGTTTATTACTCGCCTGGGGAGTTGGACGTGCCTGAGCAGGGCGTGCTAGAGCGGCAGTCTGACAAGTTGTACGTGATGCTCTTGCCAATGCTCGGGTTTGTGGTAGAATGGGGCGGTGATGAATGGTGGTAGAGGGGGGAGTGATCGTCGTTGCGTCGTCGCGCTATTCACGAAGTGGCTCTAACCAGCAAGAGTCTCGCAAGGGTGTCGGATTTTGCGGAGCGTCTGTTCTGGCGGCTTATCCTCATAGCCAATAGTAAAGGTGAGTTTGTCGCGGACCCGCAGTTGGTGGCGGCCCGTTGTTTTCCTATGATGCTCGAACAGGTCAATGGTGAGCGAGTGCGTGTTGCTATGAACGAATTGCGGGACGCGGGCAGCATTAAGCGTCTCAATGGTACGGGTGTGTTCGTCAACTGGCAAAAGTATCAGCCGCAGCGTCCGGTACGCGAGCGGTACAAGAGTGATGCCCCCGGTGCGGTTGTGACGTTCACGCTCGGCGGAGGCTTCGTGCTCGACGAGCAGTTGATCGAGGTGTGGTCGCGGTCCTACCCTGGTATTTCGATTGCGAATGAGACTGGTAAGGCACACGCTTGGGTGATTGCTGGTTGGCCGAGCACAAAACGCGATGACCCTCGGCGTGGCGGCTGGCGGGTGTTCCTGAATAACTGGTTGCGCCGTGCGTACAAGGAAGTGGAGGAAGCGCGGCGGACTATTACGCTGAAGCGGGAGACGGCTACGGCGGAGGAGTTGGAGGCTGCTCGGCGGCTGGCGGCTGAGGCGGACCAGGTGCTGCATGATGACCGATTTGTGGCGGCGGGGTTCGTTGAGCCGGAGGATAGCATGGAAGGTTCCGAAATGGATGCAATTCTGTCGGAGTCAGACCTTGGGGACTAGGCGATACCCAGAGTTGCTGCTGGCATCGCAGCATGAGACGCTGTTGATCGAGTCGGCCATCTCGAACAAGGTGGCGGCGGCACGCAAGTACCTGACCGTTGACACCAAGGCCGCGCTGATGCGGGCGGGTTTCAGGGATTACCAGGTCCGCGTACCTGCGCTTGCGTGTCCGGTGTATTCGCTGGCGGACGAAGGCAAGTCCACGTTCTGGCAGATTCGACCGGATGACCCACGGTTGGATGCTGACGGTAAGGCTATCAAGTACGACCAGCCGGTTGGCACCCGTATGGTGGTAGACCTGAACCCCATGATGCGGTACCACTTGAAGGACCCGAAGCAGTGCCTGTGGATTACCGAGGGGATTCGCAAGGCGGATGCCATCAACTCGCAGGGCGAGCCATGCTTGGCGTTGCTTGGTGTGAATAATTGGCGCGGCTCGAACGAGGTGGGCGGTACGACTGCGGTTGCCGATTGGGATTATGTGGCCCTCAACGGGCGGCTGGTGTACATCGTGTTCGACTCTGACATCATGGAGAAGCCGCAGGTACATAAGGCTCTGGTGCGGTTTAAGGCGTTTCTGGAGTCGAAGAAGGCCAGGGTCAAGGTGGTGTATCTCCCGCAGGAGGACCTGGCCTGGTGAAGATCGGGGCAGACGATTTTCTGGCGAACGGGCACACGCTGGCGGATATGAAGGCGTTGGCGGTGGACGAGGTGCGCGAGCCGAACGTGCCCCAGGCGTCGGAGAAGCCCAAGGCTCTGCCTAAGCCGTTGCCGGTCGAGGAATGGCATAACGCGAGCGAGTGGGCGCATACGCCCTATGAGATGAAGCAGCCGTTGGTGAAGGGGTTGATCTACCCAGGAGTAGTCGCGTGCCTCGCTGGACCGACAGGTATTGGCAAGACGTATCTGGGGTTGCAGTTGTCTGCTGCGATAGCCGAGGGCAAGCCTTTTCTCGACTACGAGGTTTCGCAGGCCAAGGTGGTGTACGTGAATCTGGAGTTGCCGGATTGGGAGATTAAGAATCGGTCGATTACCTTGGGGGAGCCGAGTGGTCTGATGATTGGTAATCTTCGTGGGTTGGATGTGATGAATCTGCACTCGGTTGGCCGAGGCAACGTGGAGTCTAAGGTGCGCGAGACTGGCGCGAAGTTGATTGTGATTGACACGGTGAAGCGTGCCCACAATAAGGACGAGAACGACAACTCGGCGGCGGCGGAGGTCATGGGTGTCTTCGAGGAGTGGGCTGCCAAGTTGAATGTGGCTGTGCTGTACCTGCATCACACTCGGAAAATGAGCCAGAACCGCGAGGACTGGTTCCCGACGCTGGACGATGTGCGGGCGGCGGGGGTGTGGACCGCGCACGCGGGCGTCGTGATGGTTATGGCGATGGACCCGGCGGACGACAAGTCTTATGGTGTGATCTTCAAGAACAACTTTGACATCGTACACCCGCGCAAGTGGAGGCGGCTGCCGACCGGGTATTTCGAGGCTACGGACTGGCGGAAGGACGTAACCGACGAGGAGTTGAGGGCGTTTATCGGTGCCCTGAAGAATCCGTTTACTGAGCAGCAGATGGCAAAGTTTCTTAGCGAGAAGTACCATGTGCCAGCAGACCGGCTTCGCACGCGGCTCATGGGTATGAGGATGTCTGGTGCCCTGGAAGGGCTGTGGTCGCAGGATGGCAAGACCATCATGTACGGGCGGTACCTGCCGGACAACGTGGTCCCGTTCGTGAGGCCGAAGGACAAGGAATGATCTGGCTGCTTGGGGCGGCGTTGGCGGTGGTGCCGTTTATGGCAGTGGCTGCACTTATCCTGCGGTTTATGCCGCTGCAAGGTGGGGCTTCGACGCACTATGGGCACTGCCGGTGCGGGCGTTGCCGGAGAATGGACCGTGGCGGAAAAGTCTAAGCGGGGGCGGTTCAGGAACCCTGTCACCTACGCGGAGAAGGTGTTTGAGAGCGCGGTCGTCGAGGTGCGGCGGAAGGGTAAGAAGATTCTCAGCCGACCTGACCAGGCGTGGCGGCTGGCGCAGTTGGAGCCGGTGCGGCAGCCTGAGAGTCCGTGTTTCCTGTGCCTTGGAGTAGAGTTCTGGTCGAGGGGTGAGCGGGGGCCATGGATATGTCGGAGATGCCACCCGCCGGTCGAGGGGCGGCAAGTGGTGGGGTACGAAGTGCCCTTTTGATATTGAAGGCGAAGGGCTGGCGGTGGTAGAATAAGGGGATGGAACAGCATCCGGTGTTGCCTGGGTTCAAGTTGCCGGAGTCATGGGCAGAAGGTTATGACCTGCTACCTGGGTACAGCCTGCGCCTCAACATGAAGTATATCTGGTTGACATGGGGGTCAGAAGACCTGGTGGCTGAGGTACCGTGTGAGTACATACGGATGCGGGGTGTGGCGCAGTTCAAAGAGTTCCTCGACGCCCAGATCAAAGCCCATCGTCGCGCACAAGGTGGAGCGGCGGTTCTACTATGGGAGGTGTTCGGTCGTGGCGAAGAAGCAGGAAGCACGGGTAGTTAGCACGCGGAGGTATTGGGAGAAGGAGCAACGCGAAACGCGGGTCGTAAGCCTGACGTTCGCGCCGAAGATGTGGCGGGTGATCGACGGGATTGCCAAGGCGTCGAACGCGACTGTTGAGAACATCGTGCTGGCGATGCTCGCGTTGGGGTTCTCCGACATCGTTGCAATCGGTGAGCGCGACAACCGCCCGAAGGGTGTGCCGTTGGCTGAGGCCAAGCGGCAGTTGGCAAAGGCGCGTAAGCGGCGGGGATGATTAAGGACCGCATCGACGAATACCAGCGTAAGTCTGGTAAGGTCGTCGTAGAGAAGTACCTGGACGAGGCGGTTCGGGCCTTCACCTGGGCAGTACGCCGTCAGTTCATGGAGGATAGGCGGAACGAGCCTGGCAAGATGTACGCCACGGCGGTGACCCAGGCGTGCGCCCGTAAGTCGGCTTACAAATACTATGGATTCCCTCCCGAGGAAGAGATGTCGCCGCGCTCGGTACGCAACTACTTCGGCGGCGATGTCGTGGAACTGACGACGCTCCTGCTGGCGCGGCTGGCGGGGGTAGACATCGCAACGCCTTACGAATTACTGAAGGCGACCAGCCCTGAGCAGGTGCGCGAGAAGATGTCGGCGGTGTATGCGGGTGAGACGCTGACCTGCTACCCAGATGGCCTGGTCAACGACGGCACGGTGATGCGAAACCTGGAGATTAAGAAACTCCCCGACCGCACGTTTGACAAGATGGAGAAGGATGGGATTGTCGGCGACGAGTGGGGCTATCGCACGCAGATTATGCTGGAGATAAACTCCTGGCGGAACAAGGGATTCGACATCAACGAGACCTGTTTCGTGGGGCTGCGCGGTTTGACCGGCCACCTGCTAGAGATCATCGTGCCATACGAGGAAGACCTGGTAGCCAAGGCGTTCGACCGGCGGCGGCAGGTGGTGACGGCCAGTCCAACCAGTCTGCCCGAGCGTGGGTACGCGGCGGTCGAAGAAGTGGTGACCAGTCGCAAGAAGAACGTGGCTCCGCAGAAGACCGGGCGGCTGAAGTTGGGGATGCAGTGCGCGTACTGTGACTGGAAGGGAATCTGTTGGGCGGCGGCAGGGTACGCCATTTCGATTGTGTTCAAGGGTAAGTACCCGACGTTCTACCTGAGCAAGGCTACCCCGAACGGCAAGGATACGGCGGAGCCTATCGCTCTGGAGACTGAAGTGGCATCGGCGGAGGAGGATAACGACGTTGCCTGGTAAAGTGGACCAAGCGTACTCGAATCACATGCGGCTGATGGCGGCTCGCTCAGAGTCCACGGCTGAACTGATGAAGATGGGCGCGATGCTGTGGCACATGCGCGAGTCTAAGGAGTACGAAGACTTGGGCTACGCGACCTTCGAGGACTACGTGGCGGACTGCACCGGCCTAAAGCGCAAGTCGGCGTTTGGGCTGATAGCATTGTACGAGATGTTCGGCATCAAGTTGTGCAAGGAGAACCTGGACCTGACCGGCATCGACGTGGACCGGCTGGAGATGATTCGTCCGGTGATTACCGCCGATACGGCCCACGCCTGGGTGGAGCGGGCGCGGACCTTGGGGTTGCAAGACCTGCGGGCCATTATCGACGAGTTTCGCGGTAGGCGCGTAGACCGGGCGCGGCGGAATGGCAAGTTCCCCGTCGAGAACGAGCGGCTGGCGCAACTGCACGCGCAGGTGATTGACGAAATCTGGTTAGACGAGACGGGGTTGATCGTGGTGACGGACACCGGCCTGCGGTTGCGGCTGTGGGCGGCGATAGGTGTAGGCGAGACCGTAGACGAAAGCAAGCCGGTGCTGATGTTCCAGGTCTCGAATTGGGGCCGTAGGTCAGGGTAGGGAGGCGGTCGAGATGTTCTTCGGAGCACCGTGGTGGGAGTACGCGCTGGTGTTGTTGGGTATCACAACATTCGTTGTAGGGTTCGTGTGGTTCGTGGTGTTGGGGTACGGGCTGTGAGGGAGCGGCTGTTCCTCACCGAGGTGCTGGCCGGTGCTAAGGCGGCGGGGGCTTGGGTCTACAAGATTCCCGACACAGGGCCGGTCAACAAGGGCGAGACGCGCTTTTTTCCCAAGCGGCCATTCGATGCCATCATCGCGCTGGACAACCTGACGATTGCCATTGAGGCCAAGGTGGTGCGGCGCGGCGGCAGGCTGGAGTTGCGTCCGCATCAGCACGATGAACTGCTCGGGTTTGGGCAGCGTAAAGGTCACCAAGGCTACGTGGTGGTGCGCGTCGAGGGGGCGAAGTGGAAGGACCGTGGCGGCAAGATCGACAGGTGGCCAATATCGGTGCCGACCCGTGTGTTCGCGGTCCCCATCAAGTGGTACGCGAACTGGCTGCTGCGGCAGCGGCAGCATGGTAACGAGATCAAGGGTATCCCGTGGGGGCTGATAAGCGAGTACGGGCTGGAGATGGCGCGGCTGCCCAACGTGGGGTGGAGTATCGAGGCGATGTTGCCCGAGGAGCAGGTGCGGCGGGCGGTGGAGGCGCAGTCGTGATTCGGCAGATAAACTCCAACGCATGGGAGATCGAGTCACACTCCAAGCCGGGCATTGTGTACTTGGTTGTGCGCGGCGAGGCAGAGCCACAGTGGGCGTGCGATTGCCCAGGGTTTACGTTTCGGCAGGAATGTAGCCACATCCGAGAAGTGAAAGAGAAGGAGGGGGTAGCATGAGCGAGAATCTGTGGGAGCAGATGCAGAGGATGCGGCAGGAGTTTGAGCCGAAGGTGAAGGCCAAAGGGTACGAGGTTGGTCACATGCAGTGGGACTGGCGCGTAAAACCACCCGAGATCGTTACGTTGGAGGACGCTGAGTTGGCTGTCATGGACGCGCTGGTCTCGCAGGGCGGCTATTACGTTTGGATGGGTGACGGCACGTCGTGTGTTGCCCAGATTGTTACGGCCCAGGCGCGGCGGGCGGACGCCTGGCGGAAGAAGGCTATTGAGTTGCTTGAGGTCCTTCGGCAGTACGCACCGGCGGAGGCAGACAAGCACTTGGTGGTGTCACCGTGAGAGTCCTGATTTGCGGCAGCCGTGACTTCAAGGACGAGTCGCTAGTCCGTAAAGAGGTCCTCATCTTGGCTGGTCTAACCTTCGATCTGCGTCGTACTGAGAAGGCGACGGTGATTGCTGGCGGTGCTCGCGGCGTGGACCGGTGGGCGGCTGACGAAGCGCGGCGGCAGGGCCTGGTGGTTGAGGAGTTCCTGCCCGACTGGCAGCACTATGGTAAGCCCGCAGGGGTCGTTCGCAACCGGCAGATGTTCGAGCAGGGGAAGCCGGACGAGGTGTGGGCGTTCTGGGATGGGAAGTCGCGGGGCACGCACGACTCCATCACGCGGGCGCGGCGGATGAAACTGCCCTTGCGCCTATGGGACGAAGCGAAGCATGTGTACTCGGAGGAGCGGCTGTACAGGTGAGAGCGGGCGACAAGTTGATCGTAAAGGGCGAGGGCGGCGGGCAGGCGGTAAGGATTCATGCTTTCAGGAAGTGCCGGTGCGGTATGAACGTCATCGAGGTGCGCTTTCCTGACGGCAGGATGGAGACCACGGAGCAGCCAGAGCACTACGGGTCCATCGTAGTCGAGGCTCATGCGGACTATTGCAAAGCGAGCGGAGATGTGGTAAGATAACTGTAGAGAGGTGATCTGATGCCTATTCGCCAAATCGTCACGGATACCAGTGAAGTTTCTGTACTTCGCCACAGAGCAGCGACGGTCAAGGATTTCCACGCGGCTCGTCAGGTCGTGGACGACATGATGGCGACAATGGACGAGGCGGGCGGTCTTGGGCTGGCGGCTCCACAGATTGGCGTGGGGTTGCGTGTCATTGTTATTGGCGTGGCGGGTGCCAGAGTGGCCATGATTAACCCGGCGTATATCTGGTGGTCTAACGAGGAGCGCGAAGTCGAGGAATCGTGCCTGAGTATCCCTGGGAAGAAGTATCGGGTGTCGAGGCACATTTCGGCGTCGGTAGTGTACACGACGAGGCGCGGTAAGGTGCATACCATGCAGCACACGGCGGGGCTGTTGGCCTACGCTATCCAGCACGAAATGGACCATCTCGATGGTGTACTCATTTCGGATGTCAATAAGGGGGTGGAGATAGATGTTCGGAAAGAGGAGGGAACAGGCGGTGGGTAGTGAGATGAACGAGGCGCGGTTGGCGCATATCGAGGCGATGCTCCAGTTGGTCCTGAAGTACCTGGGACTGTCGGACCCGGCGGGGCCAATAGACGCTGGCACTGAGGAATTGATGCGGGTCGCCCATGGACAGTTGAAGTCCGAGAGGCGGTCTTTTGGGGTTCCATTAAACGACCCAGGCAGGCTGCCACCGGAACCGGCGCGGCGGCATGAGGGTGTGGTCGAGACGTGGAACGACAAGGAGTTCAACGAGCAGACCAAGCGGTGGACCGGCGGATGGGGGATGATTCGCTACACGGATGACGAGGGCGATGCCCGCAGTATCTTCGTCCACTTCTCGCACCTGGAGACGGGGGCGCGGAAGTTGGCGGCGGGCGACCGCGTGTCGTTTGAGTTGGGTGCAGACGACCGCGAGATGGTGCATGACCGCAAGACCGGAAAGCGGGTTAAGAACACTCAGAAGGGGCAGCAGCGTGCCGAGCATGTTCGGTATGTCGAGCCAGCGCGGACGGCGACCGGCGGCCCTACTTTGGAGGATACGGCGGAGGAGGGGTCTTGACAGGTGGCGGAGAAGGTGTATACTGTGGGTGACCCTCACAAGGGGTCACCACCTCCTTCCCAAGCGCGTCGGGATTCCGGCGCGTGTCGCCACCGCCACCGAAACCCCCCTCGGCTGGCGGTGGTACTTTTTTGACCCGGCGGCAGTACCAGGTACTCGCTCTCATGGCAGCCAACCGGGATGATGAAGACGGCGAGTTGGTGTACGAGCGCGGGGTCGGGTACGTGGGGCTGGAGCGCGTGGGTGGGCGGACGCTGTTTGCGCTGCTGAGGATGGCGGCGATTTCCCTGGCCGAGGATTCCGAGGTCGGCGGCTTCGAGCGGTACCACATCAACGAGACGGGGTTGGAGTTGTTGAAGTTGAGGGGGTTGGTGGTATAATGGGTCAGAAGGAACTGCTGGAGGCGTACCAGAGCGCACGCGATAGGCTTGGGCGGGAGCCGACGTGGGCCGAGTTGGCTGAGGAGGAAAGGCGGCTGGCGGCGGAGAAGGTGTTTCGTAAGAAGAAGAAGCACAAGGGGGAATGAGCATGGAAGGTTTGGCAATCGGGCGTGTGGTCATCTACATGAGCAAGAAGGGCGAGCGGGCGGCGACCATCACGAAGGTGTACAACGACATCGGCACGGTGGACCTGTTCGTGTATCCCACGGCGGGGGATGGTTACGCCAGCGCGTGGCTGGTGTCGTCGGTCATGTACGATGCTGCTGACGCGGTTGGTACGTGGCGGTGGCCGTCGAAGGCGTAACACAACGCAATATGCTGCGGGGGCAGACGTACTTGGGGTGAGGTGATTCGGGGCCGTAGTATCGGCCTACCCCAGGTGCGGTGGTGTCATCGAGTAACGGGAACGGGCAGGATAGACCCAGGCAGCGAGCAGTCAGTAAGGCGGCGGTCGCAAGGTATGTCGCCTTCGAGAAGAAGGCCGAGGACATGGCGCGGCGGTTCGCGTTCAAGGCCCATCGGCTGGACGAGTTGGAAGACCTGATACAGGAAGCGAAGTTGGGGCTGTGGAAGGCCGCGAAGTCGTACCGTAAGAATCGCGGCACACAGTTCTGGTCGTGGGCGCACTGGTCAGTGAAGGGTGCCATCGAGCATTGGCTACGTGACAGGGCGTGGGTGGTGAGGCCGTCTCGCAAGGTTACGCCAAGTGAGCGGTGGCTGACACACCCCATGGCCCTGGATATTGACGGGCGGTTACCGAACCCGGTGTCGTATATGGGGTCAGATGGACCGACTGATGTGGTTCACCGCGACATAGGTGAGGTGACGGATGGGGGGTTGGGGCGCGTCGAGTTGTTGGTTGCGATGCGCGGTCACTTCAATATCCTCACAAGGCCGCAGCGGCGGCTGGTCACGCTCCTCTTTGCCCAGGTGAACTCTCAGAGCGGTAAGGTAGATTGGAAGGCGATATGCAATCGGATGCGAAAGACGCCTGAGCAGGTAGAGGCGATGCGGGCGGCAATCGCGGAGCAGTTAGAGGGGGTGCTGTAGGTGGGGGTTACGGACGGACACGGCAATACGTACTACGTGCGGTCTCGGCAGGTGCGGTTGGGGGACATCGTGACCGTGGATGGCATCAAGGTAGCCGTGGTTACGGCGGTCTACGAAAGCAACGAAGTTGATCTGTTCGTGTTCGAGTCTCTGTCGCGCCGATTCCATGTGCAGTGCATGAAGGATGGTCCGGGGACGTGGTACTGGCGGCCCGGTGATTCCGATACTGAGGCAGTCATGGGTGCTCGCGGCCCGGAGTTCTGATATGACGGAAGCCTGTGGCTTCAAGGGATGCCCGAGGGGGGCGGTGATCTTCCTGTTCTCTCGCTTTAAGGATAAACCCAACGACCCTATCATCATGGCCCTCTGCGGGGACCACATTCTCGACGTGTACAACAACACCCTGAAGACCGGCGGTGTGGTGCGTATGTACCCGGCGGCCTTGATTGAGCCTATCATCGACGAGGTAAGTGAGTGGGAGTCGCATCAGGAGGCGAAGGCATGAAGTGTGATAAGAATGTGTGGAACGGATGGGAGTCGAGGTCGTGCCATCGTGAGGCCGTAGACGGCGGCACGATGTGTAAGTTCCACCTGTCGGTCGAGCGGCGGCGTAAGGAGCGGTCTGAAAAGTGGGACCGTGAGTTTAAGGCTCGGCAGAAGCATGGCCGAGAGATGCAAAAGCGGATAGCGGCGGTTAAGAAACTGACCGGCCTGACGAGGATTGACGATGACTCAGACTTCATGGACGACATTGTGCGCGTGTCGCTGACGGAGTTAGAGTCTGCATTTGGGAGGGCGTTGAGATGAAAGCGTACCTGGCAAAGCGGTGGAAGTATTACAACGCGCTCGACATCGCGTGGGACATTGTGTGGAGGCCGCTGCTCCTCGGTGTCGTGGCGGTCTTCGCGTGGGGCATCTATGCGCTTTCTGTTTCCACTGACCTCAGCGGGCGGTGCCAGCAGTTGGGTTACCCCGAGAGTGCTTGGTGGCCCTCGCAGGGGTACTGCATAGCGCGGGTAGGGCAGACGGATGTGGTGGTTACCCTTGAATACGCGCAGCAGCATCCGTTGAGGCAGAACCTGCCATGAGCGCGAGCGGCGGTATATTGCCGATTGGCACGGAGACGCGGTGGGGGAAGGTAGCGGCGGTGATGTATCTGCCTGTCACTGAGGAAATGCCCAGGCTTGGGGCTATGATCGTGCGTGAGCGGTACTACTTCATGGTGGGGATGCACGGCGTGGTGACGATGTTGCCAGCGTCAACGGTCGAGCCGACCGTGACCAACATGTGGTCGTTTGGGCTGGTCGAGACGAAGGAGTATGAGAGTCGTTGGGCGCACGCGGCGGTGTTGGAGGCCGAGGTTCAGCGGCTGCGGTCTGTGCTGCTGGAGATTGTGGACATGGTGACGGTGTTCCCCAAGCAGGACGCCGAGGACGTGTACGATAATGTGCGGGCAGTGCTCAGGCGTGCTGACT
>Ga0187846_10000980_pt1 | contig 16390 bp, 15 predicted proteins | sample TC_taG_FD_161473 | JGI IMG/M metagenome (GOLD analysis project Ga0187846, IMG submission 161473) | Biofilm microbial communities from the roof of an iron ore cave, State of Minas Gerais, Brazil - TC_06 Biofilm (v2) | ecosystem: Environmental > Terrestrial > Deep subsurface > Cave > Wall biofilm...
ATCGGACCGACTTCTGGTTGTATTTCCAGCGAGACGCCCATGCCTTCCAGGGGAAGCATGATGTCGGCGTAAAGAACCGCGCCATCAACGCCGAGTTCCTTGACGGGCATCAATGTGACCTGGGCACATAGTTCAGGTGTCTTTGCCATGGTGAGAATATCATAGCGCTTGCGCAATTCGCGGTACCCGGCCAGGCAGCGTCCAGCCTGGCGCATGAACCAGACAGGCGTGGCGTCGGGTTGTTGTTGGTGACAGGCATTAAGAAAACGGGCGGCGCCAGTGCGCGACATTATAGAGGAGGAAACGGTATTTGTGTTTGGGTGCATGCTTATTCCTTCATCAATATTGTGTTTTTGTTGCATCGCTTGTGCACAGTGTGTCACCTGAGCGAAGCGAAGGGTCTGTCGTGAGAGGTACTGAGATCCTTCGCTTCGCTCAGGATGACAGGGCCGGACCTTGCTTCTGGCCAGGTAATGTCAAGTGCAATTGAACCATGCCTTAATATGATAGCGCGGATTTAGTAATGTGGCAATGATAAATCTACGTAAATATTACAAAATGGGAAGGTTGTATGGAGAATTTTTTAGAAAATGAAGGTTTTACGAAGCCTGAAACACCTTGAAGTTGGCAAAACTGGCGTCTCCCCCATTAACCGGAGAATTTGTTCCGGCGGCAAAACCAACCGCTCCTCCGGTATAGGTGCTATCCTGACTCTCTCCAACGAAGGTACCGTTAATGAACAGTTTGAAATCGCTGCCGTTAGCGATTACGAGCAAGGTATTCTTTTGCTTGCCTGGAGCAATTGCACTACTGCCCATGTCTAGTATGAGATAGGTGAAGGTTCCTCCACCGGCGCTGGGATCGTGGTGGCCGAAGAAAAACTCCCGTTGTTTATTGATCCCGAAGTAATAATATTGCTGGTTGTTGGCGCGGAAGATCAACCCTGCATTGCTGCCCGAGAGCAGAGAGACATCCACCTGCAAGGTCACATTGTCATAGGATAGAACATTTGATTCGCAAATCGCAAAAGAGGCGGTCTGTTTTACCCTGACATGATACGTCCCACCCGTAAAGATGCAAGAAGTATTATCAACGTACCAGTCGCTGATGATGCTGCTGCTTAGATCATCTGCAAGAAGAGGCGTGCCGCTGGTAATTGCCCTGGCAGTTGCGGCTTCTGCTTGTTGGATCGTGAGCCTGGTTGGGCTGGCTTTTGGTGTAGCTGTACCTTTAGTGACTGTTCCATTGTTTCTGGCCTTTGCGGCCTGTGCTGTCGCAGTAGAGACTGTGCCAGCATTGGTACTTCTACTGTAAGCAAAGACACCAAAAAGGATCATTGACATGATGAGCAGCATAAAACTAATGCCCATAAAGCTGGTAAACACAAAGACGTTTCGGTTATCCCCCGCATTGCGTGGCTTTGTGGGTCTTGCAGATTCCTGTTTGGACGAGAGAATAGCTGGCCTGTCAGACCGCTCGATGATTGTTTGCCTCGATGAGCCGGCGGCCGCTCCATCGCCAGTGAGTGGATTCTCGGAAAGAACAAACTTTTCTTCTGCGGCAAGCAAGGCATGCTGGTAGGCTCGTGCCAGCTCCTGTGGCGTCTGGAAGCGACGGCGCGGGTCTTTGTCCAATGCGCGCAGTATGACTTGCTCGACTTCAGGAGAAATGGCAGGATTGAGACGCGAGGGCGGTATGGGCGGCTCGTGCAACTGCCTCAAGTATACAGCCAGGGATGTATCACCTGTGAATGGCAGGCTTCCGGTGACCATTTCGTAGAGAGATATGCCAAGCGCGTAAAGATCACTACTCATGGAGGCAGGGCCATCGGCCAGTTCGGGCGCCATATATTCGGGCGTACCCAGCAGCACTCCTGTTCGTGTAACGCCGTCCGCTCCATTCATGGCTTTTGCCAGTCCAAAGTCCGCCAGGTAGGCATAGTGATCGTCGCGTAAGAGGATATTCGAAGGTTTGATATCGCGATGCACAATACCATGTTCGTGGGCATGCTGTAGACCACTGGCTATTTGTGAAAGCATCTCCCCGGCCTCTTCCAGCGTCAGTGGACCTCTTTCCAACCTTTCGCTTAAGGATTCATGCTCGATGTACGGCATTACCAGGTAGTGCCAGGATTCTTGCGCACCATAATCAAAGGCTGGCAGAATGTGGTCATGGTGTAAATTGCCAATGGCTCCTGCTTCACGCTGAAAACGCTCAATGTAATCCACCTGGCTGCTGCTTAAGACCTTGATGGCTACATCGCGATGCATCCGTTCGTCATAGGCCAGGTAGACATCCGACATACCGCCATGTCCCAACAGGCGTTGCAGGCGGTAGCGGCCTAAATTGTTACCTACCAATCCATGCATATACTCGTACAGTTCTAACAAAGGCTAACCGATTCGCCAAAAATCATCTCACACTAGCAATACTGGCAGTATATTCATCTCTGCCGCTATATGTCAATCATTGTCAGAGTCGTGCTTATGCTTATGTTTATGTCGAGGAGTACGAATTTCAGACTGTGTTGGAGTACTGCGAGGTGTAGATGCATGGTGCGTTTGCTGTGTATTGCCGGCGAACTGTGCGCTTGCAATCAAGTGTCCCTGGCTGCTATCTCTTGCGACCAGAAAGCCCAGTGACAGGGGAATCGCGAATAGCACCACTGCAACCAGAGCGACAATGGACTTTTGCAAATTGCGACGGAGACTTTGTCGTCGTGGTATCGTTTGCCGGACAGCATCTGGTAATGTACTGCTATCTGCCTTATGGAGTGTTACAACTGCGGGTGCAAAGTTTTGCGCTATGAGCGAGGTTCCCGTTTGCTCAGAAGCTTTGAGCGCTGTTTCATACGCCTGGGCCATCGCCTCTGCGCCAGGGAAACGGCGTTGTGGATCTTTATGCAGCGCGCATAGAATAACCTGCTCTACAGCATAAGAAATAGCAGGATTGAGATGGGTAGGAGGCACGGGCAGTTCTCGAAGATGTTTCCAATAGATCGATACAGGTGTACCCCCAGTAAAGGGTGTACGTCTTGTAAGCATCTGGTAGAGCAAAACACCGAGAGCGTAGATGTCGCTGCTAATGCTTTCTGGCCTATCAATCAATTCAGGGGCCATGAACTCAGGTGTACCTATCAAGTACCCTGTTTGTGTGAGATCGCTTCCCTCCTCTACTGCTTTTGCCAATCCAAAATCGGCGAGATAGACATACTGCTCGTCAACATTATCAAGCAAGATATTGGAAGGCTTGATGTCGCGATGGATGATGCCTTGATCGTGTGCAAACTGCAATGCGCTCGCCACCTGTGTGAGTATGTTACCTGCTTCTTCCTCCGTCAGCCTGCCTTTTTCGATGCGCTCGCGTAGTGTGCCTCGCTTCATATAGGGCAAGACAAGATAGTGATACCAGTCCTGCTCTCCATAATCCAGGATTGGTAAAATATGGTCGTGTGACAGCTTACTCATGGCCTGTACTTCGCGATGCAGGCGCTGTATCCTGTCAGCGTCGTCACTACTGACCAGCTTGATGGCAACCTCACGATGCATAAGTTCGTCATAAGCCAGGTAAACGTCTGACATGCCTCCGCGACGCAAACATCGTTGAAGGCGGTAGCGCCTTGCAATAGGTTCTTGAAGTGTAAGCATGGTGATTTCCTGAGTTTCTTGTATCTTATGGGAGTTCTCTCTAAGTATAATACGTATGCATTTCTCAATTTGTGTCAAGCTAGTTCTGCTGTGCCGGGCTGTTTCTGCGTATGGTACAATTTCCTGGACAGGAAAATCCTATGTCCAGGAAGAAATCCTATGTCCAGGAAGTAAGTATAAGGAGTGTCAAAACATGGCCGCAGACCCGCATCGCCACTTTATGAGTGTGGAAGAATACCTGGAGCTTGACCGCAATAGCCTGGATGCACGCTATGAGTATATTGATGGCATTGTAACCATGTTAGCTGGCGGCACCACAAATCATTCTCGAATCAGCATCAATGTGGTCAGTCTCCTCCAGGCAGCCTTACGAGGTAGCTCTTGTGAGATTTTCAACTCTGATCTGCGCGTCAGTATTTCCAGCACGCGCTATGTCCTTCCCGATGCTTCCGTCAGTTGTGATCCGCGCGACCTGGAAGGAGAGAACGATATCATTTATTCGCCACGTGTGATTGTTGAGGTGCTTTCCCCCTCGACTGAGGCGACCGACAGAGGAAAAAAGTTTAGATACTACCAGAGTTGCCTTTCTATTCAAGAATATGTGCTAATAAGCACGCAAGAGCAGGCTGTTGATGTCTACCGACGAGCAAGTAATAATCTCTGGACACTTCATCCGTTCGAGCCAGGAGATGAGGTGGAATTAAAAAGTATCAACGTCAGCATTCCTCTAGAAGCACTCTATGAGAATGTGACGATGCCTAGCGCGTGAGATCATATCTCAACCACGGCAAGCGCTCCTGCAATTCCGCTAGCGCCTGCTCCACCGCCTCTCTCCCAGCTTCCACGAATTTACGCCCCTCAGAAAACTGGCGCAACGAAATGCGATAGAGTTTAGGCCGTATAACCACATCTGCCTCGCGGATACTGTGCATACCAATCGTCGCCATTGCCAGGTCGTAGGTGCGCAGCAGTAAATCAACAATATGTGGTGAGCGGAGTCTCTTCTGGTGCTCTTGGTGTGACGACTCTTCCAGCCACGGAGTCGCGCTTTCCAGAGAAGGCGGCTCCTGTCCACCCAGTTCTGAGGCGAGCAAAATGTCTGCTCCCATCTTCCTGACAAGACGAATTGGCACTGGATCGTGCATACCGGCATCCATCAAAATATGATCGCCTACCAGGACGGGCGGGAAAATCCCCGGCAGTGCTACGCAGGCTAATCCTGCCTGCCAGAGCAATCCCCGGTCCAGTACGACGCCCGCTCGTGTTGCCAGGTCAATCGCCACCATTGCAAATGGAGTAGTCAGGTCCTCGAAGCGCAAATCTCCACAGTATTCTCGCAGCATGCGTTTCACACCTTTGTTCGAGAAAATAGAGGCGCGCGGGAAACTCAACTGCACAAGATGGCGTTGAATCTCCAGAAAAATTGCCTCGCTCTCAGCAAATGATTTACCTATCAGGTACATGCCGGGCGTAATTATTCCGCTACTGCATGCTGCAATATAGTCGAGAGGTATACCATAATGAAGCAGCCGCTCCAGAACGCCCAGGTGCGCGAATCCTCTCGCGCCGCCACCCCCAAAAGCAATGCCTATTGTCTGGTGCGCGATGTGCCGCGCCACGAAATCTACCGCTTTCGCCAGCTCATCCCCTGCCGCCTTTTGGCGCAGCGTCACCTGCTGTTCCCAGCATTGTTCGAGTAGGTGAGTGCCGGCAGGCAGGAGGCGCGTAACGGCATGACCCAGGCGAGCGGAGTAGTGATCCTGGACGCCAATCGTAGGGCGTTCGGGAACATGTGCTACGAAAAGAGATGGCGCGTTGTCTTTTGTATCCTTCAGCATGCCGGGTGCAATGAATTTATTGAGCGCTTCGAATTGCGGCCCTACGATCACGATTGCCCTGGTACATTGTTCCGCTACGGCCTGCGCTAAGTCAGAAGGTGTTGCCTGCGTTGTTACCAGCAAAAGGTAATCATATAGCCCTGCCAGGTCAATTAAGGCCGGTGCCAGCGCGCTGGTATCGAATGTCGTTACCTGTTCAGAAGCTGGTGTTAAGGCTGCTAAAGCGGCATAATGCTGCCCACCGGCTGCAAAAGTAAGGCCACGATGTGCCTGGAGCAGGCTATGATCGTTCGCACATTCAAGTAAAGTGGGACGTACCTGGGTTGGATGTGCCGCAAAGTGGGGGCCGATTGCCTGATCCTGACCACAGAACTCCAGCATAAGTACGCGCTTGTGACTGCGCGCTGCCAGCGCATCCGCGATGTGTAGGGCCAGCGAGCGCTCTAATGCAGCCCCAGAACTATCCGCCAGGGAAAGCCAGACTCGTTCGGCAGCATAATGTGACAGGAACTGCAGGTTCGTGCGTGCCAGGCGCAGGGAGAGGATGGAGTTGATATTTTGCAGCAGTGTTGGACAGGTTCCGATCAGCGTCAGAAAATCCGCCTGTGGGAGCGCCCACAGCGTTGTATCCTGTTCGGCGCGTACAGTGGCTGATGGAAGTTCGCCAGTGATCAGCGACATCTCACCAAAGCATTCACCTGGTCCTAACTGGGCGATTCTTGCGCCACTTCCAGCTTCTTCTTGGAGTAAGATGCTCACCAGGCCGGAGGCGATGATGTATAACTGACCGTGCCATACACCGCGTTCGAGAATACGCGCGCCGCGTTGATAGCTGATAGGCTGTAGCCGCGCAAGTATATTCGCTGTTTCGTGTGGCTGCAAGTTGCGAAACAGCGCGCTGGACTCAATGAGTTTGTGTGGTTCCAGGTTCTGCATGAGATGATTGTATCGGCAATTTAGCTTCATGTCCAGCTATTTCCGTTTTCTTACAATCAAGTTGGAATAGCGAGGTAAACATAAGAACAAATGGACTACACACTGGAGAGGTTTTTGATGAACATCAATGAGCAACTTGAAAAAATATTAGCAGATTTAGGAGTCGAGATGGAATACGCAGAATATGAGCATTATGATGAAAACTCCGTTCCTGAGATTTCTATTTTTCAGTCCTCACGCGATCATTATGGTGTCTTCTATCGCCTGGATATCATTGACCAGGTGCCGCAACTGCGCATCATGATACCTGTTGAAGATGGAGCATTGAAGGTAGAGATCTACCTGGTGCGCCTGAGCATGAAAACACCTCTCCATACCTGGTTTACAGGAATTGCCGCCTATCATGGTAGTCAAGCCTTTGAGCGCGGACGCGAAGGCACCCTACAGCATCTCCTTTATGCCGTAGCCGAGATGATGAAGCAACTCTTCTGGTCCGGCGACCTCGATAGCATGCGCTTCCCACCAGAAATCGATGTTCGACGCTTGATATAGGCCTCCTCCTAACAGTACCGCCATATCTTTGCATTGGACGCATCCTGTGGTACACTTTGAGATGATAAAAAAGCAAGAGGAAGATTTATGACCGATAATTTAGATGTTGCAGGACGCGAAGCGCAGAGGCACTTGGGATTCAAGCATGCCGCACGCGAGCTAGCCTTACCAAAATCACGCGCTGCCATTCGCTTTTGTGCTAACTGTATCCGCGCAACTCACCGGCAGGAGTATAAGGTTGCCGCAGAACTGCTGGAGCGGGCCTCCGTGCTCCTTAGCGAAATGGCAGAGGATTTACGGGATCACCAGGATATTTTCTATGCGGGGTTTGTGCAGGATGCGCAGAAAGAGTATGCCGAAGCCGCCTCCTTCATGGCTCTCACTCAAAATCGTCCTTTGCCCTTAGCTTCTGATCTCTCCATCGACTGGGCACCCTACCTCAATGGCCTGGGAGAAGCTGTAGGCGAGTTAAGACGCTATGTGCTGGACCAATTGCGGCGCGGCAATCTTGACAACTGTGAGGCTTTCTTACGCTACATGGATGATATCTACTCGCTCCTGATTACCATCGATTTCCCTGATGCCATAACTGGTGGATTGCGGCGCACAACAGACGCAGCCAGGGGTATTTTGGAGAAGACTCGCGGCGATCTGACGATTGCTGTTGGACAGGCGCAATTAGAACGTACCATGCTCGCCTTGCAGCAGGATTTGCAAAAAATGTAAATTAATACACCAAGAAGGAGGCGCATAAATAGCTCTATGCAAAGCATGGATGCGCCAGCTAACAATAAAGATGCAGCATCGGAAACGAAGGCAATAACTTCTTCCCACATTGTCACGGCAGAATCAGTCCAGGCGGAAGAAGTGCCGACCATACCTTTGGATTCTTTGCAAACGGTCAGTGAGCTTCAACCAGAAATCTCTGTTCATCCCGTTGCTTCGACACGCTCTGTAACGCAGCCTGTACCGCTCGTAATGCCCGCCTCGGAGCATGAGCGCAGTCTTGCCGAATGGCTGGCAGTTTGGTGGGATGGCATTCGGCCTGGCTATTTGCCCCTATCGCTGCTACCCGTTGTGCTTGGAAGTATAGTGGCGTGGACACAAAGTATCTCAGTCAAGACCCCTCGGGGAGACTTTCACCCCATCAGGTTTATTCTGACCCTTGCAGCCGTGCTGCTTCTTCAAATAGGTGCGCATCTCGTCAATGACTATTATGATTACCTCAGAGGTATTGATACCAGCAACTCCCTGGGGCCTGGCGGGCTCATACAAGTAGGTTTAATCAAACCTGTACGAGTGCTTTACGCTGGAGTAGCAGCGTTAGGATTGGGTGCGCTGCTTGGCATATTCGTCGCTCTTTCAGGTGGTTGGCTCCTCTTTGTGTTTGGCTTGCTTGGATTACTCGCAGCATATTTCTACAGTGGATCATCGCGGGGACTCTCTTTACTAATTTTAGGGGAACTGGTAAGTTTTTGCATCTTTGGCCCGATGCTTACACTTGGAGCCTACATGGTGCAAACGGGGCACCTGGATCGAATAGCGTTTGTCTGCGGTATTTCACTCGGTTTATTTGCGGCCGCTTTCATTCACCTGAATAATATGCGCGATGTAGAAAGTGACGCTCAAGCTGGAAAGCACACGCTGGCTTCCTCGTTGGATTTACGCATCAATCGCGCCCTCTACGTGATATTGGTGCTGGGAGCCTATGCGCCTATCATCGCATTAGGGTTGCCTCGCCATGCTCCACACCTGGTGCTCCTGGTGCTATGGACCTTACCTGTTTTGGTTGTTGCCGTGACAACTGTCTTGCGCACAGCTAACCCTGCGAGCCTGCACCTGGCCATGTATCAGACTCTCAAGATCGAAATTTTCTTTACCCTTTTGCTAATAGTCGCTTTTGTTGTGATGGCAATTATTCCTCTCCTGCCTCCTCTTCCATCGGTTACCCTACCTTTTTAAAGCAGGGTCGTCGTCAAAATTCATAAAAGGAAAATTCATCACGCTCAACACCATTTACAAGGATGAAACACTGTGTTACACTTCGAGTAAGGGTTAAACCCAGGCGGGTTCGGGCAATTCAACGAGGTAACTTGCAAAGGAGGGTGCTTCTATGGCTGGCTGGGAACAAGAACTGGCCGAGCTACTACGTGAGCTAGGGGTCACGCAAGAAGAACCCAAAACTCACCTCAGATCAACGGGCAAACTTATGCATAGCGATGGCTGGCATCGCGAACAGCCTGAGGACGCAATCATCCTGGGTGATATTGGAGAGAGTGAGGCTGATGTTGAAGAAGCCTGGGAATCAGATCTCAGTTTGATGCGCCGCGAAATCGATTCCATTGTTCTCCAGGTGATCCATTTAATGCAGCGTGGAGACCTGGATAAGTCCCTCAAAGAAGATGTCATGGTGGTATTACGTGCACTGCGCAGGCGTGCTGCGGTGACTCAGCAAGCTGCCACTGGCGACGAAGCCTATTTAGAATCTGCCGCTGCAATGTTACACTTCTGTCGTCTCGTCCTGCGCTTAAGCGAGACTGCCATCGAAGATATTTAATCCTGTGATCTTTTGCCTTGACATCCGGTCATGCAACCTGACATACTGAAATGCGAGTCCTGAAAGTGTGTTAGTTTAGAGGGGGCGCTTCCTTGCGCCCTTTCCCTGTTTTCCATTGTCTCTTTAGGCATAACTCTTTACGTCTTGCTATGAGGAGAGCACCTGTATGAACGTAGAAAATCAAGCCAAAGAAGGTGGCTTAAAGCGTTGGCTAGATGTGATAATGCTCACATCCACCTTGATAAGTCCGTTCGTCAATGCTTTTTTTAAGCAGCTACGTCAATCTGAGCAGTCAGCGCAATCAGCGCAGAAAAATGTGCAAACCGCTCAGCCAGACATCCGCCAGCGACTGGAAGAGCTGACTCTGGAAAATCAGCGATTGGTTGCAGAACAGGCCCAGCAGTTAAGGGCGCAGGCCCAGCAGTTACAAGTACAATCGCGCCAGTTGCGTAAGGCCTTGCGTCGCGAGGCCAGGCAGCGTCGTGAGTTTCTCACCCAGATGCTTGAGTTCGGTGCAGGCAGGGGCCAGGACCTGTTGAAGCGCGGTCAAAGCTTGACTGGAGGACTTGTAGAGCGCGGAGGCAAGATCACTCAGGACTTAGTGGCGCGCGGCGGAAAAGCAGCCCAGGACCTGACAGAGCGAAGTGGAAAATTCTCGCAAGTACTGGCAGAACGGAGCGGTAAAGTCACTCAAGATTTAACCGAGCGGGGAGGGCGTTTGTTGGAACCGTTGCGTAAGCGCGACCGCAATTTCTGGGCTATAGTCGGGTTCGTTGCAGGCTTGCTGGCTGCTGGCATTACGACCTATCTATTGGTGCGGCGGCGGATGGTACAGCAACAAATAGAGGATGAGCGCATCGAGCTGCCACAGGGTGAATCCTGGAGTGGCCCACAGAGCCGGCCAGTGGGCGAAATTCGCCACCTTGGCCAACCAGGAGCCGCTGTTGCAACATTAGAAGTCGTCGATCTGGACAAGACTGAACGGCCTGCCGATGCAGCCTTTGTGGGAGTCGCAAGCACAAAACAGTACTATCCTATCGCTACGGTCCTTGAGGCGCAAGACCTGGTATATTTTCCCTCTGAGGAAGAAGCGACAGCCCAGGGTTTCACAGCAGCAGAATAATTAATTGGGGCGTAATTATGCAGATTAACTTTTTAATTCGGACATCATAACATCCAGCGAGGGCCGATGAATCGGCGATGGGCGCGATAAATCGGGCCCCTACGGATGGCTGGGGTATTTTATTAATGTGCATCATTGCGCCCTATTTCTACCTATGCTCTTCAAAGCCTTCATTGACGATGCCGCGCTTAATTAAATATTGCAAAAATTCTAAGCGCTGTTGGGGAGAAGGTTCTAAGACTACAGAAACCTCATCTGCCTGGGTTGGGGGCTCTTTAGTCATTTCTGCAGGTGGTGTCGTTGGTGGTGGGAGAGCTGCGCCAGTTAACTCGCCTGCTGCCTGAAAATCAGATTGAACAACGCGCTCAGGCAATTTCTCAACCGTTGAAAGACAGGAAGCACTGCCAGCCTGGGGCACAGATCCATCAATCGTTGATCTCGACAGCGATTCCTTTGTTGTCCCTTTGTTTAATGGATTTGCTGCATGGGAATGCTCGATCTTTGAAGACTGTTTCCAGGGCCACCACGCGAACATTTTGTGTAGCCAGATTTTGATTGTTTGCGTGAGCATCTTATTCTTGCCCCTAGTATACTAGAAAGCACGCACTACAATGTAGGAGTAAATAAGATGACTACTCTAAAAACATAGTAGCACAATCGGAAAAGGTCGTCAAACGCCCTTGCATTTTTATTTTTCACATGCCATAATCAAAGGGGTTCCCTTTAGGAACCCGGCTGGCTTACAGTTTGCCAACACAACTCTGTACGCATTCTTGTAGGGATGAACTTTTCTGGTATGTACTCTGCTTTTCCAATTGATTGTAGCCATTGAAACAGAACAGAAAGGCAGGCGCTGGTCATGCAGGAAGACGTTCTTGGAACCCGACTTACCGCCATATCGGAAACATACGTTAATTGCGCGAGATGTAACAAAGCAACTCTTTTACGCTACGCTCGTATAATCCAGAGCGATGTGCTTTCAGAGAGTAAATCTGAGTATGAGTATCTCTGCCCGGAATGCCAGAAGGCGCTGGCCAGTGGGGAGAAGGATCTCACTATAAGCTGACCTGGTACGTCTCGTTGAAAAGCAGTCATGGCAAAAGGTAAGAGGCAAACAAAGCAACTTTGTACTATGTACCTTTTGCCTTTTTCTTTTACAAGAAGCCTTGATTCAATTTGATTTGAGGTAATAGAACATGCGCATGCGCTATCGCTACGTGACCTATCGTTATACTGACGGATCAGGGCAACAACTGGAGCGTCATTATCGCCAATTGTTGCAAGATGCATTACGACAAAGCCAGCAATCGATGATCCACCGTTCGGTGACGTGGCGACCCCTGGCCGACATCCACGAATCAGCGGATATGATGACGGTGAAAATCGAACTGGCTGGTATGAAAGAAGAAGATATAGAGGTGACACTCTACGAGGATGCGCTTGTGGTCAGTGGTGTAAGGCAAGACGATCATGAGCATGGGGAAAACCTGTACTATCATGAGGCACAGATCCGCTACGGCCCTTTTCGCGTTGAGGTATATATTCCCTCTCCAATCGATCGGGAAGCTGTAACGGCGCGCTATGAGAATGGTTTCTTGTGGGTAGTTTTGCCTAGGTTGACTGTATAGGGTGCTCTCCAAACGTTTTAAAGAAATCATGATGAAAGCATGGAGATATATTGAGAAGGCTGTATGAAAAAAGATCAAACGAATCCAAGACCAAGGAGCAAGAAGCGCCTGGAAGAGGCCGAGGCCATAATCAACCCGGGTGAACTCAGTGATATCGATGAAGGCGTGCAGGGGCGTGGGAATGCTCCTGTACGTGAGGATAGTGAAAAAGACTCCCTTTCTGATCGTCCTGCTACTGAAGAACAAGAGTCACAGCGCGGTAAGCAGGATGAAGATCAGTTGAGCATCCCAGATGTTTTGCCGGTTTTGCCTCTCAAGGATATGGTCATCTATCCTTTTGCTGTTCAGCCGCTCGGCGTAGGCCAGGAACGTTCAATTCACCTGATTGATGATCTCATGCGCACTAATCGCCTGGTCGTCCTGGTCGCCCAAAAGTCCGCCGACATTGAGCAGGCCGGGCCAGACGACATCTTCAATATTGGTACAGTTTCGCGCATCGCCCGCATGTTACGTATGCCGGATGGCACAATTCAAATTATCGTACAGGGTCTTGAGCGTGTCGCCATTGGCGAATTTACGCAGGAGAAACCCTACCTTGCTGCCCATGTCACCTTGAAGCCAGATACGCAGGAAGCCGATGACGAAACCGAGGCGATAAAGCGAAATGTTGTCGGCTACTTTCAGCGCCTGGTAGCGCTTGTGCAGAATATGCCAGAGGGCATTGCCGCTGCAACGCTTAATCTGGAAGAACCGCGCCAGGTCGTCTACGTCATCGCTACGTTCGTGCAGATGGATCTGGAGCTGCGGCAGAGGCTGCTTGAGCTCAACTCGGTGCGCGCCAAGCTGCAGGAATTGAGCACTTTCCTGGCACATGAGTTAGAGATATTCGAGCTGGGCAAGAAAATCCAGACCCAGGCTCAAGAAGAGATGACCAAGGTGCAGCGTGAATACCTGCTGCGCGAACAGCTCAGGGCCATCCAGCGCGAACTGGGTGAGGAGAGCGAGGAGCAAGCCACCATCAACGAGCTGCGCAGCAAGATCGACGAAGCGAAGATGTCCGAAGAGGCGCTCAAAGAGGCAAATCGTGAACTCTCGCGGCTTGAGAAGATGCCTACAGCATCGCCTGAATACAGCATTATTCGCACCTACCTGGAACTGCTCACAAGTCTGCCATGGAGCAAGAGCACAGGCGAGAAGATAGATGTGCCACGAGCCCGCCAGGTGCTCGACCACGATCATTATGACCTCGAAAAAATCAAGGATCGTATTCTGGAATACCTGGCAGTCAGACGCCTGAAAGAAGAGCGCATGGCTGAGCAGACGCGACGTGAAGCAGAGGCGAAGGCGGACGAGGAGGCAGGTGAGCGGCGTCCTACAGTGCCATTGTCGGCGGAAGCTACCCGCCAGATCAGCCGCGAACCAATTCTCTGTTTTGTTGGCCCTCCGGGTGTCGGCAAGACCTCGCTGGGACAATCGATTGCACGCGCCCTGGGACGCAAGTTTGCACGTATGTCGCTTGGCGGCATTCGTGACGAGGCTGAGATTCGCGGTCATCGCCGCACCTACATTGGTGCGATGCCTGGTCGTATCATTCAAACGCTGCGCCGGGTTGAAACCAACGATCCCGTCATTATGCTGGACGAAGTGGACAAAGTCGGAGCCGACTGGCGCGGTGATCCTTCCTCGGCGCTACTTGAAGTGCTGGATCCTGAACAAAACTATAACTTCCGGGATAACTACCTGGACCTGGCCTTTGACCTTTCCAGGGTCATGTTTATCACTACGGCTAACTCGCTGGAGCCAATTCCACCAGCTTTGCGCGACCGTATGGAGGTCCTGGAACTCTCCGGATATACAGAAGAGCAGAAGTCACATATCGCTCGCATTTACCTGTTGCCCAAGCAACTTGAAGCGAATGGGCTAAAAGCGGACGAGCTACTCATAGACGACGAGGCGCTACGTCGTATTGCACGCGACTATACCCGCGAGGCAGGCGTGCGAAACCTTGAGCGCGAGATCGGGTCGCTGTGTCGCAAAGTGGCAAAGCAGATTGCAGAGGGCAAAGCAACACCTGTTCAGGTGACGGCGGAGCAGGTCTCTGAGTACCTGGGCCGGCAGCGCTTCTTCCAGGAGGCCGCTGAGCGTATCGACCGTCCAGGCATTGCCACCGGGCTGACATGGACGCCAGTGGGCGGCGAAATCATTTTCATTGAGGCTGCCTCGATGCCGGGTAAAGAGAATCAGTTGATCCTGACCGGGCAACTGGGCGATGTGATGAAAGAGTCGGCGATGGCAGCGCTCAGCTATGTGCGTTCCCATGCAGAGGCGCTGGACCTTCCTGAGAACGTCTTTGAGAACCAGAACGTGCATATTCATGTCCCCGCGGGAGCAATCCCCAAAGATGGCCCCTCGGCGGGCGTAACGATGGTGACAGTACTAGTCTCGCTGGCGAGCGGCCGCAAAGTGCGCTCTGACGTCGCCATGACGGGCGAGATTACCCTGCGTGGCAAAGTGATGCCGATTGGAGGCGTCAAAGAGAAGGTGCTGGCTGCATATCGCTCAGGCATTGGCACGGTCATTCTGCCCAAAAAGAACGAGCTGGACCTGATGGAAGACCTGCCCAAAGAATTGCGCGAGCAGATGAAGTTCGTGTTCGTTACCGATATTCAAGAGGTGCTTGATGCAGCTCTTGAGCCAGCCAGGCGAAAAGCAGCGCAAGTCATCGCAGCCGAAAATGGTGACGAACGACCAAAGAGGCGCAGAGGCGAAAAAGCTGCCGCCAAAGCGCAGGGAAGTTAAACGAAGTGAAGAGGTGATTTCTCACCTCTTCTTTTTTTGCCGGGAGCATGATTACACTGCCACCCTCACTGGCACACTCAGGCCGGGTTCCGAGGCTTTGCTGGAGGGATTGGAAATGGAAAAAGCAAAATTCTCAGTTACACACACAGACGAGTCAATTGTAGAGCTTGCGAGTAAAACTGACCATAAAACATTAGCAATCTGGGCAGTTGATTGTGTCGAGCGTGTCACGCCATACTTTGAGGAAAAATATCCGGAAGATCATCGCCCTCGAAACGCTATCGAAGCTCTCCAGGTATGGATACATACAGGGGTGTTTAAGATGGCTGACATACGCAAGGCTTCGCTTGCAGCCCATGCCGCTGCTCGTGAAGTAGGAGAAGATAATGCCGCTCGCTCTGCTGCCCGTGCCGCAGGTCAAGCGGTGGCAACTGCACATGTTCCTGCTCATTCTATTGGTGCTGCCAATTATGCCTTACAGGCCCTCCATAGAGCCACTGACTCCTCCGATGCCGATGCGGCTATAGCCAAAGAACGAGATTGGCAATATCAACACTTGCTAAATTTGAGAAACAAAGATGGACTTCCTGCAATGGTGTAGCTTGCGCTCTACACCCCTGCCTTTTCAGGCACCCTTTTGCATGAGTAGCAAAATAATCAAAGAGCCTGCGAAATTGGATGACTCGACTATTGCATTTATACTGTTTTGAGCATATACTAGAGATTGGCAACCTCTCTTTTCGAGCATCGTAATGTTTTTCTGTCGACTCCTGTTATCTCTCACTGTTTCGTGTACACGCTCATCCGAGCAAGAAACCAACACACCGAAAGGAGAACCGTTCATGTCAGTAGAAGAAGACAAAGCGAATGTCCGTCGCGTCTTTGAGGAAGGCTGGAACCAGGGGAATACAGCCGTCTTTGATGAGCTATTTGCTGCCGACTATGTCGGCCATGATCCAAGCGGGCCAATTCACGGGCCAGAAGGGTTCAAACAGTACTACGCTACCTATCGCGCTGCCTTCCCCGATACCCATCTAACCATCGAGGACATGATCGCCGAAGGGGACAAGATCGTGACGCGCTGGACGGCTACAGGCACCAACCAGGGCACCCTCATGGGTATTCCACCCAGCGGCAAGCGCGTGACCATTACTGGAATTAGTATCACCCGCATTGCCAATGGCAAGGCCGTCGAAGACTGGGTCAACTTCGACGGCCTTGGCATGCTGCAACAAATTGGCGCTATTCCCACGCCAGGATAGGGCAGTTTGTAAGCCTTTTCGCCTTTCCATGTGAGAGGTGAGGAACTC
>Ga0187846_10000981_pt1 | contig 16389 bp, 11 predicted proteins | sample TC_taG_FD_161473 | JGI IMG/M metagenome (GOLD analysis project Ga0187846, IMG submission 161473) | Biofilm microbial communities from the roof of an iron ore cave, State of Minas Gerais, Brazil - TC_06 Biofilm (v2) | ecosystem: Environmental > Terrestrial > Deep subsurface > Cave > Wall biofilm...
CGATCCCTCTCGCCATCCTCACTTCCCTCCTAACCATGAGTGCCCTGGGTGAGACCATCAACATGATGACTTTGGGGGGCCTGGCCTTGGCCGTCGGTATTCTGGTAGACGACGCCACGGTGGAAGTGGAAAATACTAACCGTTTGTTGCCGGAGGGCAAGTCGTTGCGGGAAACCATCCTCACGAGTGCCAGCCAGATTGCCACTCCTGCCTTCGTGGCCACGCTCAGCATCTGCATCGTTTTTATTCCCATTCTGTTCTTAAGGGGCATCTCCGGCTTCTTGTTTCGGCCTTTGGCGGAAGCAGTAGTCTTTGCCATGCTGGCCTCTTATTTACTTTCGCGCACCCTCGTTCCGACCATGATGTTCTATTTCTATCGCTCGGAGCGCGAAATGGAGGGGAAGCGAAGAAACGAGCGACACCGCGGACCAGGGCTTTTCCGTCGTTTCCATGACCATTTCGAGGAAGGGTTCGAGAGGCTTCGCGAAAGGTACACCGGCCTACTCGAGTGGTGCCTACACCATCGGCTGGTTTTTGGGACTGCCTTCCTGGGTTTCTGTTTCGCCAGCCTATTGCTGATCCCGCTGCTGGGCTCGGACCTGTTCCCGACCATTGACGCCGGCCAGATTCGCCTGCACCTACGCGGTCCAACGGGTTTGCGCATTGAAGAGACAGCAAATCTTTGCGAGCAGGTTGAGAGCGCCATTCGTCGGGTGATCCCGCCCCGAGATCTGCGCACCATACTGGACAACATCGGAATGCCTTACAGTAGCATCAACCTGACCTATAGCAATAGCGGGGTAATTGGCACCTCGGACGCCGAGATTCTGATCTCGCTCAACCCCGACCATCGTCCGTCGATGGATTACGTTCGGTTGCTGCGCCACAGGTTGCCGAGGGAGTTCACCGGTACGCAGTTCTTCTTCCAGCCCGCGGACATTGTGGGCCAAATCCTGAATTTTGGGCTGCCATCGCCTATCGACGTGCAGATTGTTGGCGCCGACATGGAGAAAAACTTCGAGATCGCCAACCGTATGGTGGAGCGCATCCGTCAGATTCCTGGAGCCGCGGACGTGCACGTTCAGCAGGCTCTGAACGAGCCGATGGTGTTCGTGGATGTCGATCGGACCAAGTCCCAGCAGATGGGCCTTACACAGGCCAACGTGGCCAGTGACACACTCGTGGGCCTCGCCACCAGTTTCCAAACCGCGCCAAGCTTTTGGATCAGTCCGGAAGGCGTAAACTACTCCGTAGTGACGCAGACGCCGCAATACCGCATGGATACGCTGGGCGATCTACGGGGCATTCCGATCGTCAACGCCAGTCTCCCGCAGCCTGAGATCCTGGCGAATCTGGCGCGCATCCAGCGGGGTCAGACCGCGGCCATCGTCAGCCACTACGATGTTCAACGAGTGATCGACATGTACGCCACCACCGAGGGTAGAAGGGACCTGGGCAGCGTGGCGGCGGGCGTGGACAAAGTGATCGATGAGTTCCGCGGGCAATTGCCTCGCGGTAACTTCATGGTGGAGCGCGGGCAAGTGGAAACCATGCGCTCATCGTTTACGGGCCTGGAGTTCGGCGTCCTCTTTGCCGTGCTGCTGGTTTACCTACTCATGGTGGTGAACTTTCAGTCCTGGCTGGATCCGTTCATCATCATCACCGCTCTGCCGGGTGCGCTGGCCGGGATTGTCTGGATGCTCTTCGTGACACAAACCACGATCAACGTTCCTTCTCTGATGGGGGCGATCATGTGCATCGGCGTGGCCACTTCTAACAGCATTCTGGTGGTCACGTTCGCTACCGGGGAACTCAAGGAAGGCAGGAATTCCATGAACGCGGCGCTGGCCGCCGGATTCACCCGTCTGCGGCCCGTGATCATGACGGCCCTGGCGATGATCATCGGTATGGTGCCCATGGCTCTCGGGATGGGTGAGGGTGCTGAGCAAAACGCTCCCCTGGGCCGTGCCGTCATCGGCGGCCTGGTGATTGCCACGGTGGCGACTCTGTTCTTCGTTCCGGTGATGTTCAGCTACTTACGGCGGAAGGGGTATCACGAGCTCATGACGGAGCAAACCGAGCCTGACTAGGGACATGTCACAGGTTATAGGGAACAGCCGCCCTCCCTGCAACTTGTTCCTCGCAAACTGTCCCCTAATGATAGAAGCATGGATCGGAAAGAATGGAACTCGACTCCCGGCGTCACCACTGACGAGGAAACCGGCCTGCTCGACGCATCACCGGAGGCGCGTGACCCCAGGAATGGCCCGCGCAGAGGAAGGAGCGTTGCCGCGATAGCCCTTCTGGCCGCTGTCGTTTTCGCAACCGGCTTGTATTACCGACTGCGTAATCGGCAGGCTGTTCGTCAGGAGTTGGCCACTGCAGTTGAAAGCAGCACCCGCACCCCGGTAAGCGTGATTCATCCGCAGAAGGGCAGCGCCCAGCTCAGCGTCACTTTCCCCGCTAATCTTCAGGGATACATTGAGACCCCTATCTACGCACGCACCAACGGCTATATCAAGCGCTGGCTGGTGGATATCGGCGCCCATGTGAGGGCGGGCGAGCTCCTGGCCGAGATTGAGACCCCTGAACTCGATCAGCAGCTGCGCCAGGCTGTGGCTGCTCAGGCGCAAGCTCAGGCTAACCTCGACTTGGCCCGCACTACCGCAGCCCGGTACCAGAACTTGCTGAGCGTCGATGGTGTTTCCAAGCAGGAGGTGGACCAGGCCAACGGGACGCTTAAGGCTGACGAGGCCAATCTGAATGCTGCCATCGCCACCGTTGATCAACTGAAGGACCTGCAGTCCTACGAGAAGGTCACGGCGCCCTTCGCAGGTACCATCACCGCCCGCTACATCGATATCGGCTCCTTGATCGCGGCAGGCACCAACACGCTGCTCTTCAGGCTGGCCGAGACCTCAACCCTGCGCGTCTACGCCAATGTCCCCGAGACCTACAGCCCTGATGTCGCGCCCGGAGTCTTGGCCGCCGTCGAAGTCCCGGAAGTCGCGGGGCAGCAATTTCCGGGCAAGGTGGTGCGTACCGCCGGGGCCATCGATCCGAGCACCCGAACCCTGCTCACCGAGGTTCGGGTGCCGAATCCTAAGGCTGTGCTGGTGCCCGGCCAATTCGGTGAGGTTACGTTTCACCTCCGGTCCAGCCGGCCCACAGTGGTGATTCCCTCTAACACACTGCTCTTCCGCGCCCAAGGACCGCAGGTGGCGCTCGTTCAGGACGACGGCAAAGTACACTTACAGAGCATTCAGCTCGGCCGGGATTTTGGTAACAGCCTCGAAGTACTCTCGGGACTGCGGTCGGAAGACTCGGTAATCATCAATCCTTTGGACTCGATCACCGAGGGTGCGCAAGTCGAGGTGCAGCCGTCACCGGCACAGCCGATAGCAACCGAGAAACATTAACCCCTAGACAGCCATGTGGCAGAGGACAAGAAAGGGAGCTGGAGCGCGCCAGGCGTGGCCCTTCGCCATCGCTAGTCACGCCGTCCTAGTCCTCCAGGTAGCCTGCACGGTGGGCCCCAACTATCAGCGCCCTAAGGCTGAAGTGCCCCCCGCTTTCAAAGAGGTTCCGCCCCCGGGATGGAAGGAGGCGCAACCGCGGGACGAGATCGCCAAAGGCAACTGGTGGGTGGTGTTTGCAGACCCGGTTCTGAACAGTTTGGAGCAGCAAGCCACCTCCGCTAATCAGAGCCTCAAAGCCGCCGTGGAGCGGGTGGACGAGGCGCGGGCGCTCGCTCGCGTGACCCAGGCCCAGCTTTATCCGGCAGTTAGCGCGGACCTCAGCGCTTCGCGGCAGCGTGTGGGCGCGAACCGTCCCATCCCGCCTGGCGTGACAGCGAGCTCTTACGCTTATAACACGTACACGCTCCCCCTGGATCTGAGCTATGAGATCGACCTTTTCGGGAAAGTCCGGCGATCCTTGCAAGCTTCCCGCGCCGATTACCAGGCCAGCGTGGCCGCTTACCAGAGCGTCCTGCTCACGCTTGAGTCCGACCTCGCCCAAGACTATTTTAACCTGCGTTACCTGGACGCGGACCGGGTCGTGCTCCGCCAAAACATCAAAGTTCAGCAGGATTTTCTCGACCTGACCCGCAAACGCCATGAAGGGGGCCTCGCTAGCGGGCTCGACGTGGCCGGAGCCGAAACCCAACTGGATACGACGAAGGCGCTGTACGTCGGAGATGAGCGGCAGCGGCAGGAACTCGAGCACGCTATCGCCGTGCTCATCGGGAAGCCGCCTTCGGAGTTCTCTTTGCCTGAGAATCCCTTGAATCTCACGCCGCCGGTGCTTCCGGAAGGGTTGCCGTCTGACTTGTTGGAGCGCCGTCCGGACGTTGCCCAGGCCGAGCGGCAGATGGCCGCGGATAGCGCCCGCATCGGCGTGGCCCGGGCCGCCTATTTTCCAAACCTCAGCCTGACCGCTAGCGGTGGTTTCCTCAGCAGCACTCTCAGCAACCTGCTCTCCGGGCCCAGCGCGGCATGGTTCGTTACCGCACTGCTTTCGGTGCCGGTCTACCAGGGTGGTCGCATCCAGGCCAATTACCAGTACGCCCAGGCGGTTTACCGCGAAGCCGTTGATAGCTATGGCCAGCAGATCTTGGTTGCTTTCCAGCAGGTCGAAGACGGCCTTTCGGATCTGCGTGTGTTGGAAGATCAAGGACAAGCGCAGGGTCTGGCCGTGCAAGCCTCCCAGCGTACGGTGAGCATCTCCACCGCCCGTTACAAAGAGGGTTTGGCCGAATATCTTGAAGTCCTCACTGCAGACAACACGCTGCTACAAAATGAGCGAACCGCTGCCCAGATCCTTGGAATGCGACTGGTCTCGAGTGTTCAGCTTGTGAATGCTTTAGGTGGCGGATGGACGCAAAGAGCCGTGCCTTAAGCCTGCGACGGATGTGGACCGGGTGGCCAGACACAATTGACGGAGGAACAGAACAGTGCAATGACAAATTACCTCGTTTTGGGGAGAACATTGAACTAATCCCCAGCGCCAGGATCGCTTCAGGCTCGCAAAGCCAACTCAAACCTAAGGGAAGAACCTGAGCCAATGGGGACAACTTGATGAGACAGAATGAATCAATTAAAGCCAGCTCCGAGCAGACTCTCTAGTTTCACAACGGTCGGCCTCGGAGCCCTACTTGTTACTCCGCTCATTGTCACCAGCCAGCCCCATTTCGCGTCGCCGATCGGCAAGGCCATCTTCTTTCGCGTTGGCGTGGAAATCCTGCTCGTGCCCTATACCGCTCTCGTCTTCCTGGACCGGAGGTTTCGCCCGCCCAGAAGTCCGCTGTTGTGGTCCGTTGTAGCCTACCTGACCCTACTCCTGGTGGCCACCGTCGTGTCGCTCGATCGTTCTCGCAGTTGGTGGGGCACCCTCGGCAGGATGGACGGTGTCTTCGCTATGCTTCACTACGGAGTGTTTTTCATCATGCTGGGCGGCATTCTTCGCCGGCAAAAAGATTGGGTGATCTTCTTCAATATCTCGCTGGCCGTAAGCGTGCTCATAGCGGCGTGCGCCCTGGAGGAGCGCATCACGACGGGGTGGTCTGGAGTCAGCTCGACGTTGGACGCTCCTCCCTTCTTAGCCGCTTATGCGCTCATTCACGTCTTTCTAGCCGCACTGATCATCGATTGGGCGACAACGGCCACAGGGCATTGCGCAAGAACCCGCATAGCGCAAGGGTGGGGTGTGGCGGCGCTCGGGTTGAACTTGCTGACGCTTTTCCTGGCGGCGGAGCGCGGAGCAATTGTTGGGTTGGGCGTCGGCCTGCTCGCGCTGGCTGTTGCGGTTTTGATGTTTAGAATAGGCCGCCCGTCTGTGAGAAGGGCTGCCAAGGGTTTGATTATTCTGTTGATCGTAGCGCCTTTCATCCTTCACTACGCGCGCGGAACCACGATTTTCAGGGCAAGCTACGCGCTCGAACGCCTTGGGAATGTCTCGCTGAAGGATAAGACGACGATCACCCGAATAATCAATCTCGGAGTTAGCTGGCGAGCGTTCAAGGCGAGACCGGTCCTCGGCTACGGGCCGGAGCTTTTCTTTGTGGCGTACAACCGCAACTTCAATCCTGAACAACTTTCCTATGAACAGGGCTGGGTTGATCGCGCTCATAACAAGCTGGCTGACGTCCTGGTGATGCAGGGGCTGGTAGGACTTGTGTCTTACCTCGGAATCTTTGTCGCCGCGGGCTGGTTACTGTACGGAGCGCAGAAACGGAAGGGGCCTGACGCGTACACTGTGCTCGTGACCTTCGGTCTGCTAGTTGCCTATTTCGTCCAGAATTTGTTTTTGTTTGACATGCCTGCAAGTCACCTGCTGTTTTTTGTGATGCTCGCATGGGTCAGCTTCCTCGCTCAGGACACCGACGCTTCTCCAACTCATCCCTCCGCCCACCCCAAGCGGAACGAGCCAAGCCCCAAGCTCACAGCCAAGCAGCAGGCGGTGCTGACACTTCTATCGATCCTGATGGTCTTCAGCATTTACAATTTCAATGTCAAGGCCTTCACTCAATTCCGGTCGGGGCAAGAGGCGTCGTCGTCCATTAGGGACCCACAAAGATTTTCGGACAGGGTTCGAGCGGCGCTGTCTTGCCGAAGCTGGCTAACGAACGATGTGGTTGGCGCCTTAGCGGATGTGCTCACGCAAAGCGGCAAGGCGCGGGATGCGACGTACTCGCAGCCAGCAGGGCAAGTGGCGGCGGAATTGGAGAAACAAATTGTTGACAAAGACTTAGATCCCCGGACGTATATCAGGTTGGGTGCCCTTTACAACCTTATGGCTTATGTGAACAGGTCGTGCTTGCCAAAAGCCGAGACCGTATTGGAAGCGCTCATTCAGCTCGCCCCCAAATGGCCTGAAGGCTACGACGCCCTTGGCGAGACCTATTTGCTGGAGGGGAGAAATGATGAGGCGCTCGCGCTCTTGGGAAAGGCGGTCAAGATCAATCCGGACAACGGCGTTGCCCTCTGGATGTACGCCTTCCCGCTGATCTGGACTCATCATGAGAAGGAAGGGCGCGCTGAACTAGAAGCGGCCATGGGACACTACAACTACCATAACCCGGATGATCTGAAGCGCCTCGTGAACACCTTTTACCAATTCAAGGACCTACCTAAGGCGATCCAGCTCGAGGAAGAGCTCGTTCAGTTGGAACCGGCTGACGCGGCACACCGCTACACCCTGGCGATACTCTACAAGGCTTCCGGAAATAGTGTTGAGGCTCTTGAGGAAATACAGATCGCGGCTCAGATCGATCCCCGCTACAGCGCCGCGATTGGAAACTTCCAGGGGGAGGGCGCGCAGTAACTTCGCTGACTCGCTCTCTGTTTCGAGACTTCCGAGGTCGTACGGGAATCCCCTAGCCACACCACTGCCGGTACCCTCGCAACCCGCCAGGCGTGTCAATGCCGGTAGTGTACTGTTGGGGTGGCGTTCGGGTGTACGATCCGGTGCGCGCCCTCTCTCGGCGCGGGGCCGCGAAAGCCCGCAGACCTGCTTGTTGAGCCTACCTAGGTCGTCATGCCAGCCACGGTTGCGCGCGCGCCCACGAGGCCTTCTTCCAAAGCGCCTTGCTCGTCCTTGTGGAAGGTTATACTTGATGTCGAGGTCGAATAGTCGACCGTCACCAGGTCTCCGAATCGAACCTGCTCGGTGGCCATAAGGTTGGACAGTGGAAAGACCAGATGGCGTTCAATAGCCCGCTTCAAGTGCCGAGCGCCAGACTTCGAGTCTGTTCCTTCCTCCAGAAGAAGTTCCCGAGCGCCGCGGGTGCAGCGGAAAACAAACTGTCTGCCGCTGACGGAATTCAGGATGCGCTCCTGAACGCGGCAGAGCTCGATATCCAGAATCCTCTCCAGGTGAGAGCGCTGGAGGCTGCGGAAGACGATCACTTTGTCGATGCGGTTCATAAACTCAGGGGAAAATTTGCGACGGGCCGCGTCCGTCGCGGCGCGATAGATCTTCTGGTCAAGCTCGTCTTCTCGCTCGCTCGAATCCCACGAGAATCCCAAACCTCCCGACATCAGCTTCATCATCTCGTTCGAACCCAGGTTGGAGGTGAGGAAGAGGATGCAGCGTGAGAAATCGACCCTCCGGTTGTCACCCAGGGTCAAGGTAGCCTTATCCATAATGCCCAACAACAGCTGCCAGAGGGTGTCGCTGGACTTCTCTATTTCGTCAAACAAGACGAGGGAGAGCTTCAACTCATCCGTATGACGAGCGTTGAGCGCTTCCTGAGTAATCATGGGATGGGTTTCACGATGGCCTAGATATCCTGGCGGCGAGCCAACAAGTTTGGAAATTTCGTGCCCGTGCTGGAACTCTGCGCAATCGATTTTCATCACCGCCGCCGCATCGCCAAACAGTGCCTCGGCAGCCGCCTCTACCAGACGGGTTTTGCCGGATCCGGTAGGCCCCAGGAACAGAAGGTTCGCAATCGGCCGGCCAGGAACGGAGAGCCCTGCGCGAAAAACTTGATAAACTCGAGCCAGTCGCCGGACTGCTCGATCCTGTCCGACCACGCGCGCGGTGAGCGCCGTCTCGAAAGCACTGACTTCCGGACTATGCAGTGTAGGGTCGAGTACGATAGGAAGTTCGCTCATCTTGCCTCCTTAGCATTGGGCGGAGCATCGTTTTTGCGCCGCTTATCCTACGAAGTGCAAACTTCATGCCAGGTTGAAGAGGGACTGGCTGGTCTTGGTTGTGGTCCCGGAGACTGCAGATAGCGGAGGATGTCCGCAAGAACGACCGAAGAGGCTTCGAAGATCTGGGCGACCCATCTCAGACCATGTTGGAGGCAGGCCGGCAACCGTCCCAAGCCGGGTACGGGGTTGGTTTCCCGGCCTCTGTAGCGCCGGGCTTTGGTCCGACACGCTTTGTTTTCAATAAGGTGCCGACCCGAAGGTCGGCGCTACATGCGTGCGTAACAGACTTGCGCTAGGCTTAAAATCAAAGGAATAGGGAGAGAAATGATCTGGGATGAAGCGCCCGTAAGTCAGTGGGCTCGACCAGGGGCTGACGCAAAGCTCGCCATTCAGCCTCGCGTTCTGTCTCCAAGCTGCCGCCCTCTCGAAACCAGCGGGAACTTGACAGCCGGGCTCTCAGTTCCACATCGGGAACGTCAGACCCATTTTTGAACTGGCGGGCGAGATTTAACCTCGCGCTTTAGAGGTCGGCACTCGGTAGTGGGCTGTTTTGATCCAGTTTGACTTTACTTAAGAGCGACTCAGCCGTTGTCGGAGGTTCTCCACAGCGAGACCGACCAGGGCATACGTGACGGCATTGGCGAGAAGAACCCAGTAGAGCTTAATGCCGAAATGAAAGTGAAAGCTGGCAAATGCAATTGGGCAGGTTAAATTGACGAGAGGCCATACAACAGACTGGCTCGTCAACTGACTTGGGAATGTTGCAGCGGCATAAACCGCCCAGAGGCCCGCAACTATGAATCCCGCGACTGCCCAGATAACGATTCTGCGTTTCATGCTGCTGCTCCCGGTTGCATCTCTAATCCCACCAATTTCTCCAAACTCCAAACATGATCTTCCAAGCCAGCTTCCATGGCTGGCGTCACCCGCAACGTCTGACGCACGTCTCGCTTTCGTGACCGTCGGTACATGGCACTATAATGGCACATTTTCGACGCCAGGTGACAGGTGGGCCAGATTCAAAACAGCCCACTACACGGCACCGTAACGGGACGACCGTTCCGGGCATAGGATTGCTGACTATCTGCAACTTAGACCGCCTCGCGGGCTCAATTGGCTCGCGGGAGAAGTCACGACGGAGCCTTTTCAATCGACAGCCGGCCATCGACCCTACGAGCTCGGTTTTGGTTGCGACCACTTCGCCGCGCCGTGCGCCTGCTCTCAGAGCAGTGCTATCATAATCCGCTCGGGCAAGGCCAGATTCGCTTCAGATTCGCCGGCGCTCATGGGCTTTGGACGCCGGGAGGAGGGGTCAAGAATGGGAATACCCGTCACCACTACACTCACGATCGAGGGTTATCGTATCAAGGAGTACAAAGGCGTGGTGCGAGGCATCATCGTGCGCTCGCCGACTGTTGCGCAGGGGATTTTAGGCGGGCTGAAGAGCATCATCGGCGGTCGTATTGGCGCCTACACCCAAATGTGCGAGCAAGCCCGCCAGCAAGCCTACGATTTGATGATCCAGCACGCGAAAGAAGTGGGAGCTAACGCTGTCGTCGGTCTGCGCTATGACGCCTCCGGGGTGGTAGAAAGGGAGTCGGCTACGGAAGTGCTGTGTTACGGGACTGCGGTAGTGATTGAACCGATGAGAGGCTAGAGGTGCCAGTAGACCGATTCTACTCGGGGCGCAGGTGGGCGCTCCAACCCTCCGTGCCGGGGATCTTGTTGCTGGCCGTGTGCCTCTCATTCTTGCCCCAAACCTTTCTCAGCGCTCAGCATGAGAATGAACAAGTAAGGGACGCGTCGGGCGAGTACCACTTCCTGACCGCGGACGACACACTCGGTCTTCTGGAAGAAGAAGACAAGATCAAAGGCTACGTCGACGTATATCAGGGCGAAGAGGAGTCCGACGCCCTCCTCAGCTACCCGATCACCATCGGCTCACGCCAGAAGAATCACATCGACTTCAAAACCGCCAAGATTCATCAGAAGTACTATCGCTTTTCAGGAACGGTCGAGCGCGGCAAGGGCCACCAAGAGGGCGATCCAGACTACCTGCGCCTGGTGGGAGACCTGGAGATTATCACCGTGAAAGCGGACACCGGACAGGAATCTGCGGAGCGGCGCCACGTCATCTTTCCATCCAAGGGGAAGTCAGAGAAGGAGCAGCAATGACCCTGTTAGTTGTCCCAGGTCCGTTGTCCGTCGTTCATTGGCCGCGCCCCTACGCATCGAGTTAGTTAGGACAAGGGACAACTGGCAAGGGATGAAAGACAAAGGATTAGGCGGAGAACTTTCCGTAACGCTCGTGCGCCCACGCTCGGGCTAACCGAAGCCAGCCGGTTCCTCCCAGCGGCTTGCCCTGCTCCAACAACTCCGATATGGCCTGAGCAGATACGCCTCGAAATACCTCGCTGGTGTCCACTTCCTCATAACTGCCCTGCCTTCTCCGAAGCATCGACAAGCGTTCGCCGTCGAACCGCCACACCTCCGGAACCCCAAACTCCGCGAACATGGGGAGCTTGCTGATTGAGGGGCTGGTGATATCCACCTCCACCACCAGGTCGGGCGGCGGGTCTACAGCCAGATCGATTCGATCTTTGCCCCGCACCCGCTCAAAGTCTCAACGTAGAAGCAGGAGTCCGGTTCGAAGCCCCGCTCGAGTTCCTGGCGCTTAAAGGTGTTCGAGCCCAGGCCCTCCACTCCCAGGTTCATCTCGTCAGTTATGATTTGTACCAGAGTCACAACCCTTAGATCGTATCGCTCATGCGCGGCGGATAGAGTCACGATCTCTAACTCCCCATGGTCGAAGGTGAACCGTGGCGAACGGCACTCATTATGTTCAGCCAAAATACGCTCGTAGGTTTCCCAACTGACGTTGTGTAGCACCACACGCTGCTCAGGCAAGGTCAGGACTGTTCGCATGCAGACCCCTCAAAGGTAGCCGCGCTCCAGTTTACCGCAACGCAACACTGGAGAGCGCGAAAACTCCGCGTCATCGTATAGCCCAAAGGGAGCCGGGTAGCGCAGAGTTTGCCTTTCAAACTCTGCCGTTCTTCCTTAAGAAAGGGCCGCAGCCCCGTCCCGACCGATCTCCGCTTGAAGAACTCTGCTGTAATCGGCACGGGGTCTCGAGAAGTTTCCGAAAGCGGGAAACTCTGCGCTACCTTGTGGCACTTCGCTCCGCGTCAACCCTACTCAGGCGGCAACTCCGAAAGATGCGCTGCCTTTCTTTGCAGCCGCTTCATACGATGGGTGAAGCGCCGGAGCCGACGATAATCGTCAGAGATGCCTAGGACGCCTTCGCCTACGCTACCCCGCAAGCGGCGAAAGGCCTCCTCAGCGAATCGTATCGCGGTCTTCGCGTCCCTGCAGCGATGTTCGTGGTAGATAGCAAGCTCTTCCAGCACCTGGATGGCTAACTCACCTCCGTCTTGGCCTTCATTTTCGCGTCGCAATAGCTCCATCCAAAGTTCCGCCGCCTGCTCATACTGCCGGCGTCGCTTGTGCTGGCTCGCGACTTGCCACAAGGCGCGCGACTCCACCGAGCGCGGTAGTCCAGCGGCCAAGGCGCGTTGGCAGGCAGACACTGACTGCTCAACCGCTCCGAAGCGCTCGAACAGGCGAGAGAGACCGAAGAGATCAAGGCTCGACTTCAGCGTCTCCGCGCCACCGTCGCCGATGGCCCGCGCCATCTCGAAGGTCAGCGCCGCCAGGGTCACGATATCCAGGGCATTGTGGTAGAACACCGGTTGCAAACCGCGGGCGTTGCCCGTGCGCAGATACTCGAAGTAGATACCCGGGATTTCCGAGCCCTCAACATCGCCCCTGCGGGCGATCCCCAGTATTTCTTTCTCCAGGTTGGTGAGCTGGCAGCTCTCGAGGCGCAGCTTCCAGACGTGACGCGCAGGGTGTAGCAGGTCAAGATGCAGCCTGCCTGAGAAAGGCGACTTCAAGCGTGACAGGGAGTAACGCGTCTCGAGCAAGGGAACGTCGAAGGTTTTGCCGTTGAAGGTAACTATTCCTGCATACGCGTTCAGCATCTCTCCCAGGCCTGCCAGCGCCGCCCTTTCGTCCGGGTAGTCGCGCAGAAAGAATTGTCGCACCACAAACTGCGAGCTCTCGACGGCTCCGATGCCGATCAAGAACGCACAGGTGCCGGTCCCGCCGGCCAGGCCGGTGGTTTCGGTGTCGAGGTAAGCCAGTCGGGAGGGATCGGGCAGTGCTGTTCCATCGAAGAACAGGCTCAGGGGGCTCAGGTCGGCTGCGCAAACGTCACCGATGCGGAGTCTGCCGTAGGGCCTGCCGAAGGGAAGCGCCTGACGCGCCAGGAAAAATTCGCCAGCGTGATTTCGTTCCACCTTCCCTTCGACGTACTCATCGATCCCTTTGCCAGCTCGTTGCGCTGGCAATCTTTTCGGTCCCGACTCCAGCCGGCGCAGGTATTCGAGTTGACGGAGCAGATCCTGGTCGCGCGCCGCAGGTTGCGTGGCTTTCTTGAGCTGAAGAAGTTTCTCTTCTAAATTCATTGCCGGTGGTCCGTTGTCATTCGTCCTTTGTCACTTGTCCTCTGGCCGTTGACTGCTGACAACTGACTACTGACAACCAACCGCTCTCAATATGGCTAGGGCCACTTCCCTTCCCTTCTCGCCCACCTCGCCTGTCGGCCCCACGCACGACGGGCAACCTGCCTGGCAGGAGCAATTGGCGATCAGTCGGAAAGTATTCGCTAGCAAGCTTTCATTCATGCGGTAGAGTGGCTCGCTGAAGCCTATTCCGCCGGGATATTTGTCGTAAAGATAGATGTTGGGTTCGAAAATCAGGCTTCGGGTTTCGGGTTTCGGGTTTTCTGACTCCTGGCTTCTGGCTCCTGGCTATTTTCCGGCGCGTTCTCTCCAACAGCCACGCCCAGATCTCGCGCATCGCACATCACAAGCAGCGTGGCAATGGCGCGCAGGGCGTTGCCAAGGCCATGGACGCCATCCTGGCGGTCGGTACTGCTGTAAGGCATTGCCTCGAGCATTTCATAAGGCAACGTGAGCCAGTAAGCGGTGGTATGCATTTCCTGCTCGGGCAGGGTCAACTCACCCGACCCTAGGTTCTCATTCGTATGAAACTTGATTTTCTTGAACCCTACCACCTGCGTGTTGACCCGGACCTCGCCGTGATTTCTCGTCGGGGGTCGGGGGCCGGGGGTCAGGGGTCGGGATTCTTGATTTTGGATTTGCTCTTCTCTGTCAACTGTCAACTGTGAACGCTCCTCACTCCTGACTCCTGATTCCTGACTCCTGGCAACTGAAGACGAGTCAAACGTCTCCAAGATCCTGATCTTGGTATAGGAAATGGCGTCGGTGTAATACTCGGAATCCACCCGATGCACGTAAGCCTTACGGTCGTCATAGTCGAGGCGCTCAACGTGGTACTGCGTGCCGTCCTGGATATAGATAGCCTTTTCGTGAACGGTGGTCAGCGCGCTTGAAAAGTCCACCTCGCCGATCACTCGCGGCGCGCTCGTGGTATCCACGATGACGAAATTATCCGACGACACCGAACGTAAGCTGATCGCATCCGCCGGGTAGCTTTCGGATACCCAGTGCCATCCGTCGCTCGAGTGGTGGAGGAAGCCGACCTCTTCCAGGTGCTGGCAGAGTAGCTTCAGATCGAGCGAGCCGAACTTCTCGTCTTCGCCCACTGGCAACTCGAAGGCGGCACACTTGAGGTGATTGAGCAGGATTTGCAAGTTGTCGGGATTGACATAACCGTGTTCGGGCGAATGTCCGAAAAAATAGTCAGGGTTGTTCACCATGAACTGGTCGAGGGGAGCGCTGGAGGCAACCATAACCGCTGCGGATGTGCCCTGACGGCGTCCGGCGCGCCCCACGCGTTGCCAGGTGGAAGCGATCGTCCCCGGGTAGCCTGCCAGCACCGCAGCGTCCAGGGTGCCGATGTCGATGCCTAGCTCCAAGGCGTTCGTGGCCACAACGCCCAGCAACTGAGCCTCTCGCAAGTCGCGTTCAATCTCGCGGCGCTCGAGAGGCAAGTAGCCCCCACGGTAGCCGCGTACCACGTCGGGCCCAACAGGCGTCTTTGAGAAATCCTCCTTCAGATAAGTCACCAGTATCTCGGTAGCCAGCCGGGAGTTGGCGAAGACGATGGTCTGCAAATCCCGGCTTAGAAAGGTTCTCGCCACGCGGCGAGTCTCGTTCAGGTAGGAGCGCCGGATGCCGAGTTGAGGGTTAACGACGGGAGGATTGTAAAACACGAAGTACTTGTCCGACGAGGGTGCGCCGTTTTCGTCCACCAGTGTCATGTCTTCTTCCAGGATCTGCCGCGCTAACTCCACCGGATTGGCAATCGTGGCCGAAGCACACATGAACTGCGGCTTGCTGCCGTAGAAGCCGGCAACGCGTTTCAGGCGCCGCAGAACGTTGGCTAGGTGACTGCCAAAAACGCCCCGGTAGTAATGCAATTCGTCGATCACTACGTAGCGGAGATTCTCGAAAAGCCGCTCCCAGCGCGTGTGATGAGGTAGGATGCCGGTGTGGAGCATGTCTGGGTTGGTGATCACCAGGTTGCCTCGGGCGCGGATGGACTTGCGGGCATCTTGCGGGGTGTCGCCGTCGTAGGTGAAGGTGCGTACTTCGTCGCCAAGCTTTCCCGTCCAGCGATTCAGTTCCACCAACTGGTCCTGGGAAAGCGCCTTGGTAGGAAAGAGGTAGAGTCCCCGCGCGTCGGGATTCTCCACCAGCGTGTTCAAGACCGGGAGGTTATAACAGAGCGTCTTTCCGGAGGCGGTCGGAGTGACCACAACGACATTCCTACCTTCCTGCGCCAACCTGGCGGCGGCTGCTTGGTGCGAATACAGGCTATGGATACCCCGCTCTTCGAGGATGGCAACCAAGCGCGGCGACAAGAACTCAGGAAAGGGCGCGAGGCGTGCTTCGCGAGCCGGGAAGTACCTCAGCGCTGCCACCCCCCCGGTGGTTGATCCCTTGAACTTCTCGCGGATTTCTTCGAGAGCCCCTTGAACACCCTGCGGACCCTGCCGCAGCGCCAAGCCTTGGATTTGCACCGCGCCTCCAGGAATCAGGTGTCAGGCGACAGGTAATAGGTATTAGGCTTACGCTATGGCTCTTGTCGACCTCTGAAAACTCGCCATCGTGCCCTCCACCGGGTTTGCACCCTGACACCTAACACCTGGCACCTATACGCCTTCGCCTTTCTTTCGCTCATCGTACCACAATCTTCCTGAAAGGGTCAGAGATTAAAATTTTGGCAGGGCCCTCTTGGCTTGGCTCAGGACGGTTTTCGGCCATGGTTGGAGTGGGAATTTCGTGAATCCGGAAGGAAGAGCCGCAGGGTCGAAAATGCACCCTCAGGCTTGAACGGGAGATTGCGAATTAGCCAGTTCGACGCGGTAGCCAAGTTTTCGGAGTTCGTAGATCATGCGGCGCGTACGGCGGTGCTGAGATCTTCGGTTGACGTCCGGGCCCCGTTCGTCATAGCGGACGCCCTGGTGCAGAATCTTCCAGATGATGTGACAAAGCCGATGAGCGACCACTCCAATGGTTTGCTTGTGTCCAAGGCGCGACACATAACGGCGATAGATGATCTGGAAGATGCCACCCTGGTACTTGATCGCGGCGTTGGCTGCCTGATTGAGCAGGCTCCGCATCGTGCGATTGCCCTTCGGGCACCGGCTGCTCGAGTTCACTCCCGCCCTCTCGGT
>Ga0187846_10000982_pt1 | contig 16384 bp, 14 predicted proteins | sample TC_taG_FD_161473 | JGI IMG/M metagenome (GOLD analysis project Ga0187846, IMG submission 161473) | Biofilm microbial communities from the roof of an iron ore cave, State of Minas Gerais, Brazil - TC_06 Biofilm (v2) | ecosystem: Environmental > Terrestrial > Deep subsurface > Cave > Wall biofilm...
CACCTCTACAGAGTCTCACATTTGAGAGCCAGGTTCATGAAGCTTTTTTTATCCAGTGAAAGGATTTATGGTTCAGTTTCTAAGTGCAACTGTAGTGCTTTCACTATTCGACTGTTAGTATATCCGTTGTACCCTGATGCTCTATTGAGAGGAAAGCCACTCCATCAAAACATCTTGTGACCCTGCTGTGACCAATCACATGGCAATAGTGATGGCGTTGTGAGTGAGGAATGATATGAATAATAATGCTTACCTATCGGTTACAGGGGGTCGACACTAAGATGGATACGAAGGTAACCTGCATAGTCAGTTGTAGTGAAATGGAAAAGGAGATCGATCATGTCCAGTCCTATGGCGGGTTGCTGGCGCAGGCATACCTGGCGCACAGGGCAAAGGCTGTCAAACGACTCATCCTCTCCAGCACCGGTCCGGCAAATTACGGCAAAGGCTGGTTGCCTGTGGAGTATGTCGCAATGGCACTGGCGCGCCTCTTACCTTAAAAGACAGTCAAAAACCTGTCGTTCGACAACCAGCACATTCTCCACGGAACAAGGCGCGGCGACTCGTTGTCTACCGCTCCGGCTTCACCCAGATGCCCCGCTCGTGCATCAGGTCAATCTGTTTCTGAATGACCTTCTCACGATACTCGGCATGCTTCATCGGCTCGCGGTTCAGGTAGAGATTCTTCGGATAAATAGGCTGTTCGTAGAGCAACTGGTATAGTTCAGTACGCAGATCCTTCATCCAGTTGTCCCACTGTGCGCGTGCCCGGTGGTCACGCAGCGCCTCGATATCAATCACTCCTCCCACGTACGTCGAGCCAGCGCCATACTCCTGCTTACCCACAATCTGGCCTTTGTAATTGATGATGAAAGAGCGCCCACCGAAGGTATCGATTGGCGTCGTCTCTTCAGGAAACAGATAATACGTCCCCATGTTCGGAGCCACGAGATACATATTATTGTCGAGCGCGCGCGCGCGGCTTTGTATCTCAAACATCTCGTTGCCGGTCGCAGGGTGAGGATACGAAGCGCGATACACCACCTCCGCACCATTCATTGCCAGCGCGCGCGCGTTTTCCGGGTACGATCCCTCATTCGCCATCATAAAACCCAGGCGCCCGATCTCAGTATCCACCACCGGCCAGAAGGCATCCAGATTTCGTCCGTATTTCTCTACCCACCAGTCATATAAGACACAATATGCGCTTTTTACTTGGATCGTATGATAGACTATGCTATCCTGTTTTCGTTGGTATTGCAGCCCTGACACACCAAAGGAGGAACGTATGATTAAGCCCTATACTGCCGTTGGTCTTATCCCCACTGTGCGCGGTATTCGCACCCGCGCCGATATCAAACGCAACCTCGAACACCTTTCCCATCTTGTGAAAGCCGCTTCCTGGCTTTCTAGCCTTGATCTTCCTGTTCGGCTCATCGCTTTTCCTGAAGGAGCACTTCAGGGCTTCAACGACGAGGTACTTGACCTCGATCACGTCCAGTTCGCACGAGAAGGCGCTATCGACATCCCAGGTGAGGAGACCGAAGAACTGGGAAAAATCGCTAAACGGTACAATGCCTTCATCATGGCGCAGGCCAAAGCCCGCCATCCTGAAATTAAGGATCGTTTCTTCAATGTCGGCTTCATTCTCAATCCAGAAGGTGAAGTCATTCTCCAACACTACAAAGTTTCGCCGCTCTTTCCTGTTGAACACTCCGTCTGTCCGCACGATATCCTGGATTGGTGGCTAGAGCGTTATGGCAGAAACCTGAATGCTTTCTGGCCGGTGGTGGATACCGAGATTGGCCGCTTAGGGATTATGATGGCAAATGAAGGCTCGTACCCTGAGAACGCCCGCGCCCTTGCCATGAATGGTGCCGAAGTGGTCTACCGTGCCTCCTATCCCCATCCGGCCACCGGCAACGAAATTTTTGAAATCCAAAGCAGAGCACGAGCACTGGATAACAACATGTATGTTGTCGCCCCCAACATGGGGACGTACTATCTCTATCCAGAGGAAGATACTCCCATCGATACCTTCGGTGGCCGCTCGTTCATCATCAATTACAAAGGTCAGATTGTAGGCAGGCAGGAGTATGGTGCCGGTTCAACATATGTGGGAGGGGTGATTGATATCGAAGCTTTGCGTGACCACCGGGCACGCGCACAGTGGGACAACTGGATGAAGGATTTACGCACCGAACTCTACCAGTTGCTCTACGAACAGCCTATTTATCCCAAGAACCTGTACCTGGATCGCGAGCCGATGAAACATGCTGAGTACCGCGAGAAGGTTATTCAGAAACAAATTGACCTGATGCACGAACGCGGCATTTGGGTGAAGCCAGAGCGGTAGGCATAAGGAACGGCTACGCCGAATTGATAGACCCCACCCATGCGGCTACAATCTCCGCCTTGACTTTGTGTGGTAAAGCACTTCGTGCCGAAACGGACTGATGATTATACTGCATGGAATTGTTGCTAACCAGTCCGTTTCGCTCTCCGAGTTTACCACACAGTCAAGGTAGTATTGCTTAACGCCGCTCCTCCCTTGTTGCCTCACCGCGACTTCCGGTTGCCAGCATGGATTGGTTGAGCTTTTCACCGCATCCTACGATGTGGAGCAGAAGCCGCGTAGCCCGCAAACTTGAGTGGGATAGTTATATTGCCATGATGGTAATAATATACAAAACAATACATTTCCCGCACAGCTTGTTGCTTTACACGACAGCCCCGCGTTATCGCGTATCTACTCCATTAGCAGTTACCCAACATTTCAGAACACACAGAACACGGGGTAGGAGAGAAGCGCAGAGCAAGTTAATTGCCTCTTGACAACGCTTGCAACCTATGATTAGATACTATTAACTCATGAATAAGACAGCGTTAATTAAACGAGTTAGCCAGCAGCACCAGAGGGAACACATCACGCAGCATGTATATAACCAGGTTCTTACAGAACTCTTAGCAGGTATCCGGCAGGAGTTAGCAGCAGGACGGAAAGTAAGTTTTCTAGGGTTCGGAACATTCTATACCCGTATCCGCAAAGCCAGCAAAGGACGCCATTTCAAGACAAAAAAGATTATTGATGTACCGCAATTGCGTATCCCCGCGTTTCGCGCCGGATCACTTCTCAAGAAAGCAGTCAGACGGAAGAAATAACCACTAACCTCTTGCTATTTGCCGTATTCTTTGCTATCATCCAAGCATGAACCAACGATCCTACCGCATTGGTGAACCGCCGGAACGCTTGAGAAAAGCCAGGTTAGACAACATTGCCTTAGTACCAGCGTCCCTACTTCCTTTTAAGACGCAGTACCAGCCATTAGCCAACAGACTACCGAGAGGGAGTGTCCTTTGTATCCCAGGAACGAAGCGGCAGCAGAAAATTATGGTACAGGTAACGAGTTTTTTCAAACACCATGGAAAGGCTGTTATCACCATGCCGCTTGAGAAAATATCCCGATCCATTCAGAAGACCCCTCGCCTCCAACCGGAGAACCTACAACTTGCCATATAATCTATGCTGAAAGCATACCCACTTCCCTATTTTTCGTGTGAGGAGTCGCACAATAATGAATTCTGCGGCTTACACTATTCATTCTGCGAATAAGGAATAAATGTAACTGAGATAGGCTTTATATCCTCTAGTATTGCGTTGCTAAGACAAGTAGTATAAACTGTGGAACAGCAGAACCGCACAATCCATGTCTAATAAACCTCATAAAGAATGTAGACAGGGGAAGGAGAGGGGATAATGAGCGATCAATTCGGCCAACCTGCCGGCTTTGTGCTGCCAGGAACGTAGAAGAGTAATGTATGACTATCCGGCTTTTGTCACGTGAAATGAATGCTCTAGTATTTGGCATTTTGATATATGGTGAGACGCGGCTATGATGGGTATGGCTGGGCACAGCATAGCGCATCTTGGCAAGGTAAGGTTTTTAAGTTGTAAGTGTAGAGCGACAAATTGGAAAGGAGACAACATGTTACAAACGTTTGCAGTCACGATTGAAGGCATTAGTCCGCTTTTGGTTAACCGCTTTCACGAAGAAAGCGCAGAAGAGGCGACAAGTGGTGTGCATGTTCGGAAAGAACGCCTAAGCCCAGAAGACGATGCAAGAGCCAGGCTCTACCCCATGAATGGACACGGCAATACGATCCCCGCTGAAAATATCAGGCAGAGCGTTATAGCCGCGTCAAGTCGTACGAAGATTGGCCGCAGAAGCGCCACAAGCGACATTGCCGCAAGCGTTTACATCTTCCCAGAATTGCTCGACTTGGAGGGCGATTGGCACGTTGACTCAAGAGCTATTGTTATTCCATCCACGCGAGGCCGTCTCTTGCGCCATCGCCCAATGTTTAACGAATGGAAAGTATCATTTTCTTTGCAAGTCAATGTTGATTTGGTTGACGTGGCAACGGTGAAGAAAATCGTTGAGGATGCTGGTGCGCTGGTCGGTCTGGGCGACTTTCGCCCGGCCAGAAAAGGCCCATATGGTAGGTTTCAAGTCACGACCTGGGAAGAAGTAAAATAAGGCAAGGTAAGGTGTGGTGTGGTCGGGAGTGGCTAGGTGTGGTCCGGCATGGTGTGGTGTGGTCCGGCGGGGTACGTTGGGGCATGGCATGGCTCGGCAAGGCAAGGTAGGCGCGGTCAGGCGGGGTTTGGCAGGGCGGGGAGTGGCTCGGTCAGGCTAGGTTAGGCTGGGCAACGCGTGGCGGGGTTCGGCACGGCATGGCAAGGTTGGTAAGGTATGGTGCGGCGCGGTGGGGCGCGGCAAGGTACGGTGTGGCACGGTGTGGTAAGGTAAGGCGGGGTGGGGTTCGGCGGTGCGTGGCAAGGCAAGGTAGGCGCGGTTCGGTGTGGCTAGGTAAGGCCCGGAGCGGCTAGGTTAGGCTGGGATCGGTATGGCGAGGCAAGGATGGCGTGGTTTGGCGGGGCGTGGTTTAGTCCGGTGGGGCTGGGTACGGAGTGGCCAGGTGTGGTCCGGCGTGGCAAGGTATGGTAGGCTAGGTAAGGCGCAGCGCGGCAAGGTAGGCATGGTATGGTACGGCCAGGCTTAGCGGGGTGGGGTACGGCAAGGTGTGGTGTGATACGGCGGGGTACGGTGGGGCGCGGCAAGGTATGGCATGGTTGGCTTGGCGGGGCTTGGCACGGATGGGCAAGGTCAGGTAAGGCCAGGCGAAGCGCGGCGGTGCGTGGCAAGGCAAGGATTTATTATGGGCTGGCAAGAGCAACAACGAGAACGCTATAAGCAGCAACAAGCTGAGAAAGCGCGTGCCGAACAACAAGAGGCTGCACAACAACGTCTCTTGCTCAATTCGCAGTTTGAGGAACAGCAACGCATTGCAGCAGAACAATCTGCCGTTCGCGAACGTCAAGCTGAGGAGAAACTACGCATTGAGAAGCAGCAACGGGACGAGGCAGATCAGCGCCTTGCTGATGGTTTGAAGCTGCTCGATGCACAACGGCAAGAACGGCTACTCCTAGCGCGTGAGAAGACCAAAGCTCGTAAGATGCCACAGGCACCTCAATCCAGAAGAAGTCACGGTAGACCTAGAAAACCCTGGTTTCGTAAAAACGAAATCATATGGCCTCTCATTGTAACGTCCTTTCTAACAATAGCAGCTATTATTTTTAACCTCCCCAAAATTCAGCATTTTTTTGGACTTGATAATCAAAATACCACTCATAGCCAAACTATCGTAGTTACCACTCCTAGTCTCACAGTTACCAATTCTACTACTTTCGTTACATCCTCCCCCTTGAAGACTCTTCAGGCACTCTGTAATGCTGGAATGAATGGAGATTATAACGCACAATGGGCACAGTTTTCATCCACGTATAGAAACGAGACTTGGGGCACCGAGTCAAATTATATCAATAATGTAATGAGTACAATCGAAAGCCATAATGGTGTTGTAAGTTGCGCTGCCAATATTACAGAGCAGAATGGGCCAATCGCCATAGGCACAACCACCAAAACCTTTGGTAATGGCAGGGTAGAAATAAGTACGTTTCAAATAGCAAAGGAGGCAGACGGCGTGTGGAGAATTTCTGAAATTAAAGGCACTCAATGGAAATGAACTTGATCATTTCGAGGGGAATAATTCTATACTATCTCCTTTCACACCTTAAACCAAAATTTATTTTAACCTCAAAACCTACGCTCCACGCCGAATAAAATAGATTATCTCGACTTGATTTTTAGACCGTCCAGAACGTACACAACGTATCCTTCCAAGTGCTTTTCGATACGTCATTGACTGATTATCTCGACTGCATTAAAGAACGTAGCACACGTTCACAACCAACCTGTATTCTCTTATAGGCTTTTTTCTTGTCCGATGGGACGGGAAGCTCGAATTAGGCCGTTTTTGTGAAGCTTCAAAGCTGGCGAAATTACTCTAGGGTGTGAGGAGGGAGTTATTGAACTTGTTAGCCTCAACCTTACCCTCAACCTTACGACGGAAAGAAATGTTTGTGCGACGCGAACAGGTTGGGCTTCTCAGCAACTATGAGACCACATAGACCTCCTAGTGTTTTCAATGTATGGCACACCTAATCGGGCATTAGTCGCAATGTGCCCCTATGCTATAGCTCAGCTATTGGATGTGCCATCGCTTCCCACGTCGATCTCAGTAGGGAATATAATTATTCAGGCTACAATTTGATAATGCTTGAGAAGAGGAAGCTGCCATGAGTGAGCAAGAGAATATGCAAGCAACTGCAAAGCTTCGTAGAAGCCGACGGACACAGAAACAAAACAGCGCACAACCACCCCCTCTACCACTCCCTACCAATGATGATAAAATGGGATGGGAAGTATACTGGAAAGCGCAAGGCCAGCCCTGGCGTACTGAGCCAGAAATTGGCAAGGAACGGCAAGCGTATCTTGCTGAACGACGTAAAATCGAACCTAGCATCAGATGGGATATTTATCCGTTTAAAGATATCAAACTTAGCCGTGCTGATATTGAGTGGCTATTATCAACACATGATAATAACCGTGGCCCTGTAGATTGGAATGATGAAAGTCAGCGCGAACGTTGGGGATTGGATTTAACGGGCGCAGATTTACGCGGGGAACAATTAAACAATCTACCACTGGCAAGAATAATAGCAGGACCCATGAAATATAGCCTTAATAGGCAGGTTGAATTCGCAACATTCCATTTAGAGAGAGTTGAACTCAGAGCAGCCCATTTAGAGGGAGCCATCCCCACCAATACCCATTTAGAGGGAGCCAACCTCACTGGAGCCCATTTAGAGGGCGCGATCCTCTTTGAAGCCCGTTTAGAGGGAGCCAACCTCGCGTCAGCCCATTTAGAGCAAGCCGAACTCAGAGCAGCCCATTTAGAGCAAGCCAACCTCGCGTCAGCCCATTTAGAGGGAGCCAACCTCGCGTCAGCCCATTTAGAGGGAGCCGAACTCCTGTTAGCCCATCTAGAGGGCGCCATCCTCACCACAGCCCATCTAGAGGGCGCCGATCTCGACTATGCCCATCTAGAGGGCGCCGATCTCGTCAATTCCCATTTAGAGGGAGCCAACCTCTTTGAAGCCCATTTAGAGGGAGCCAACCTCACCGGAGCCCATTTAGAGGGAGCCAACCTCACCGGAGCCCATTTAGAGCAAGCCAACCTCTCAGCCCATCTAGAGAAAGCCAACCTCAAATCAGCCCATTTAGAGAAAGCTGACCTCAGATCAGCCCATCTAGAAGGAGCCATCCCCACCAATGCCCGTTTAGAGGGAGCCATCCTCACCGGAGCCCATTTAGAGGGCGCCGATCTCTTCAATTCCCATTTAGAGGGAGCCATCCTCTTTGAAGCCCATTTAGAGGGAGCCTATCTCAGTGAAGCCTTTTTTGATAGTGCAACGAATCTAGAAAAGATAGTCTTAAGTAACATGAAGTATGGCACAGCCTCTCTTTGTGACATCCATTGGGGGGATGTGAATGTAGCTGTAGTAGATTGGTCGACGATTTCAATGTTGGGTGACGAAAACAACCCTCATTGGTTGCATTCACATATTGACCAATATGAGAGAGCTGCACGCGCCTATCGCCAACTCTCCGTTGTGCTGCGCAATCAGGGACTCAACGATCACGCTGCACGTTTTGCTTATCGCGCACAGATCATGCAACGTAAAGTATTCTGGCGTCAGCGCAAGTATTTGCAATACCTCGGCTCGCTCTTCCTTGACCTCTTGTCTGGCTATGGCTACAAGGTTGTACGGAGCTTCATTGCTTATGCTCTGGTGATAGGCGTATTCGCAACGATTTATCATCTACTCGGTACGCATCCTGCATGGAACGAGTCAATCGTGATTAGCATGACTGCATTTCATGGACGCGGCTTTTTCCCTGAACAATTCCACCCAGGTGACCCACAGGCTCTTGCCGCCGCCATTGAAGCACTTGTTGGGTTACTCATCGAAATCACCTTAATTGTAACGCTGACACAGCGCTTCTTTGGGAAGTGATGCTTGTTACCTATCCTTTGCATCATCTAAAATTTTGTCCTACGCATTTCAGTTGGATTAAGCTCGTCTTAATCACGATATTGAAGTAGGAGCGAAGCGCAGGTTAGTGCGGGGAAAACTCAGTCTTTGCTGCTTCGATGTGTATATATCAACAACGTATACCGAGCGTGAAAAGGGCGAGAAGTCGAGATAATGAGTATTGTGCGAAGCCACCCTCATCATTTGCTAGCAAGTTTTAAGATTTCTTTCTTGATTGACATCTCTGCTATATTGTAGCTGAGATTTTAGGCGATAGATATATACCTAAGTTTGGCCCAAATTAACGGCCACATGAGTGCGAGCAAGAAGCGCGCACAAGGGATTGACTAAAGCCGGTGCCAAGGGAGCAGCCTGATTGAGGACAATCTGAACGACCTGTCCCCAAGCATCGGTGAGCAGAAAGCCACTGATATGGAAGACATCGCGCACCATGCGCAGCATGCCGTACTGATGCAAAGCCGGGCTCGCCAACCAGCGACGCGCCCAGATGATCACATTGTGAGCCAGACTGCCCAAGAGCATGACCATCTGCTGAGCGGCAAAGCGTTTTTTGCTGCGTTTGCTGATGCCCAGTCCCTGCTTGTCGCCCTTGAAGGAGGTTTCGACAGCGCCTGCCCGTTGGTCGTAGAACCGGACATAGGCCAAGAGCACGGCAGCTGGATCATCGAGCACCAAGAGGGGCTGGCCGGTCAAACCGAGGACGTGCTGAGCCGACAGCGTGGAGATCAGCACGCCGTAAGCGAACTTGCCGTCAGGTTTCCGACAGCGCACCGCGATGCGCTTGACCGGACGCACGTAGGCATCAGCAGCCTCAGTCACCCAGCCGAACTGACGCTCAGGCAGCTCTTGATCGATGTACCAGTCACGGACGCTGCTGGCCAAGCGTTTCGCTTGCTTGCCCGAATAGTCTTTCCCGTGCACCTGGTAGTCGCGAGCCAGCAGCCAATTGACATCATCCAGACTGCCCCCTCCGGCATCAACGCGCACAATGGTGCTGCGGCGTTTGTCCATATCCAACTGCAAGGTCTCTTCAGCGGCCAGCATCAGCGGCTGCAAGGCACGGGTCAGTTGCGTCTTGCCATCAAAGAGACGATCCACGACGATTTCCTCGTAGTGGCTTGCCAGCACGCGGCCCAATTGTCGACCTCGGCGGTTGCGTTGCTTGGCAAAGTAGCCCTTGGTGGCAAAGGCCGCTTTGGGGCCGCAGGGCAGGCCACTCATATCGACATCAAGGACCTGAAAGCTGACCTGATAGTCATGCTGATAGCCTTGACTGTGCTGGCGATAGATCGCGTCCATCGCTTGGTCCATCTGCTCCACATTCTCTGCTGTACACGCATTCAAGGTGTCCTGCACCACCGATTGCTCGGCACAGCGGCTGCGCCCGAAGGCTCGCTGCAAGGCGGCATCGGCTCTCAAGCGCGTATTGATCTCGACCAGTCCCTGCGCTCCTGCCAGCAGGCTGATCAAGGCGTCATAGAGTTTGTCGGTCGGCTTATCCTTGATCGTCTTTTGGGCAATCTGGACCATTTGCTCAACCGGCTCAAACAGCTTCAGTTCCGTCAACTTCACTCCCAGGGCGGCCAAACTGGCACAGCCGGTAAACTGTTTCGTCGTCGATGTGGTAGATTCGTTCATGATGATCCTCCTCTCGCAAAGTTCAGACTCTACGAGAGGTATGGCTCATCATTGTTCTTTTGGCAAGGTCCTTTCTTGTGGCTCTCTGCCACTAGTTTGGGCCAAATTTAGGTATATAGATGCTAACCAGTTAGCACCGCTAGAGCAGTTCCGAGAATGGATTGAAAAACCGGAAAACCTCAATCTCTGGATGCAATACCCACTATTTCCAAGTGATGAGAAAAGCATGAGGTATCAAGCAGACGAGGTTCTTAACCATCCTGACGAAGCATCACCAAAGGTCATTTTTAATGTTACGATCAAATTAGCTGATCTTGCCGATTATGACGGTGGAGACCACAGAAATGTTGCATATAATATGCTTAGTGCGTATACAGATGGTTTAACAGCTTTAAGTAGATGTAACAAGTTTTCAGTGCAAGAGCATGGGCATTATTGGAACGCGCTTACTACTCTATTAAACAGTCAAAGTATATTTGTTCAACAGGGAGAAAGAAAAATGGCTTTACGGGCTGCAAGAAGAACACAACCCCCAGGACGATAAACTACTCGTTATTTTTCCTCGTCAGGCACTTCTTCCACCAGATCAGACACCTCAACTCCTAACACCTTAGCGATTTTAGCAAGAGTACTGTATGCAACGTCTCTGTAAGGATCGTTATAAATAGCTTGCATAGTACGAATATTAATATCTGCTGCTCGATGCAATTTTGCCATTGTCCATCCTTTAACCTTTGCAACTTCTTTCACACGCAATCTTTGCATGAATACAACTTCCTTTTTTCTTTTCCGTTTCATGTAGTATACTCCTAGCCTTGACTATTTGCCAATCTCAAGGTATGATTATCACTGAATAATCATCCTTCATTACATATCATACAATGATACGTATTCATTTTACCGGATAGGAGATAAAAAGAAAATGACTCTAGCGTGTCCTAGACGCTAGAGCCTTATAAGTGAGAACCGCCAACCCACTGTTAGCTTTTTCGTGTTCTCAACAGCTATTAAGCCACTTGAGAACGTAAGTGTCAAGAAAGGCAGAGAAGATGCTAGACCTATGGGGAGAGAGACTACCCCAACCGCGCAGAAAACGAAAGCTAATTCTACAGCCAACCGCAGGACAACCATACTCAATCACAGGCTCAAATGATTGCGAAGTATTAGGGCATACATTGAGAGAATGGGATTTAGCAGGATGTAGTGTTTGCTTAGATTGCGGAGTCAAGATATTTTGTCCACATTGCATCACAAGTTATCCACAGGATGAGAAGGCTGTACCTATATTATGTGAGAGGCACGAAGAAAGAATGGTGAGCGCATGAAATACGGACTACCGGAGCAGCAGGCATTTACTTTTACGCAACAAGAGAAGATACAACGCAGAACCATAGCACCGCCTGGTCAGGGAACATACTACCGAGAACCAACAACAGCAAACCCCCATCGTGCAGGACATTATGCAGGACTTCACCCCGAAGATAAACCCTACTGGACAGATGATCTTGACGATACTACATCTACCCAACTACCAGCGCGAACAATGCCGAGAAGCGCGATCCGCTACCGCCCAACAACACAGCCACAGGCAAAAGCAAAACCACGCAGGCACTGGTTAGTCTATGTTGGTATTGCGTTATTTGTGATGATATTTGGGTGGATAGCATTAACCGCGCTTGGTAACTGGTGGCAGACAAAAATGGATGATCTGAAATACGGCTACCCCCGTACATTTCAGATAGATCAAAATGTAGGTCATTATGGCTACGTTAGCCATTTTGTAGCTCTTAATCTCAATGGCAAAATTGAAGTTATTGAGACAGAGCCAGCAAACCCCGACCAGCAAAAATCAACACATATGTATATCGCCGCTAACCTTGCAGTAGATCAGAATTTAGTACCAGTAACGCTCAAGTTTGAAGATTTAACCGGAAGCGGAAAACTCGATATGCTTGTGTATGTGGGAAGTAGCCTGCAAGTGCCTTTTTACAACAACGGCACTTCCTTTCAGAACCAACCGCCAAGCCATTAAGAGGGAAACATGCAGGAAAAACCCACTCCTACAGAGGAACTAGAACAACAGAGGGTAACAGACCCATTAGCTACACCGCCAGTTATTGAGAGCGATCTAGCAGCAAGTGATATTGTCAGCACCGAACCACCAGCAGAGCCGGATATATCAAAACATCCGACTGTACCCTTAGCTCCACTTGCACAGCCAAAGCGATATTTTCAAGTGAACTGGTGGAGTGTTGTAGCTCTTAGTTTACTCCTTATTTTAATCGGAGAGCATACGATACCGCTTGTATTGCCTCTTGTAGATGGATATTTACACCCGAAGGCAATAGTTACGCTGTTCCCAACGCAAAAGACATTGAATGAAACGTATACATTTCTAGCAGTTACCGGAACGGCAGATCAAACCCGAAATCAGATACCATCACGGATTATCAGTTTCATAACGCCAACGAAGACCGAGACGATCAAGACAACCGGCATAGGGTACACGCCAGCTATTCAGGCAACAGGAACAATCACCTTTTATAACGAAGCCAATTATCCCCAAACCATTGCAGCAGGAACGGTTATCACCGGAAACGCAATACAAATTGCAACAGATCAAACAATCACAATCAGCGCAGGCAACCCGCCTAATTATTATGGTATCGCCGAAACGTTAGCGCATACGATCCAGGCAGGATCAAGAGGCAATATCCCACCCTTATACATGAACGGGTTATGCTGTTTAGCTGGCATCTATGGCAAAAACACCAATCCCTTTACTGGTGGAGAAGACCCAAAACCTTATCAAATGTTAAGTAACGCTGATCTACAGCGCGAAGCGACATACATTGCGGGAACATTATCAACTAACGCCAATTCTGGCATACAACAGCAGATTAGAGCATCGGAGCAGCTTTTACAGCCAATGCAATGCAATCTTACTACTACATCTATTCCAAAAGTAGGGGAAAGAGCAACCACCGCGACAGTTTCAGTGTCCGAGACTTGCACAGTGCAGGTGTATGATAATGCGATCCTCACACAGCTAACCAATACACAGTTTACCCAGGATAGCCAGAAGCAGTTAAGCAGTAACTTTACACAACATGGCAACCTAACCATTGCCATTGCAAAGACAACGCTCCTTGATAAGAGGCATAGCACCTACAAACTCGAAGTTTCAGCAGCAGGAATGTTGATCTTTCATTTATCACCATCTCAACTGAAGAACCTGAAAGCCCAAATCGCGGGAAAAAAGATCAGAGAAGCGCAGCACGAACTCTTAGCATTAACAGGTGTGCAGGGAGTATCCATACAGCCAGCGCGTCAAAGCGATCTATCGTTACCGGCTAATCCCGATCAAATAGAAATGATTATAAGTAGCGCGTTAAATTAGTCCAAAAAAGATTGACTTTTGTTGAAGGTATCGGGTAGAATTATGAGCAAGTATCCTCACATAAATAACGGTATTCTCGACCGCCTCTATTCCATACTCTCTCCTGATGGAGAGAGCAACCAATGTCCGAAAAAACCGCCGTAGGGCAAACTTCCAACTCAAAGTCACGAAGTTATGTTGAGCAATTAAGTTGGGAGTATCTTATGCCAAAGAGAAAAGAACGAGCAGCAGGGTATATTAGAGAGTCAGACCCAACCCTAGCAGACTCAAACACCATTGACAGCCAGGCAAACGCGGTTCGTCTCTATTGTGAGAAAGAAGGCTACATTTATGATGTGGCAGTCCATGAGTACAGGGAAGCCATAAGTGCCTATACTACAAAGTATACGCAACGGACAAGACTCTTAGACATGCTGGCAGCAGCAAAGCGGCATGAGTTTGATGTGCTTGTGCTTTCCGAAATCCGCGCACTATCACGACAACAAGTTGAAGTGTTCGTGATTTACGACATACTGAAAAAATACGGGGTACGGCTTGAAACGATCCAAGAGAAATTTGAAGATAGCGCAATGGGACGCTACATCTTAGCATCACGCGCTATGATTGCAGAAGTAGAGCGGGAAAATACCCACATGCGAACCCAACGGGGAAAAAGGGATAGACTAAACGGTGGCGCACCAAATGGACACCCAAACCCTGCTTACGGGTATATTATGGTTGACACAGAACGCGAAGCCAAAGCGCGTTACGAGTTTAACCATAAGGTTATTTATGTTGACTCGGAAGGCACAGAGTGGACAGAGGTTAGAGTATGCCTCTACATTTTTGACTTGGTGAAACATGGGGAAAGTTTACGAAGTATTGTCATAACCCTAAATGAGATAGGCGTACCGCCGCCGAAAAAACCACGTAAAGGACAACCTCACTGGCAAGTTGGCACGATCTACAATATTATTACCAACCGTATGTATATCGGTGAGGTATGGGCAAACAAATATACCCGCATTGGGAAAAAGCTGATTAAACGCCCGCAATCTGAGCAGATACTTCTACCAGAAGGAACAGCACCAGCTTTAATTGATAAAGAAACCTTTAGAGACATACAGGAGCGTGTAGCAATGAATAAACAGAACAGCTTACGAAACAACCACCACCCGAAAGACTTAGGCATCCTACGCGCTGGCTACTGTCATTGTGGCATCTGTGGCAGAACTATGAATGTCAGATACCACAATCCAACACCAACCAACGATAGACGTAAGCCCGAATACTTTTGCCAGCGCAGAACAGGCAAAGATGGACTAGTACATCACCATAACACAGTTATTACTGTTGAACTGTTGGATAAAAAGGCATGGGCGAAAGCAGTAGAAATTCTCAAAGACCCTGCAAAGGTACGAGCAAAAGTCGCAAAGGCGCGAGAGGACAATAAGCCAGTTATCAATACAGAAGACGTAGAGGCAACCATTGAGCATATTAGACGACAAATGAATAACCTCTACAGACTAGCACAGGCAGCAACAGATGATGAAACCATAGACGACCTCACGGTTATGATGAATGATCTTGAGAAGCAAAAGCGAGCAGCGGAAGCTCTACTCTATGATATTGAAGAAGATGAGGAAGAACGGCAAGAAGTAGAAGCAGAAATAGCGCGGTTTGAGAAGTGGGCTGAAGGAGTGCGACCAATGCTCACCGATCCAACATATGAGCCAACGTATAATGAAAAGCGAAGGGCGATTGAGTGCATAGGCATACATGCAGTCGTGTTCCCTGAACGCGGGGATTATCCATTCCGAGCACAGATTGACGGCAACTTTCCCGCTATCATGTCTAAGATGAAATATTGTGTCCCCACCCACCAGTCATACACATCATGCGGGCAAACCGAGTGCTCAACTGGAAAGAGCGGAGAAACTTTGTAATGTTGCAAGATCACCTCGCCCTTCGGGTTGATGATAAAGCCAACGTTAAAGAAACGATCCTTTAAATCGGGATGCCTTGCTTTCGCCTGGGCCATAATGAAAGCGTTATACTCCTGTGCTATCTTTCCTAGAGCCTCAGTCTCCTCACCCGGTATATCGATTGCCCCTTCTCGCGCAAACTGCACATGGTCAAGATCACGCACCTCGTCATTAAACCCTTGCAGCGCTCCTTCAGGGAACGCAATCAGTCTCACCGGTAGATCCAGGCTCGATAGCCACGAAGCAGCCTTCACAAGGTGCGCCAGGTGCTCGAGATTGATCTTAATATCGGCGCGCTTGCGAATACCGCGCACCGTAGGGATAAGTCCAACAGCCGTATACGGTTTGATCATGGTTCGCTCCTTCATTTAAAGCTACAAAACCAGGGCAGGGGTTTGACCCCTGCCCTGCCTCATTCGCCCTGGCAAATCCCTCTACCTATGCTCGCTCAACCGCCTTTGAGATAGCTCGCCTGGCCAATACTGCCGTCATCTGGGCGCGATACTCCTTAGAGCCGTGGATATCCGACACCAGCTCCAGTCCATCTGCCGCATGACTTGCAGCATTCGCAATCGTAGCCTCGTCCAGTCTCTTACCAACAAGAGCCGCTTCCACATTCCTGGCCCGGCTCGGCTTCACCGATGCTCCCGTAATCACCACGCTGGCCGATGTACACGTGCCATCGCCTCCCAGGGTAACGACCGCCGCGCAGCCGACCACTGCATAGTGTGAAGCCTTGTTAGCTAGCTTCGTATATGCGCTGCCGGTATGAGCAGGTGGTTTGGCGAAACGAATTTCAGTGACAACCTCATTCGGCTTCAGCGCAGTCTGGAACAAATCCATGAAGAAATCGTCAGCCTT
>Ga0187846_10000983_pt1 | contig 16371 bp, 15 predicted proteins | sample TC_taG_FD_161473 | JGI IMG/M metagenome (GOLD analysis project Ga0187846, IMG submission 161473) | Biofilm microbial communities from the roof of an iron ore cave, State of Minas Gerais, Brazil - TC_06 Biofilm (v2) | ecosystem: Environmental > Terrestrial > Deep subsurface > Cave > Wall biofilm...
GGGCTTGACCTGGTCGAGGCGCTCGTCGTCGTGCTTCAGGCGTTCGATGCTGTAGTGCGGCGTCTCCAGGAACTTGTTCGGGATCAGCACGATCGAGACCTTCAACCGCGCCTCCAGCATCGTCAGATCGGCCCGTTTCTCGTTCAGCAGGTACGTGGCGACGTCCACCGGCACCTGAGCATGCACGGCGGCGGTGTTCTCCTTCATCGCCTCCTCCTGCAGGATGCGCAGGATGTGCAATGCCGAGCTGTCGGTGTCGCGGACCTGCCCAACGCCATTGCAGCGAGGGCACGTCACGTGGCTGCCCTCGCTGAGCGCGGGGCGCAGGCGTTGGCGCGACAGCTCCATCATCCCGAAGCGGGAGATCTTGCCCATCTGAACGCGTGCGCGGTCGTGGTGCAGACCTTCTTTCAGCCGCTGTTCGACGGCGCGCTGGTTGCGCTGATCCTCCATGTCGATGAAATCGATCACGATCAGGCCGCCCAGGTCGCGCAGGCGCAGCTGGCGGGCCACCTCGTCGGTCGCCTCCAGATTCGTCCGCAGGGCTGTTTCCTCGATGTCGGAGCCGCGCGTGGCCTGCGCCGAGTTCACATCGATCGCCACCAGCGCTTCGGTATGGTCGATCACGATCGAGCCGCCCGAGGGTAACGGGACCTGGCGCGAGTGCGCGGTTTCGATCTGGTGCTCGATCTGAAAGCGCGAGAACAAAGGGACGTCGTCCCGATAGCGCTTGACCCGGGGCGACACATCGGGCATCACCAGGTCGACGAAGCTCTTGGCCTGGGTGTACACATCCTCGGTGTCGATCAGGATCTCGCCGATCTCCGTGGGGTTGAAGTAGTCGCGGATGGCGCGGATTACCAGGTTCGATTCGAGGTAGATCAGCTCGGGGGCCCTGTGCTGCTGCACGGCGTCGGTGATTGCCTTCCACAACTGCAGGAGGTACTTCAAGTCCCACTGCAATTCCTCGACCGCCCGCCCCAGGCCTGCAGTGCGTGCGATCACGCTCATTCCCGGGGGAACATCCAGCTGGTCGATCGCCTCGCGCAACTCCTGGCGATCCTCGCCTTCGACACGGCGCGAGACGCCTCCCCCGCGCGGGTTGTTCGGCATCAATACCAGGTAGCGGCCGGCCAGCGACACGAAGGTGGTCAGCGCGGCGCCCTTGTTACCGCGCTCCTCCTTCTCAACCTGCACGATCAGTTCGATGCCTTCGGAGATGGCGTCCCCGATCTTGGCGCGCGCCACATCCACGCCCGGCTTGAAGTACTGGCGCGAGATCTCCTTGAACGGCAGGAACCCGTGGCGCTCCTCGCCATAGTCGACGAAGCAGGCCTCCAGGCTCGGTTCGACCCGGGTGACGACGCCCTTGTAGATATTCGATTTGCGTTGTTCGCGGCCGGCCGTCTCGATATCCAGGTCCAGAAGCTTCTGGCCGTCGACGATCGCAACGCGAAGCTGCTCCGCGTGAGTCGCGTTGAACAGCATCCGTTTCATCAGCACTCCCTGCGCCCGTGTGGGGCGCTGTGTGCCGATCCGGATCCGGGGTCAGGCGCCGGCGTGCAGCCCGGGCGTCGCCGGCGTGTGGAGCAGGCCTGCGGCCGAAACGCGTGCGCGTTCACCGCGGCAGGCTCGGCCGTCTCCGCGCGGTTGCCCGCCGACGTCGTCCACCGCGTACCCTTCGCTCACGTTCACGTTCCGGCTGTCCACGTCCGGTTGCCCATGTCCACTTCGCTGCCGCACCCGAGGTGCCTGGGCGAAGTACCTGCTGCACAGCTGCCTGAAGTAGCCTCGTGCCGTCGATCGCCACCGGCGACCGGCGATCACGCGGCTCACCGCATGATCCGAATTCGGCTGGCGCCGGCCACCTCGCCGATCCGGATGGCGGCAGCGCCGAGAACTTGCAGAAGGGCCGGTCGCACGGCGTTTCGCCTCGAACGACAGCAGCCCTTCCGTTTGCCTACGCGCGGCGCACCTCAGCGCACCACGCACCCTTTTGGCCGCACCACAATTCCACGCTGCACGCTGCGAGGCGCCCTGCGACGCTGCCGTTGCGTATCGGCGAACGCCGCGTATCGGCGGGCGCCGCTTAGAATGGCAGCGGACGCGGCCCATTACAACTTATCAAGTATAGGGAACATGGGGGTCGAACGCAAAGAGGTCCGGTACGTGACGGTGGGCTCCGAATCGGCCGGGCAGCGTCTGGACAACTTCCTGATCCGCCTGAGCAAGGGCGTTCCGAAGAGCCACATCTACCAGGTCGTCCGCAGCGGGCAGGTGCGAATCAACCGCGGCCGCGCCGCCGCCGACCAGCGCCTGGCCGTTGGCGACGAGGTGCGCATTCCGCCCATGCGGATGGCCACCCGGGCGGCTGCGCCGCGGCCGGCGCCCGCGACGATGCTTCCGGTCGTATTCGAGGACGAGCATCTTCTGGCCGTGGACAAGCCTGCCGGGGTCGCGGCCCATGGAGGCAGCGGGGTATCGTCGGGCGCGATTGAACGCATACGAGCGGCGCGGCCGAACCAGCCGTTTATCGAGCTGGCGCACCGATTGGATCGGGACACCTCAGGACTGCTGCTGCTTTGCAAGTCGCGGCGTGCGCTGCTGCAGCTTCACGCGGCACTGCGGCAGGGGCAGATCGACAAGCATTATCTGGCGCTCGTTGCCGGCCGCTGGGTCAACGATCGGCAGCACGTGAAACTGGCACTATCCAGGGGCGGAGCGACCGCTGGCGGCAAAGTGCGCGTTGATCCGCTGGGCGGCTCGTCGTCGCACACGATCTTCGAGCTGCGCGAGAAACTGGCGCGTTTCTCGCTGGTGGACGCGGAGCTGCGCACCGGCCGTACGCACCAGATCCGGGTGCACTTGGCTCATCTGGGTTTCCCGATCGTTGGTGACGACAAGTACGGCGACTTCGAACTGAATCACCGCGCCGCCCGCGGAGAGTTCGGTGCGCGACTGGCGCGAATGTTCCTGCACGCCGGCCGGCTGCAGCTGCGGCATCCGGTCAGCGGCGAGCCAATGTCGTTCACGTCGCCGCTGCCGCCGGAGTGCGAGGCGTTCCTGCAGGCGCTGCGTTCGCGATAGGTCGGTGCCCGCCGCGGATCCGAGTACGTTGAGCTCCGGAAACAGGCGAACGCGGATCTAGCGACGCTGGTCGCCTGCGCTGCCGCACAGCAGGAATACGGCGGGGCGCCGATGCAGGTCGGGCAGCTCTGTCTGCGCAATCGCGCGCCACCCGGCGATGCTGCGTGTGACCGTGGTTTCGGATGCACTCCCCAGATCCAGAGCGAGGCACAGCAGCGTCGCGTCGTCGCAATGATCCAGGATTGCGACGAACAGCCGCTGCGTGCGATACGGCGTCTCGATGAAGATCTGAGTCTCGCCGCGTGCGGCTTCCCGGTCCAGGCGGCGCAGGCTGTCGGCCAGCGCGCCCGACTGCTGCGGCAGGTAGCCGTGGAAACGGAAATGCTGGCCGTTCATGCCCGAGGCCATCAACGCCAGCAGAATTGAACTTGGTCCGACCAGTGCCTGCACGCGCAGTCCCAGATCGTGGGCGCAGGCGACGACTGTGGCTCCCGGGTCGGCCACTGCTGGGCAGCCGCCCTCGGAGACCAGCGCCGCATCGCCGCCCTCGCGTAGCGGTTGCAGCCATTGCCGCGCCTGCGCGGGCTGCGGATCAGTGCCGATCTGCACGATGCGCACTTGCTGGATCGGTCCGGGATGGCCGGCCGCCTTCAGGAACGCACGCGCGCTGCGCGCGTTCTCGGCCAGCACGTACATCGCCGTGCGCGCCACTTGCAGCGCCGCCGCCGATAAGACCAATGTGGGCTCGGCATCGCCCAGCGGCACCGGCAGAAGGAACAACGTCCCTGGCACCGTCATCGGGCAACAGCCCCGGCGCGCGAGACTTTGCCCGAACGCCCCTCAGAGGTCACCGGGAAGTGCGACACCGCAGTCGGCCAGCATCGTCGTCAGGCGGATCAGGGGCAGTCCGATCAGCGCTGTCGGATCGTTGGAGCGAACCGAGTCGACCAGGCAGATGCCGAGCGCCTCGATCTTGGCCGACCCCGCGCAGTCGTACGGCCGATCCCGTCGCAGGTAGAGCTCGAGCGCCTCGCGCGGCAGGCGCCGAAAACGCACCGAGGTCTCAACGCAGTCGGTGCTGGTGCGCTGGTCCAGGTGCCGCAACACCGACAGGGCGGTGTGGAATACGACCGTGCGTCCCTGCATCGCGAGCAGCTGCTGGAGCGCCTGCGCGTGCCCGCCGGGCTTGCCGAGCTTGTGGCCGTCCATCTCCGCGACCTGGTCGGATCCGATTACGATCGCCTCGGGAAAGCGCATCGCAACGGCCGCAGCCTTCTGCTGCGCCAGGCGCAGCGCCGTCTGGCGTGCCGTCTCCCCGACCAGGGATGTTTCGTCTACCGCTGGCGCAACGGCTTCGAACGGCACACCCAGCCGCTCGAGGAGCTGGCGGCGATACGGGGAACTCGACGCGAGTACGATGGGGATCGGCATATGTGCGGAATGCGGACGCGATCAGTTTAACGGCGCCGCACCAGACCACGGGAGCGGAGGCCGGGAGCGGCGCTGGCATGCGAACGGTAGACGTACTCGAGCTCGCTCGCGAGGGCAGCTTCGTCGAAGGCGAGGTGGAGGCGGCCGCCCTGCCACGCCTCGCCGCTATGCTGAGTTCGCCGATGGGGCGGATCCGCTACCGATTCGAGGGGCGAGTCGACGAGCGCGGTCGCAGCGGCGCGAACCTGCGGATTGAGGCGCACCTGGGGCTGAATTGCGACTTGTGCGGCGAGCGGCACGATTGGGCCGTGACCGAATCGCAGGGCTTTTTCTTCGTCGAAGACGAAGCGCAACTGGGTGCGTTTCCGATCGAACCCGAGGGCGACGAACCGCTGGTGATCAGCCGTGCCCTCGACCTGCGCGGGCTGGTGGAAGAGCAGACGATTCTGGCGTTGCCGATTTCGCCGCGCCATCCGGCGTGCGAGCGACGCCAGCGCGTACCGGCGCAGGAAAGAGCGGCGGAGGGGCCTTTTGCGCCGCTCGCACGCCTCAAACGCGGCCGAAGCGATATACAATAAGAAGTTTACGTACGTCCGGGTGCCACGATGGCTGTCCAGCAGAACAAGAAGTCGGCTTCGCGGCGCGGTATGCACCGCGCGCACGATTTCATCACGCCGCCGCCGCTTGCAACGGATCCGTCCACCGGCGAGGTGCATCGGCGCCACCATGTGAGCCCGAATGGGTTCTACCGGGGGCGCAAGATGGTCCAGACCAAGAACGACGAGTAGCCACGGCCGGGCGCGCTGATCGGAGGATTGGTCAAACGTTTCCGACCGCAGCCGGAGCCGGGGTTACGTCGCGGTGGGCCGGGAGCATTCGGAGCGCTGCATGACCGTCCGCATTGCGATCGATTGCATGGGGGGCGACCGCGGCCTTGCGGTCACGGTTCCGGCTGCCGTGCGATATGCCGGCGAGGATCCGGACGCAGTGCTTCTGCTGGTCGGGCGCTCGCACGACATCGAACCGGCGCTGCGGAACGCCGGTGGCGAGATGCCGGCGCGGCGACTGCAGGTCGTGCACGCGGAGCAGGCGGTGTCGATGGACGATCCACCCGCAACGGCGCTGCGGGGCAAGCGCGATTCGTCGATGCGGATCGCCGTTGATCTGGTGAAAAACGGCCAGGCCGATGCGTGCGTCAGCGCCGGCAACACCGGTGCGCTGATGGCGATCGCGCGATTCGTGCTCAAGACACTCGAGGGCATCGACCGGCCGGCGATCGCTCACCTGCTGCCGAATCAGAAGGCCGGCTTCACGACCGTGCTGGACCTGGGCGCCAACGTCGACTGCTCGGCCGAGCAGCTGCTGCAGTTCGCGATGCTCGGCTGTGCCCTGGTGTCGGCGCTGCAAGGCACGCAGCAGCCCAGCGTCGGTCTGCTGAACGTCGGAGAGGAGGCCATCAAGGGCAACGAGGTCGTGAAGCGGGCTGCGGAGTTGCTGCGCGCGAGCGGCTTGAACTTCCACGGCAACGTCGAGGGCGACGACATTTTCCGCGGTACCACCGACGTCGTCGTGTGCGACGGTTTCGTCGGCAATGTCGCGCTGAAGGCCTCCGAGGGGCTCGCTCAGATGGTGGCGCAGTTCGCGCGCGAGGAATTCACGCGCAACCTGCTCGCACGCCTGAGCGCCCTGGCCGCGCTTCCCGTTCTACGGCGCTTTCGCCACCGAGTGGACCACCGCCGCCACAATGGTGCCTGCTTGCTGGGCCTGCGCGGCATCGTAATCAAGAGCCACGGGTCGGCCGACGCGTACGCGTTCGGCTTCGCGATCCGGCGCGCTGCCGAGGCGGCACGCCATGATCTGGTGATGCGGACCAAGGCAGCGGTTGCCCCGCTGGTGGCGGGCTGCCCGACGCCCGCCAGCGCCGCTGCTATTTGAGCCGCGATGCACAGTGCCAGCGCTTCGTTCTCACGCATCGTCGGCACCGGCAGCGCACTGCCCGCGCGCGCCGTCAGCAACGAAGAGCTGGTGCAGGAGCTGGCGCGGCGCGGCATCGAAACTTCGGACAAGTGGATCGTCGAGCGCACCGGGATTCGCCAGCGCTACCTGGCAGAAGAGGGACTGACCACTGGCGAGCTGGGCGCGCGTGCTGCGCGCGCAGCGCTGCAGGCTGCGGCAGTGGCAGCCGACTCGATCGACCTGGTCGTGCTTGCCACGTCGACTGCGGACCAGATCTTTCCGAGCACGGCATGCCTGGTGCAGGCCGCCCTGGGCATTCGCAATGGCGCCGCCTTCGACGTCCAGGCGGTCTGCAGCGGCTTCGTGTACGCGCTCTCTGTCGCCGATGCGCTATTGCGCACGGGCGCCCATCACCGGGCGCTCGTCATCGGCTCGGAGACCTTCTCCCGCATCCTGGACTGGAACGATCGAGGCACGTGTGTGCTGTTCGGCGACGGCGCCGGCGCAGTGGTGTTGGAGGCCTCTGACCGGCCCGGCGTACTGGCACAGCGGATGCGGGCCGATGGCTCGCGCGCTGCGATCCTTTGTACCGCCGGCCGCGTGGAGCAGGGGCGGGTGCAGGGCGATCCTTTCCTGCGTATGGATGGGCCGGCTGTGTTCAAGGCAGCGGTCGAAGTGCTGGACGCTTCGGCTCGCGAGGTGCTCGAAGCCGGTGGGCTGCCGGTAGACGCGCTCGACTGGCTGATTCCGCATCAGGCCAACATCCGCATCCTGACCGCGACTGCGCGACGCCTTGGCCTGCCGTTGGAGCGTCTCGTGGTCACGGTCGACCGCCATGGCAACACCTCGGCCGCTTCGGTGCCGCTCGCGCTCGACTGGGCCGTTCGCAACGGAACGATTCGGCCCGGCCAGCATGTGCTGCTGCAGGGAGTCGGTGGCGGATTCACCTGGGGCTCGGTGCTGGTGCGGATGTGAACTGAGTCGGAGTTTCATCGAACCGATGTCGCGCGTCGCCTTCGTTTTCCCTGGGCAGGGGTCGCAGTCGGTTGGCATGCTCGGGCCTTTCGCTGGCGACCCGACCGTTGCCGACGTGCTGCGGCGCGCCTCCGATGCGCTGGGTGAAGACATCGGCCGCATCATCGCCGACGGACCCGCCGAGCGCCTCGAGCTGACCGTCAACACGCAGCCCTGCCTGCTGGCGGCATCGTTCGCGATCTACGCGGCGTGGCGAGCTGCGGGGGGTGCGCAGCCGGAACTGATGGCCGGACACAGCCTCGGCGAATACACCGCACTGGTCGCAGCCGGCTCGATCTCGCTGGAGGACGCAGTTCCGCTGGTACGCTTTCGCGCCCAGGTGATGCAGGAGGCGGTCGCGGTCGGAGTCGGGACGATGGCCGCTGTAATGGGGCTGGACGACGAACGCGTTGTGGCGGCTTGCGCCCAGGCCAGCGACGAATCGAGCGGCGAAGTGGTCGAGGCGGTCAATTTCAACGCCCCTTCGCAGATCGTTATCGCGGGACATCGCGCCGCGGTTGCACGTGCGTGCGAGATTGCCAAGAGTTTCGGGGCCAAGCGGGCCGTCACACTCGCCGTGTCGGTTCCGTTCCATTGCAGCCTGCTTGCGCCGGCGGCGCGGCGGCTGAGCGAGCGGCTTGCCTCCGTGCCGGTGCAGACCCCCGCAGTGCCGGTGATCAACAACATCGACGTGCAGGTGCAGTCCGATCCCAAGCGCATCCGCGATGCCCTGGCGCGCCAGGCCGCTGGTCCGGTACGCTGGAGGCAGATCGTCGAGTCGATGAGCGAGCGGGGCATCCGTCACGTAATCGAGTGCGGCCCGGGCAAGGTGCTCGGCGGGCTGACGCGTCGCATCGCGCCGGCGTTGGACAGCTTGTCCGTGTCGGATCCGTCCTCGCTCGTCCAGGCACTGGATGCCGTGCGTGGCTGAGGCGCCCGATCCATCGGTGTTACGGGGCGACGCCCTCAGCGGCGAGGTCGCGCTCGTAACAGGTGCCACGCGAGGGATCGGTCGGGCAATCGTGCATCACTTGGCGCGCGCCGGCGCATGCGTGGTGGGAACCGCGACGACACCCGCCGGGGTCGAGGCGATCGACACATACATCGCGCACCTCGGTGCACGCGGCAAGGGCGCGCTGTTGAACGTGCGCGACGCCGCGCGCGTCGAACCACTGATCGAATCGGTCGTGCAAGCGTACGGCGGCCTGTCGATCCTCGTGAACAATGCCGGCGTGACGCAGGACGCGCTGGCGATGCGCATGCGCGATCAGCAGTGGGACGAGGTGATCGACACCAATCTGACCGCCACCTTTCGACTGTCGCGCCGAGTGATCCGGGACATGGTGAAAGCGCGCCATGGGCGCATCATCAACATCTCCTCGGTCGTCGCTTCGAGCGGCAACCCGGGCCAGGCCAACTACGCGGCAGCCAAGGCGGGCCTGGAAGGCATGACCCGCACACTGGCGAGGGAACTTGCGGGACGCGCGATCACCGTCAACTGCGTGGCGCCTGGATTCATCGACACCGACATGGCGCGCGCCCTCGCACCCGCCCAGTCACAGGCAGTGCTGGCGCAGATTCCCGCGGGCCGCTTGGGGCAGGCGGACGAGGTGGCGGCCGTCGTCGCGTTCCTGGCGTCGCCCGCGGCCGCCTACATTACCGGCGCTACCGTGCACGTGAACGGTGGAATGCACATGGCATGACGCGCGCGAGCTGTTGCGGTGGCATCCTCTGATAGAATCGCGCCGCTTTTCGGGGGGGCCGTCGGCGATGAGCCAACAAGGCGCAGGAGGAGCACATGGACAGCATTGAACAGCGGGTCAAGAAAATCGTCGCCGAACAGCTCGGGGTCAACGAAGCGGACATCAAGAACGAGTCGGCTTTCGTCGACGACCTCGGCGCCGATTCGCTCGACACGGTTGAGCTGGTCATGGCCCTCGAGGACGAGTTCGAGTGCGAGATTCCGGACGAGGAGGCTGAGAAAATCCGCACGGTCCAGCAGGCGATCGACTACGTCAACGCGCACCTGAAGAAATCCTAGGCTGCCGGGGCGCGCAGGCCCCCGGACACGGAGTTCGCCCGCAGCTCAGCCCGAAGCGCTTCTTCTTTTCGAAAGGGAATCGGCACCGATGTCGGCACGACGTCGTGTCGTGGTCACGGGGCTCGGAGTCGTGTGCCCCGTCGGCAACGACGTGCAGACCGCATGGCGTCAACTACTGGCGGGAACGTCCGGGATCACGCGCATCACGCGCTTCGACGCCTCCGCGTACCGCTGCCAGATCGCCGGCGAAGTCAAGGACTTCGACGTCTCCCGCTATGTCTCCGCCAAGGAGATCCGCCGGATGGACACGTTCATCCATTACGGCGTGGCCGCTTCGGTGCAGGCGCTCGCCGATAGCGGGCTGCAGGTCGAAGACTCCAATCGCGACCGGATCGGGTGCATCGTTGGTTCCGGCATCGGCGGACTGCCGCTGATCGAGGACAATCACTCCGAAGCAGTCAATCGAGGCCCGCGTCGCATTTCGCCGTTCCTGATTCCGGGGGCCATTATCAACATGATTTCGGGCAACGTTTCGATCATGTACGGTCTGCGAGGTCCGAATTTCGCGGTCGTATCGGCCTGCACCACCGGACTGCACTCGATCGGGGAATCGGCGCGCATCATCGAGCGGGGCGACGCCGACGCGATGGTGGCGGGCGGTGCCGAGTCGACCATCTGCCCTCTCGGAATCGGGGGCTTCGCTTCGATGCAGGCGCTGTCGGTGCGCAACGACGATCCGCCCGCCGCCAGCCGCCCGTTCGATCGCGGCCGCGACGGCTTCGTGCTGGGCGAGGGTGCCGGCGTGATCCTGCTGGAGGAATACGAGCACGCGCGCCGCCGCGATGCGCGCATCTATTGTGAGCTCATCGGATTCGGCATGACCGCGGATGCGTATCACATGACTGCGCCGGACGTGGATGGACCGAGCCGCTGCATGCAGGCTGCGCTGCGCGACGGCGGCGTCGATGCGTCCAAAGTTTCGTATCTGAACGCGCACGGAACCTCGACGCCGCTGGGCGACGTCAACGAGACCAACGCGATCAAGCGCGTATTCGGCGAATCGGCGCGCCGCCTGGTTGTGAACTCGACCAAATCGATGACTGGGCACCTTCTGGGCGGCGCGGGCGGAGTCGAGTCTGTGTTCACCGTGCTGGCGCTGTACCACCAGGTGTCTCCTCCGACGATCAACTTGACCGATCCGGATCCGCAGTGCGATCTGGACTACTGTGCCAATAGCGCGCGTGATCTGCGTATCGATTACGCGCTGAAAAACTCGTTCGGCTTCGGCGGCACCAACGGAACCCTGGTATTCGGTCGTGCTCCCTAAACGTGCTCCTTAAGACCGCGCCGTCTGGCTTGCGGCAGCGTGCAATGTCGGCGGGTGCCGCCTTCAGTGCGTCGGTTGCGATCTTCTGCCTGGGCAGTGGTTTGTTTGCGCGCGCATCCGGGCCCTTTCTCGGTTTTCTAAGTGCGGCAATCGCCGCTGTAGCGCTCGCGCACGCACGTTCCCGCTTCGAGCCCCAGCGCTTCCTTCTGCACCTGCCGCGGGGCCGTTTGGAGCTGTGGGAGGACGGGAGGGACGGGGAAGAGCTGCGACCTGTCGCAATTACGCGCAGCCTGATCTGTCTGTCCAGTGCGAGTGGGCAGCGCCTTACGGTCTGGCGCGACAGCGTCGCGCCTGACGATTTCCGTCGCATCGCCGCCTTTGGGCGCTGGCACCGCAATGCAGCGGCGGATCCCGGCTACTCTTCCGAACTAATCGCGCGGAAAAGTGTCACAGTTCGGCAATCGGCTTGGTGTTCCAGAAGGCCCCGGGGTCGATGAGCGAACGCGAAGTCGACCAGCAGTTGGTGGCTCGCGTACAGCGCGGAGACAAGCACGCGTATGAATTGCTGGTTTCCAAATACCAGCGCAGAATCACGCGCCTGCTTTCGCGGATCATCCGGGATCCGTCCGATATCGAGGACGTGGCCCAGGAGGCCTTTATCAAGGCCTATCGGGCGCTACCGAGCTTTCGTGGCGAAAGTGCGTTTTACACGTGGCTGTACCGAATCGCGATCAACACCGCCAAGAACCATTTCGCCGCACAGGGACGGCGCGCCCCGACGCGGTCGAGCGGCGAGCTGGAAGATGCGGAAAACCTGGAAGAAGCAGTCGGTTTGCGGGATGTTGCAACTCCCGATGCGGTTCTGCTGTCCAAGCAGATCGGCGAAGCGGTCAACCGGGCGATCGAGCGGCTGCCGGAGGATCTGCGCACCGCGATCGTGTTGCGCGAGCTTGAAGGCATGAGTTACGACGAGATCGCGGCTGCGATGAACTGTCCGGTGGGTACGGTGCGATCCCGCATCTTCCGGGCACGCGAGGCGGTGGCAGCGGAGTTGCGTCCCTTGCTTGGAACCCGCGAGGATCAACGCTGGTGAAGGAGATTTGCCGATGAGCGCAACGAAGCGGGCGGGCACAGCCCCCCTGGCCGACGCGGATCTGGAACGGCTTTCGGCGTGGCTCGACGGCGAACTTGAGCCGCAGGAGCAGCGCTCGATGATCGAGCGCCTGAAGAGCGATCCGGATCTTCGCGCACAGTTCGAATTATTCCATCTTGCCGGCGATGCCCTGCGCTCGCATGAGGTGGCTGCCTGCCATCAGCCGCGGCTGGTCGTGCGCGTGTGCGAGGCCGTTCGGGCCGAGCCGGTCCGAATCGGCCCGCGCCTGCGGGCCGGCGCCGCTGCCGTTGTGCGGCGTCACGTGGCCACCGCAGTAACGGTAGCGGCTGCTGCCGGAACGCTGGTCGTGGTTGCGCTGCCGCAGCTGCGCGGCACCGACGCGACTTCGGTGCAAACGACAGCGCAGGGACCTTCCGCGGTGCGGCCGGCTGCCCTCGCGAATGCGGGCACGACGCCGGAGGTCAAGGCGACCGACGTAGCCAACGCAATCGCGGCGCGCAGCCCGCAGCTCGATGCCTACTTCCAGGCCCATCGCGAGCTGGCGACGACCGGTGTGATGCCGGCCGCAGTGGCATACATTCGCACCACGGGGGAGCCGGAGCGGTGAGGCAGTCCGGCATGCAGTGCAGCCGGTGGACAAACACACTACTGCTGGGCGCAGTTCTGTTTCTGACGGACGCGGCTGCGGTTGGCCACGATGCCGCTGCACCTGCGAGTGACGGACGCAGCGCGATCGACTGGCTGCGTGCGATCCAGACGGCGGCGATGCAGGCCGACTACACGGGAACGATCACATACCAGCGCGGCGACGAGATTCGCTCCTCGCACATCGTCCATTACTTCGACGGTACCGCGCCACGCGAGCGAGTGCTGATGCTCGATGGTCGCCCGCGCGAATTCATACGCGAGGGCGACGAGGTCCACTGCCTGTATCCTAAGGTGCGGCGGCTCGTCATCGAGCACGCGGGGGCGCATGCGTCCTTCCCGGCGCTCGGACATTTCGACGTGAGCCGTGTGTTGGAGCACTATGTTCTGACCGCCGGTGCGCTGGAGCGCGTTGCGGGAATCGACTGCAGGGTGTTGCAACTGACGCCACGCGATTCGCTGCGGTACGGGTATAAATTGTGGGTAGAGTCGAAAAGCGGGTTGCTGTTGAAGGTGCAGGTGCTTGGCACCGCCGACGCGGTAATCGAACAGATCGCATTCTCCGATGTACGCATCGGCGAGCCCATCAGCATGGTGGAACTGAAGCCGTCATGGTCGACTACCGGATGGGACGTGGTGCAACATGCTTCCCACAAGATCGAGCTGATCCGGCAGGGCTGGAGCGTTACAGCGCCGGAGGGCTTTCAGGTCGTCACCGAGGTGGAGCGCAGTCTGCGCGGGGATTCGAACCAGGCAGCGCTGCAGGCGGTTTACTCGGATGGGTTGGCGACGATCTCGGTGTTCATCGAGCCGGGGGCGGCGCAGGCCGATCCGGGGCCGCTGCAGCAGCATGGGCCGTTCAGCGCCTTCATGCGCCGTGTCGGAGACGCTCGCATCACCGCCGTGGGCGAGGTGCCGCCGGAGACGACGCGCTCCATCGCCGACTCGGTGCGGTTCGTGGCCAGCCACTGAGCGGTTTGCACGCAAACGGGGGCGCGAATGGGCGCCCCATTTTCGTATCGAGCAGAGGGGACATGGGAAAGGCACTTGTAGGCAGCATTTTCCTGGTGGTGGCGCTGGCCGTTTCGCCGGCATGCGTGGCGCAGACCGCCGGACCGGCGGACTTTAGCGAGCTGGTCGAGCGTACGGCGCCGGCCGTCGTGAACATCCGCACCACTGCGCGGCTTTCGCAATCGCGCATGCAGCAGTTCCCCGACATGGACGAGAACGATCCGGGTTGGGAGTTCTTCCGCCGTTTCTTCCCTCAACCCGGTCCGAATCCGAACCCGCGCCCGGGACCGATGCCGCGCACGCCGCGGCCGGACCGCGAGGTGCCACGCGGGCAGGGATCGGGATTCATCATTTCGGCGGACGGCTACGTGCTGACGAATCACCACGTGGTCGAGGGCGCCGACGAGATCACCGTGACGCTACCGGACAAGCGGGAGTTCAAGGGCCGGCTGATCGGCTCCGATCAGCGCAGCGACGTGGCTCTGGTCAAGATCGACGGCAGCGGGCTGCCGACGATCAAGATCGGGGATCCGGTGAAGCTGAAGGTCGGCGAATGGGTGATCGCGATCGGGTCGCCGTTCGGACTGCAGAACACCGTCACTGCGGGCATTGTCAGTGCCAAGGCGCGTGAAACGGGCGAATTGCTGCCGTTCATTCAGACCGATGCTGCCGTCAACCCCGGCAACTCGGGCGGTCCGCTGATCAATATGCGGGGCGAGGTGATCGGGATCAACTCGCAGATTTTCACGACCTCTGGCTCGTACGCGGGCATCTCGTTCGCGATCCCGATCGACGAGGCGATGCGAATCAGCGACCAGCTGCGAACGCAGGGCAAGGTTGTGCGCGGCCGCATCGGCGTGCTGATCGGGGAGGTATCGCGCGAAGTGGCTGAGGCGATCGGACTGCAACGCGCTGCCGGGGCGCTGGTGTCGAGCGTCGAAGGCGAGGGTCCGGCCGACAAAGCCGGGGTCAAGCCGGGTGACGTGATCATCAAGTACGAGGGCAAGCCGGTCGAAAGTTCGAGCGACCTGCGCCGAATGGTGGCGGGGACAAAGCCGGGAACAAAGGTGACCACGACGGTCTGGCGCAACGGGGCCGCCCGCGACCTGACGGTGACGGTGGGCGAGCTCCAACCCGATCAGCCGCGACAGGCGCGCGGGGATCAGGACCATGGCCCGACGCCGGCTGCCGATGTGCTCGGGCTGGTCGTTTCCGACGTGCCGGCCGAGCAGCAAAAGGAGTTGAAGCTCAAAGGTGGCGTGCAGGTGGACAGTGCCGACGGCGCTGCCGCACTGGCCGGGATTCGCGCCGGCGACTACATCGTGTCGCTCAACAACGTCGAGGTGACGGGCGCCAAGCAATACGCCGAGGTGGTGGCGAAGCTGGATCCTGCCAAGCCGGTGGCGCTGCTGGTGCGCAGCGGCGAGCAGAGCCGGTACGTGATCGTGCACCCGTCGTCGGAGCACTAGCGGCGGGGTACAATCTCTGTTTTTTGGCGGCCGGCGCCTGGCCGAATCCGGAACGAGGGCTGCAAGGGGGTGATTCCTGACGGTTCACCCCCTTTGCGTGTCAGGCCTGCCCGCCGTAGCGCGAAGCGCCAGGGCGATATCGAGACCGCGAGACCGCGAGACCGCGCCTGGCCGGCGTTGCCGGCCACCGCACCCCGATGCAGCACATCCGTAATTTTTCGATCATCGCCCACATCGACCACGGCAAATCGACGCTGGCGGACCGGCTCATCCAGCGCTGCGGGGGGCTCGCCGAGCGGGAGATGGCGGAGCAGGTGCTCGACTCGATGGACCTGGAGCGCGAGCGCGGGATCACGATCAAGGCGCAGACGGCCGCCTTGCAGTACGACGCGCGCGACGGCAACGTCTACAACCTGAATCTGATCGACACGCCCGGTCACGTCGATTTCTCCTACGAGGTGAGCCGTTCGCTGTCGGCCTGCGAGGGGGCGCTGCTGGTGGTCGATGCCTCGCAGGGGGTCGAAGCGCAGACGGTTGCCAACTGCTACACGGCGATCGAGCTGGGCGTCGAGGTGTTACCGGTGTTGAACAAGATGGATCTGCCGCAGGCCGATCCGGAGCAGGCGCGAGCGCAGATCGAGGACGTGATCGGGATCGACGCGCACGACGCCATTTTGGCCAGCGCCAAGACCGGCCAGGGAGTCGATGAAATCCTCGAGCGCGTGATCGAGCGCATTCCGGCGCCACGGGGCGATCCGGACAAGCCGCTGCAGGCCCTGGTGATCGATTCCTGGTTCGACAACTACGTCGGCGTCGTAATGCTGGTGCGAATGGTCAACGGCGTGCTGCGTCCCAAGGACAAGCTGTTGCTGATGGCTACCGGCGCCACGCACCTGTGCGAGGAGGTCGGGGTGTTCACGCCGAAAGCGCAGTCGCGCGAGCAGCTCGCGGCCGGCGAGGTGGGTTTCGTCGTGGCAGGAGTCAAGGATCTGCGGGATGCGCGAGTCGGCGATACCGTCACCCACAGCGCCCGCCCCGCCGCTCACCCCCTGCCCGGGTTCCGACAGGTCAAGCCGCAGGTGTTCGCGGGGCTGTACCCGGTGGAAGCCAACCAGTACGAGGCGTTGCGCGATGCGCTGACCAAGTTGCAGCTGAACGACGCGGCGCTGCACTTCGAGCCGGAGGTTTCGCAGGCGCTGGGTTTCGGCTTCCGCTGCGGGTTCCTCGGCCTGTTGCACATGGACATCGTGCAGGAGCGCCTGGAGCGCGAATACGA
>Ga0187846_10000984_pt1 | contig 16367 bp, 16 predicted proteins | sample TC_taG_FD_161473 | JGI IMG/M metagenome (GOLD analysis project Ga0187846, IMG submission 161473) | Biofilm microbial communities from the roof of an iron ore cave, State of Minas Gerais, Brazil - TC_06 Biofilm (v2) | ecosystem: Environmental > Terrestrial > Deep subsurface > Cave > Wall biofilm...
CATTCTGAGCGAAGCGAAGAATCCCTCTTCGGGAGAATGCTAGGAAAAAGAGAGATTCTTCGGGCTAGAGAGCGGCCCTCAGAATGACATGCAGCCTTTTCAACGAGCTGTTAGGGGGGGTCGGAGCCTGCCCGTCGGCAGACAGGCTTCAGCTCCGACAATCACCTAGCAGCATCCTCAGGGGCTTTAGCCCCTGAGGCCCGCTCATGTTTGGGCACGCATCAAAAGGGGCGACCGACAAAGCGTCACATGAACCAGAGGGCCAAAGTTTGCTGGGTGATTGATCTCGGGCTGGTAGCCTACGCGCCGGCGTGCGACCTGCAGCGGCGGCTTGTCGAGGCGCGCCAGGCGGGCGCGGTGCCCGATGTGCTGCTCTGGTGCGAGCATCCGCACGTCATCACCCTGGGGCGCAATGGCAACCGCGAGCATTTGCGCGCTTCCGAGCGCCTGCTGGCGCAGATGAACGTCGAGTTTCGCGCCACCGATCGCGGCGGCGACATCACCTATCACGGCCCCGGGCAAATCGTCGGCTATCCGATTCTCGACCTCGCGGAGCATCGCCGCGACGTGCGCTGGTACGTCGCGCAACTGGAAGAGGTGATGATCCGCGCTTCGGCGGATTTCGGTGTGGCCGCCAAGCGTTCCGCCCGCCATCACGGCGTGTGGGTCGATACCCCGCAGGGCGAGGAAAAGCTGGGGGCGCTGGGCGTGCATCTGAGCCGCTGGGTCACCTCGCACGGCTTCGCGTACAATGTCTCGACGGACTTGCGCTATTTCGACCTGATCGTGCCGTGCGGCGTCGCCGACAAGCGCGCCACCTCGCTCGAGCGCGTGGCCGGCCGCGCGGTGCGCTGCGAAGACGTGCGCCGCCGTCTGGCCGCGCATTTCGCCGAACTATTCGGCTGCGCATTGACCGCAACGACGCGCGCCGAGCTGGAACGGGCGCTGGCGGCGCGCCAGACGCTTGTCGAATCCGTAATGGGGAAACCGGCATGAGCGCAAAGCTCACACGCGAACAGCATCTCGAGCTGTACTACTACATGCAGCTCAATCGCCGGCTCGAAGAGCGCATGGTGCGGCTCTTTCGCCAGAACAAGATCGTCGGCGGATTGTATTCCAGCCTCGGCCAGGAAGCCGTGTCGGTGGGCACGGCCTACGCCCTCGAGCCCCGCGACTGGCTGGCGCCCATGATCCGCAATATCGGCGCGCTGCTGGTGAAAGGCTTTCGTCCCCGCGACATCTTCACGCAGCACATGGCCAAGTACACTTCGCCCACGCTGGGCAAGGACGGCACCAGCCACTTCGGCGATTTGCAGACGCGCCACACCGTTTCGCCCATCTCCATGCTGGGCGATTTGATTCCGGTGATGACCGGCATCGCCCTGGCCGGCCGCTACCTCGGGCAGAACATCGTGGCGCTCACGTGGATCGGCGACGGCGGCACTTCCACGGGCGTGTTTCACGAGGGCCTGAATTTCGCGGCGCAGCAGCGCGCGCCGTTCGTGCTGGTGGTCGAGAACAATCAGTGGGCCTATTCGACCCCGGTGGCGCGCCAAGTGCCGGTGAAAAATCTGGCCGACCGCGCTGTAGCCTACGGCGTGCCCAGCGCCATCGTCGATGGCAACGACGTGGTCGCCGTGTACGCTGCCACCAAGGACGCCGTGGACGAATGCCGCGCCGGCCGCGGCCCCGTGCTCCTCGAAGTTAAGACCATGCGCATGAAGGGCCACGCGCAGCATGACCCCGCCGAATACGTCCCCAAAGAAATGTTGGCCTACTGGAAGGCCCGCGATCCCCTCGCGCGCTTCGAGAAATACCTGACCGCGAATAAACTGTGGGACCCTGCCGCCCAATCGGAGATCGACGCCCGCATCGAGCGCCTCTTGGACGAGGACCAGAAATTTGCCGAGGACTCGCCCCTCCCGCCCCCCGAACTGGCCGAGCAGGGCGTCTTCTGCGACGCCTGCCATACCATCGAAGCCGACTGGCAGCGGCCCAAGAAGGAAGTGACGCCGCCAGGCTCCAGCGTGGAACCCGTATGGAAGGTCTCGGGCTTTGGCGCCCTGGAAGCAGCCGCGCCGCAGGCAAAGCCCGCCGCAGCGGCCGCTGTCGCCGTGGCCGCCGCAGGCCCTAGCGCCATAGCGCAGAAGCTCGCGGCCAAACCCGTAACGCCGGCGAAGTCCGCTGCGGCCGATCCTCTGCCGGCTGCCGAGCGCGTGCCTTTCGGGCGCGGCCCGAAAGACAAGGCCTTCCGCGAAACCGCCGAAGCCAAGCGCTTCGAGCGCGGCGGAGGAGGACGCGACGCCAACCGCCGCAACAATCGCTCCTTCCGCAAAGGCCCGCAGGGCAAGCGGGGAGGGCGCTGAACATGGCCGCCATCACCATGCTCGAAGCCATTCGCCAAGCCCTGTTCGAGGAAATGGAGCGCGACCCGGCAGTCATCGCCCTCGGCGAGGACATCGGCGTCTATGGCGGCGCGTTCAAAGCGACCGAGGGCTTGCTCGCGAAGTTCGGCTACGAGCGCGTGATCGACGCCCCCATCAGCGAATCGGCCATCGTCGGCGCGGCCGTGGGCATGAGTTATCTCGGCTTGCGCCCGGTGGTCGAAATGCAGTTCATCGACTTCATCGCCTGCTGCTTCAACCAGGTGACCAACTTCGTGGCCAAGTCCCACTACCGCTGGGGCGCGCCGGTCCCCCTGGTCTTGCGCGGGCCTTCGGGCGGCGGCGTGCATGGCGGGCCTTTCCATTCCGCCAATCCCGAGATGTATTTCGTGCACACCCCGGGACTCAAAGTGGTCTATCCCTCCACCGCCTACGACGCCAAGGGCTTGCTCAAGTCCGCCATCCGCGACAACAACCCGGTGCTCTTTTTCGAGCACAAGTTCCTCTACCGGCGCATCAAGGAGGAGATCCCCGATGGGGACTTCACCGTGCCCATCGGCAAAGCCGCGGTCCGCCGCGAAGGCCGGGACCTCACCATCTTGAGCTACGCGGCCATGGCCCACGCCTCGCTCGAAGCCGCGGAATGGCTCGCCAAAAACGGCATCGACGCCGAAGTGATCGACCTGCGCACCCTCGCGCCGCTGGACCGCGACGCCATCCTCGCGTCGGTGAAGAAAACCAACAAGCTGATGATCGTCCACGAGGACACGCGTACGGGCGGCATTGCGGGAGAGATCGCGGCCATCGTCAACGAAGCCGCCTTCGAGGATCTCGACGGCCCGATCACGCGCGTCACCTCGCTCGATACGCCCGTGCCGTATGCGCCCCCGCTCGAAGCGCGCTTCCTGCCCAACGCGGAAAAGATTGCCGCCGCCGCGCGCGAATTGGCACAATACTGAGAGGGGTCTGACCGAGTGGGCAAAACAAAAGGTGTGAACGTGGCCGAGTTCGAGGTCGGCGCCGAAGTGCGCGTGGCTGACCGCGCCTTCCTCGAAGGCTTTCTCGAGGAGGGGCAGTACCACCACGATCTCGAGCCCGAGCAGCTCGACTATGCCGGCCGGGTGGCGAAAGTGCAGACGGTCGAATTCTTTCACGGCGGCGATGAAATCTACACCCTCGAGGGCCTCCCCGGCGTGTGGCACGAAGAGTGCCTCAGCGCCGCGTAGCCGCTTCAGAAGGAGAAGACTATGGCCGTTGACGTCATCATGCCCCAGATGGGCGAGAGCATTTTCGAAGGCACCATCACCAAGTGGCTCAAAAAGCCCGGCGACAAAGTCGAGCGCGACGAGCCGCTTTTCGAAATCTCCACCGACAAAGTGGACGCCGAAATTCCTTCTCCTTCGGCCGGCGTGCTCAAGGAAATCAAAGTCAATGAAGGCCAGACCGTCCCGATTCAGACCGTCGTGGCGCTGATCGAAGCGGACGGCGCCGCAGCCGCCGCGCCCGCTCCTGCTCCGCCAAAGGCCGAAACGCCCCGGCAGGCTGCTGCTCCGCCGAAGGCGGAAGCCGCAAAGTCCGCCGCCGCGGCTCCCCCGCCCGCCAAACCGGCGCCCGCGGCTGCGGTTGCCCCGGCTCGCGCCGCCACAAACGGCGAAAAGATTCGCAGCTCTCCGCTGGTGCGCCGCCTGGCGCGCGAGCACAGCGTGGATCTCGCGCAGGTGCCGGGAACCGGCGCCGGAGGCCGCGTCAGCAAGCGCGACATTCTCGGCGCCATCGAAAGCGGCGGCGCTCGCCTCGCCGCTCGGCCCTCGGCTCCCCCGCCCGCCGGCGCCGCTCACGTCGTGCTCGAAACGGCCGTCCCGCGCGAAAAGATGTACTTCGGCCACTACGAAGTGCAGCCCATGTCGGTGATGCGCCAGCGCATCGCCGAGCACATGGTGCTGTCCAAGCGCGTCTCGCCGCACGTGTACTCCGTGGATGAAGCCAACGTTTCCGGCATCGCCGCGCTGCGCGCCAAGATGAAGGACAAATTCGAGGCCGCCGCCGGCACAAAGCTCACCTTCATGCCCTTCTTCGTGCGCGCCGCGGTCGAAGCCCTGCGCGCTTTCCCCACCGTCAACTCCTCGATTGACGGCACCAACGTCATCCTGCACCAGGAGTGCAACGTGGGCATCGCCGTGGCGCTCGATTGGGGGCTGATCGTCCCGGTGATCAAGAACGCCGAAGAAAAGAACTTCCTCGGCCTGGCGCGCTCCATCAACGACCTGGCCGAGCGCGCCCGCGCCAAGAAGCTCAAGCCCGAGGAAGTGGCCGAGAGCACCTTCTCGATCACCAACCCGGGGGTCTTCGGCGGCCTGTTTGGCCTGCCGGTGATCAATCAGCCCAACGTCGCCATTCTTGGCCTCGGCGCCATCGAAAAGCGCCCGGTCGTGGTGGACGACGCCATCGCCATCCGCTCGATGGTCTATCTCACGCTTTCCTACGACCATCGCGTCGTGGACGGCGCCGTCGCCCACCGCTTCATGGGCAAGCTCAAGCACACGCTCGAGAACTGGACGGAAAGCGTTTTGTAACGGCAGCCGGGCACCGAGAGCCGAAAGCCCGGTTTTCGTAGGGGCATAGCATGTTTACCCTGAGCGAAGTCGAAGGGCTATGCCCGCTCGCCCGACCTTGGCGCAATGCTGCCCATCGGCGCCGGGCGCCCGCACGCCGACACCTTGCCACGCCGCACCGGGCGCAACATGTTGCGCCCCTACGGCTGGATGTCGGGGATGCCGCCCGCTTGCTGCTACTGCAACCGCACCCGCAGATCCTCGGCAAATCGTTCCACGCGGTTGAGCGGCACGACCGCGATGCCGCTATCCTCGAACAGCCGCGAGACGAACGCGTGCCGCCGGTTCGACAGCTCGAGTTCCGCGTCGGTGATGGCGGTGAACTCCGCCCCTGGGACGCGCAGGCGGATGCGGCCGGCGGTGTACGCCAGCACCTTGGGAAGCGCCGGATCGCGTCCCAGCGCCACTGACTGCACGTACCCGCGCACGCCGTTCTGGTAGGCGAAGTCGATGCGGAAGGGATCGCCCGGTTCAGTGAATTCCTCGACCGCCACGCGCGAACGCAATTTGCCCAGGAGGCGGTGCCGCCGGAAGACGTCCTCAAGTTTTTTCCGGAACCATCCCCGCGTCGCTTCCACGATCCCGCCGCGCACCCGCGGCGGCGCCTCCACGTGCTCGCGGAAGAGCCGCTGCATTTCTTCGTCGAAGTCGAGCGCCAGCACTCCCTTCGCGGGGCTGAACTCCAGCACGTTCGAGAGCGTCTCCGCGAATTTCTCGAATTCCTGGGCGCTGGTTCCGCGTGCGCTCTCCAGCCGCGCTTCGAACTCCGCGGCAAGTGCGCGCAGCACGCCGAAATCGGCGTTGGCATGCAGCCGCCGGAGGCGCGCGAACTCCGCGTCTTCCTGGATCAGCCGGATGGCGCGCCGCCCCCCTCCCGCTTCTTCCAGCAGCACGCCGATGTTGACCCACTCGTCGCGCACGGGATTGGGCGCGTAGCGCAGGATCCGCCGCTCCAACATTCTCGGTTGTTCTTCGGGCATGTTTTTCCTCCCTCACTTCCAGTTCGGAAAGGGCTGCGTCGGCGATTTCCACGCGGCCATCACCAGCTCGCGAACCCGCTTGCGCCGCCGCAGCAACTGTTCGAGCAGCCGCTCCAGCGCATCCGCGTCGCCCTCGTACCACTCCGGCGGAATCTCGCTGGCCGCCTCTTCCACCGCCGTCTCCGTCATGCGCGTTTCCACCCGCGCGATCCACGGCTCGAACGCTTCGATTCCCCGCACCCCCTGGTACACGCGGTGCCGCGCGTAGATGCCCCGCAGCGGCGCGTCTGGAAAATTCCACTCTCCGGCGTTGAAGCAGAATCCCTGATCGATCATCTGCGCCTGGTAGCGCGATTCGCCCGCCCGGCGGAAGAAAATCGCCTGCCGCCCGTTGGTGTTGCAGGTCCACTTGTCGAAGACGAACATCCCGCAGAAGTCCGCAAGGTTCACCACCTCGCGAAGCTGCTCGTCCGGTAGGAAGTCATAGACGGCGGTTTCCGCCGGAGCGCCGGGATAGCGTGAGCCGAACTGCAGGCCCGGCAGGCACCGGGCGCGCCCGCGCCCCAACTCGATCACCAGCTCTTCGGTGCGCGCGATCAGCTCCTCGCGCACCTCCACCACGTCCGCCCCTGCAGCCCCCAGGCCCATCCTCGCCGCTAGCCGTGTCCCAAGCAATTCGTTCGCCAGTATCCGCCGCCCCTGCGGATTGTTCTGGAATTTCACCACGTAGTACGCATCCGCCTGGTCCTTCACCGCGCAGCGCATCAGATGCGACTGCGCGCCTCCCCGCATTTTCCGTATGTGCTCCACGGCGCCCGGCATGACGCGCGTATGCTAGCTAGCAAGGCTGATTACCGCAAGGGAGACGTCTCGGAATGGGAAACAGACAGGCTGGCCTGCCCGGGGCGGGACGCCATTCACAGCAGCAGACTGGAAACCGCGCTAGCGGCGCTTCTTGCGCCGCTTCTTGCCCGCGGTCTTCTTTACCTTCTTCTTGCCCCGCAGCTTTTTCTTGCTCTTGGCTTTGGCCTTTCGCCGCCGCGCCTTCTTGGACTTCTTCTTCTTCCTCGCCTTCGGCGCCGGCGCGGGGGCGTGCACCTCGGCCGCTTCCGGCTCTTCCGCTTCCTCCCCGCCTTCCGCCATGTTCTCTTCGCTCTCTTCTATGATTGCCTCCGACCCCCGCTCCCGCCCTTCTTCTTCTTCCTCTTCGTAGCGAGGCAATTCGTCGTCTTCTTCGTCGTGCATTTTGCCGTGAAACATTACGTCCTCCAGTGGATTGCGGGTTAGGGGGAGCTTACAACATCCTTCCGCGCATATAAACGGACTCTCGGAACTTTGTCAAGCCGCAAGCCGTGGGAAAACTACCGGCAGCTAGCGTCGCAGTAAGTCCTCGTAGGGGCGCAGCATGTTTACCCTGAGCGAAGTCGAAGGGCTGCGCCCGCCGCGCCGTGGCCATGTGCCGTAGGGGCGCAGCATGCTGCGCCCGCTTGATGCTAGGTGATCCTAAGTCGTTTATAAAGCTACACTTACACAAAATACGACAGGCCTTGTGACCAACCCCGATTCAACGCTGAATGACCAGCAGGTCCCCGGCCAGCAGGGGCCGGTCGGCAAGAAACGGGTTCGCCTGCCGCAGCGCCTCGACGGTAGTCTTGTACGCGTGCGCGATTTGGTACAGCGTCTCGCCCGGCCTGACGCGGTGCTGCACCGGCTCGCCCGCCGGCTTCCCGGCAGGCGCATCCTGCGAGGCCGCGCCGGCGCCCGATTGTCCCGCCGCTTTCGGTTTCGCCCGCGGCGCCGCCGCCGGCTCGCCGCCGGCGTAGATGCGCAGCCGCGCGCCCCGCGGCGCCTTCGCGCCGTGAATGTTGTTCCAGCGCTTCAGCTCCGACACGGTCACGTCGAAGCGCTCGGCGATGCCTTCCAGCGTGTCGCCCCGCTGCACGCGGTAGTGCACCAGCCGCGTCACCGGCGGCGCGGTGGGAATGTCCAGCACGAATCCCGCCGGCACCACCGCGCGCGGCTGCAGGTGATTGGCCGAGAGGATCGCCGGAACCGTCACGCGGTAGTGCTTGGCGATCTCCGCCAGCGTCTCGCCGCTCTCCACCGCGTGCAGCCGCCAACTGGTCCACTTGTCCTGGGGAACGCGCCCGGCGCCTTCGGTGAATTTCTCCGCGGTTCCCGCCGGCAGCTTCAATTCGAAATTCGCGTCTGCCGGCGTCACGTTGCGCGTCAGTTGCGGATTGAGCGCGTGCAAGTCGGCCAGGTCCGCGCCGGTAGCGTCGGCCACCAGGTGCAGGTCGATGGGATGCTGCGGATGGACGATATCCACAGCCGGCGGCTTCTCCGGCTGCACCTCCACGCCGTAGCCCGCCGGATCCTTGCCCACCAGCGCCAGCGCCAGGATGATCGGAACGTAGTTGCGCGTCTGCTTGGGCAGCGCGTTGCGCTTCGCCAGTTCCCAGAAGTCCGCGTAGCCGGTGCGCTGGATGCCCTTGATCACGTTTCCCGGGCCGGAGTTGTACGCCGCCATCACCAGATACCAGTCGCCGAACATGTCGTAGAGGTCGCGCAAGTGATGCGCCGCCGCGCGCGTGGCCTTTTCCGGATCGCTGCGCTCGTCGATGTAGTACGTGCGCGTGAGATCGTATTCCTCGCCGCGATAGGGCATGAACTGCCAGATCCCCCGCGCTCCCGCGCGCGAAACCGCCTGCGGCAAAAACGCGCTTTCCGCCTGCGCCAGGTACATCAGGTCCGTCGGCAGGCCTTCTTCGCGCAGCACGCGGCGAATCATTTCGTCGTAGCGCCCGGCGCGCTCCAGCCCGCGCTCGGCGATGGCCCGGCCCCGCGGGGTGGTGAAGAAGCTCAGATACTGCAGCACCGAGTCGTTCACCGCCAGCGGCAGGTCGTGCGCCGCGTGCATCAATTCCTTTTCCGCGCGCGCCGCCAGCCGCGGGTCGCCCGGAGGCAGGGTGAGGTCCGTCAGTTCGTCGATCGGCGCGGGCGTGCTGGGGACTTCCTCTTCATTCCCTTTTTCCGCTTCGGCTTCGTAGGACTCGGTCGTCTCGGTGATCTGGTTGAACAGCGCCGCCAGCCGCGCATCCGCGTCGGTCGAAAAGCCGCTCGCCAGAATCAATTCCTCGGCGCGGTCGAAGCTGTCGCGCGCCGCGTCCAGGTTCCCGGCTTTGTAGGCCTCCTGCCCCGCCGCGAAGCTCGCTTGCACCTGCTCGACCAGCACTTCCATCGCCGGACGCGACTCCGGCCGCAACAGCGTCAGATATTCCGCGTCGCCGGCGTGCTCCGGGAAGGGCAGCGTCTGCGCCGCGGCCGTCGGCTTCGGCGCGGGCGCCTGCGCTTGCGCCTGCACCGGCGTTTTCGCCGTCTCGTTGCAGCCCACAGCCGCGAGTGTCGCGGCCGCAGCCGCCAGCGCCAGCCCGATTATCCCGCTCGGTCGAGTCATATAGAATCGAATCGGTACTTGGATGTTTATCTTCAGCCCGGCGTGGCCTGCTGCGGGAGCCCCGTCCCGCCGGCCGGCGCACTCGGCAATCTCACAAAATGGTACGAACTGCTTGCGGGCCGGTCAAGCGTCCGTTCCCAGCAGCCGTTGACTACTCGGGACAGCCAGCCATCTTTATCTGTGTTCACCCGCGGTTGCACCTTTACTTCTCCCGCCAAAGGTTTCTGAGCACCGACGCCAGCTGCTCCGCGATACGCCCCGTCCTGGCCACCGATTCGAGCTGTCTGTAGATGTCCTCGGCATCGCCCTGCTTGCGAACGCCCACCGCGCATACCACTACAACGCGAGGCTGGCAATACATGCGATAGACCACGCGATGGTTTCCGAACGCGTGCTTCCAATAGCCGGCTAGCGACCCGTGCAACGGCAGTCCGTACCCTTGCGGGTCAACGGCCAGCTTCTTCTCCAAAACTTTTCGGAGTTGCTTTCGCACGCTGCCGTCGAGGCTTTGAATGTCCGCCGCCGCATCCGGCGTGTAGCGAAGTTCAAAGGGAGCTTTGGCGCGCGGCTCTTCGGGCCATGGCGACGGAGGCTTCCGCCCCTTGCTCATTTGCCGAAGACATCGGCGGTTGTAAGCAAGCGGCCCCTGGCAACGTCTTTGTCAACGGTCTTCGCCAGGGCCAGTAAACGATCCGTCAGTTCGCGGTCGGCAAGAATCTCCAGCGTTGCGAGAATGGACTCGCGCTCTTTCACCAGGGAGTCCAGGAACTCTTTGTCCACCAGGTATTTGGAAGCCTGCCGGCGGTTCTCCACCAGCACCACTTGGTTTGCCCGCGCCGCTTGCAAATACCTCTTGAGCTTGCCCCGCAGGTCGGTGGCGGTCACCTTCTTCACGGCCATCGAAGCTCGCGCCATGCGCGCCTCCCGAATGTACGCTACACATCTCTAAATGTACATCTCTAGCGAGCGCCCTGTCAAGCGTCGTGCGATGGGATGGTTCGCCGTTCGGCAGCCGCCTCCGAAATACGTAAGTCCTCGTAGGGGCGCAGCATGTTTACCCTGAGCGAAGTCGAAGGGCTGCGCCCGCTGGATGCTAGCTCTCGCCCAGAGGAAGGAAGTACTGCGTGCCTTTCACCGGCTGGCTCAGGCGGCGCAGCAACTGCTGCAAGTCCTGGTTGCGTGCGACGAAATCGATCTCCGAAGTGTCCACCACCAGCAGATTCGACGCGGCATAGCGAAAGAAGAAATGCTCGTAGGCCCGGGCCACCGCCTCCACGTACTCGGGCGAAATTTGCCTCTCCGCGGGATCCCCTTTTTTCCACACGCGCTGGCGCAGCACTTCCGGCTTGGCCTGCAGATAAATCACCAGGTCCGCCGCCGGAACCGACGGCGCCAGCATGTCGAAGTAGCGCTCGTAGAGTTTCAGCTCCTCGTCGCCGAGATTGATGTACGCGAAAATCTTGTCCTTCTCGAACAGGAAATCGCTGACCATGGGCGCAGCGTCCACCTGCGGGCCGGCCCCGAGCAACCGGCGATGCCGCTCGTAGAGGAAATACATCTGCGCGCGAAACGCGGCGCCGGGCTTTTCGTCGTAGAAGTCGGCGAGGAACGGATTGTCTTCGCAGTCGAAGATGCGCCGCGCGTGCAGCCGCTCGGCAAGAACCTTCGCCAGCGTGGACTTGCCCACGCGAATCGGCCCTTCGACCACAATGTGCCGCGGAGGTGTGAAGGCCGGGCCGCTCACGGCGCGAAATTATACCACCCGCTTGCCGCCCGAATTTTGGCCATGACTCGTCGAGTGGAAGGGCACGGCTTCAGCCGTGCCGTAACGTCGCCGGAAATGAAGGGGTTTTAACCCCTGAAGCCGTGCCTCTCTGATCGGGTGGCACGCTTGAAAGCGTGCCCTGACGCTGCTTTGGCGCCGCGCGTGTTGCTCGCCGAAAGGACAGGGAGTTATAATCCGCGCAGGTTTGCGACGCCGGGACCTTGCCAAGCGCGGCCTCGTTGCGCCGCAACAAGATGCTGAGGGAGCAAAGCGATGAAACAGGATCGGCGAGAGTTTCTCAGGAACACGGGCGTGGCGTGCGCGGTCGCGGCGGCTGGCGGCTTGACCGCTCCCGCAGCTTCGGCTTACGGCGCGGAAACGGAAAGGTTGTCCACCGAAGCGCGGGGCATGGCGCGCGGCCTGACGCTGCTGACCACGCGGCGCGGCGGCGCATACGGCCTGGGCGTGAAAACCGAAAAAGGCATTCTTGACGTGAACGCAGCGGCCAGGCTGCTCAAAATGCACGCGCCCGCGACCATCGACGATCTCCTGCAGCACGAAGACGGGCCCAGCCTCAACGCCCTGGTCGATGCCGCCTCGAAATCCAAGGCCGCGCAAAAAGCCTTCGTGCAGGAGGAGGCCATCGCCTACGGGCCGGTGGTGACGCGGCCGCAGAAAATCGTCTGCGTGGGGCTGAACTACCGCAAGCACACCCAGGAAGTCGGGATGGAGATCCCGAAACAGCCCGTGCTCTTCAACAAGTTCAACACCGCTCTCAACAGTCACAACGGAACGATCCGCTTGCCCGTCGAAGCCGCGAAGAAATTCGACTACGAGGTCGAGCTGGTGATGGTCATCGGCAAAGAAGCGAAGAACGTGACCGAGGCGGACGCTCTCGCCTACGTCGCCGGATACTGCACGGGAAACGATTTCACCGCCCGCGACCTGCAGCTCGAGACCGGCGGCCAGTGGATGGTCGGCAAAACCCCGGACCAGTTCGCCCCCCTCGGACCCTACATGGTTACCGCGGACCAGATCGACCCGGGCCATCTCGATATCGAGTGCCGCTTGAACGGCGAAACGCGGCAGTCCGCCAACACCAGTGAGATGATTTTCCACCCCCGCGTGCTGATCAGCTACATCTCCCGGGTCATCACCCTCAAGCCCGGCGACATCATTTTCACCGGCACGCCCCCCGGCGTCATCCAGGGCAAACCGAAGGAACAGCAGGTGTGGCTCAAGGCCGGCGACAAAATCGCCTGCAGCCTCGAAAAGCTGGGTGAATTGAAGTTCGAGCTGGTCTGACTCGCGCGCTCTCACCGCGCCCCGGCCATAGCCGCGACGGCGCCTCCACGTCGCGCCTGTCCTTCACCTCGGCGGGAGAATGCGAATCGCCCAGCGGCCAGCCGCGCGCAATGTCCACCGAACCATAACCCACGAAAGCGGAGCCGTCGTTCAAGCGCGGGAAAGCTCGGCGAGGATGACTTCGCGGCGGGCCAGCGCCATCTGTTCCGCGCGCTCCAGCGCAAAGGCGTACACGCCGAACGCGGCGGCCGCCAGCACGAGGAAAAAGGCAGCCGCCAGCCACAGCCGTCCGGCGAAGTGCGCCGCCAGGACGACCAGTGCGGCGATCCCGAAGATGCCGAGCTGGCAGCCCATGGCCGCAAACTGCGTGGCGCTCGAAGCGCGTTGCCGTCCGAAGGTCCCGAGGTCGATCTTCTTGGGCGCATACATCGAAAGCACGTTGCCCACCGCCATATTCGCGGGCAGCGCAAACAGCAGGCCCGCCAGCGTGGCCAGAGTCACATCCAGAGCCGGCGGGCGATACAGGTAGCACACGCCCAGCCACACCAGCGCGATCTCCATGGCCACCACCAGGGCCGCGGCCAGGTTCTTGGCCAGCACCACTTCGCGCAGCCGCACGGGCGAGGCGTAAAAGAACTGCGCGCCCGCTCCGTCGGGTCCGAAATTGTTGAACACCAGGTTCGTCAGAACGAGCATGGCGTAGGCCGAGCCCACCGGGAACGCCATATCCGGCGCCTTCAGGAGAAACCCGTCGCCCCCTCCGGCCCTCCCCGGCGTGAGCCGAAAGATCAGCAGCACCACGACGGGCATCACCAGCGTGAACAGCATCGGGCCGCTGCGCAACAGGTAGCGGAACTCCTTCTCCAGGATGGCCGCCACCGGCCCGGAAACACCGGGCAGGCTCCAGCCGCGATAGAGCATGCGCTTCCCCTTCACCCGGCCCGCCGGCGCGGCGGCCTCGCTTAGATTTTCGCCCAGGTATTGCGCGCGAAGGCGTGCATGGAGAAGAACGAAAAAGACGGCGCCATAGGCGCACAGCAAGCCCAGCGCGCCGAGCGCCGCCGCCGGCTTTGCTTCTCCCGCTCGCGCCACCGCGGCGGCCGCCAGGCCCGGCGGCAGCGCCCGCCCGGCCGGAAGAATGCGCTCGGCCAGCTGCCGGGCCTGAGGGTGCGCCCGCCCTTCGTAGCGGTTCATCACCGGCCCGATGAATTGGAAGCCGATAAGGAAAATGAAAAACACGAAGCCGAGGATTTCGCGCGTGCGCCGGCGCGCCAGCCAGCGTTCGATCCAGGCGAAAATCACGCGCGCGAGAAGAGTATTGACAACCCCGAAGGCCAGCAGGACGACTGCGGCCCAGGCGAACAGCCCCGGCGCCGCGAAACCTATTCCAACGGCCATGGCCGCCAGCCACAGGGAACCGAGTACCGTAGCCAGATCGAGCGACCCGTACGCCATGCGGATGAGAAAAAACGCAGGATAGCTTAGCGGAAAACGCAAAAGGTTCGAGGAGTCCGCGTTCTCGGTGAACGCCGTGGCTACCACGGGGACAAACTGCCAAAAAAGGAAAAGGAACCAGAGAAGCAGCGCCAGAAATTCCATCCTGCCGCTGGAAACGAAATACCACGCGCCCAGGCACATTCCCACCGCCCCGGCGAATCCTCCTACGCTGAACGTGAGCGCCATCATCACGCGCGAGGCCATTTCCAGGCGCCCGCGCAGTGTGCGCAGGGAATTCACGATCAACTGCCAGCGCATCAGGGCAATCGCGGCGAGCTGCCCGCGCGTTTCGCGCGTCACCATCAGCCCAGCCATGAAAGCTCCTGATCGGCATGGTGAGCGCCGCCGACGACGCGCAGAAAGATCTGCTCGAGCGTAAGTTTTTCCGCCGCCGTGCCGGGAGCCTCGCCCGCCTCCACTCCGGCGCGCAGCTCTTCGAGCGATCCCTGCGCGACCAGCCGCCCGCGGTGAATGATGGCCACGTGGCTGCAAAGGCGCTCGACGATCTCCAGCACATGCGAGGTCAGAAAAATCGTGGCCCCGCGCGCGATCATGCGCTGCAGCATGGCCTTCAGCGTGCCCGAAGCGATGGCGTCCACGCCTTCGAACGGCTCGTCGAGGAAAAGAATCCGCGGGCTGTGAATCACCGCGGCGGCCAGCGCCAGTTTTTTCTGCATGCCGTGCGAGTAGTCCGTCACCAGGGTCTTGGGCTGGTCGGCGAGCTGCATGAATTCCAGCAGCTCCGCGGCGCGCTTGGCCGCCCTGTCGCGGTCCAGTCCGTACATCCGGCCGGCGAAATTCAAGTACTCGCAACCGGTGAGGCGCCCGAAAAGGGCCATGCCTTCGGGCACCACGCCGATCTGCCGCTTCACTTCGGCGCTATCCTTCGTCAAATCGCTGCCGAGAACTTGGATTTGCCCGCACGACGGCGCCAGCAGGCCCGTGAGCATCTTGATGGTGGTGGATTTTCCCGCGCCGTTGGGTCCCAGGAATCCGAAAAACTGCCCGGCAGCGACGCGCAGGTTCACGTTGTCCACCGCGACAAGCGCGCCGAAGCGGCGCGTCAGCGCCTCGGTGCAGATCGCCACCGGTTCCATCGCCCGACTCTAGCACAGCCCGCTTGATTCCCCGCGGACTGCACAGTTGCGCCAACACCGCATCCGTCGTAAGGGCGCAGACAATCATGTCTGTGCCCTTCGCAGCTTAGGGGGTCGGGGCTTCAGCCCCGTGCATCCTGCCCACCCGGCGTCCAACCAAGAATGTGTTGAGCGAGTCCTGGGACTAGGTCCCGCACATCATGCGGCACCCAGATACCGGTTTATGACTGGCGGCAGCGGTACGGGTGCGTCAACGAGCACAACGGTTGGGTTCCCCGTGATTTCTGGTTGGAGCCGTGGGAGAAAGAAGCAATCATCGAGTTCCATCTGAAGAACCCCCTGGAAGGCTATCGGCGACTGACGTTCATGATGCTTGACGCTGACGTTGTGGCGGTTAGTCCGGCGAGTGTTTGGCGAGTGTTGAAGCAAGCTGGATTATTATCCCGGTGGAAGAGCAAACCTTCGCGCAAGGGAACCGGTTTCGAGCAGCCGCTGCGGCCGCATCAGCACTGGCATATCGACGTTTCTTACATCAACCTGTGCGGTACCTTCTATTACTTGTGCAGCATTCTGGATGGGTTCAGTCGTTTCCTCGTACATTGGGATCTGCGGGAGTCCATGCGAGAAGCTGACGTCGAAGTGATCCTGCAGCGAGCCAAGGAGAAGTACCCGGAAGCGAAGCCGCGAATCATCTCCGACAACGGCCCGCAGTTCATCGCTCGCGATTTCAAGGAGTTCATTCGCATCTCGGGCATGACGCACATCCGAACCTCGCCCTATTATCCCCAATCGAACGGAAAGCTGGAGCGCTGGCACAAATCGCTGAAAAGCGAATGCATTCGACCGGGAACGCCGCTGTCACTGGAAGACGCGAAACGCCTGATCCAACAGTATGTGGATCGCTATAACAACGTGCGATTGCACAGCGCGATTGGCTACGTGACACCGAACGACATGCTCGCGGGTCGACAGGCAAAGGTCCATGCTGAGCGCGACCGCAAACTGGAAGCCGCCAGACTGCTACGTAAGAGTCGCCGCCAGCAAGCTGCGTGAAGAACGAAGCGGCTAGCTGCCGGGATGTCGCTAGCATAATTGGTGGAGCACCTGCTGCAGCGAGCGGCCAGTAAAAACTTGCGGATGACTTCTCTGGCCACAGAAGCATAAGATTTTGGCGTTTACTTCATAAAACAAGGAGCGTCTGATGATCGGCTCAACGGCCCAGCAACAACCGCCCACCGTCACTTCTGTCCTCAACATGCTCTATGGTATT
>Ga0187846_10000985_pt1 | contig 16353 bp, 14 predicted proteins | sample TC_taG_FD_161473 | JGI IMG/M metagenome (GOLD analysis project Ga0187846, IMG submission 161473) | Biofilm microbial communities from the roof of an iron ore cave, State of Minas Gerais, Brazil - TC_06 Biofilm (v2) | ecosystem: Environmental > Terrestrial > Deep subsurface > Cave > Wall biofilm...
TGACGGCGTGAACGACGCTCCCGCGCTGGCCCAAGCGGACGTGGGCATCGCCATGGGCACGGGCACTGACATCGCCATGGAAAGTGCGGGGGTCACGTTGCTGAAGGGAGACCTGCGCGGCATCGCTCGCGCTATCGCGCTCAGCCGCGCGACCATGAAAAACGTGCGCCAGAACCTCTTCTTCGCGTTCCTCTACAACTCACTGGGCGTCCCGATCGCCGCAGGCGCGCTCTATCCTTTTTTCGGGCTGCTGTTGAGCCCCATTCTGGCGAGCGCTGCGATGACGTTCAGCTCCGTCTCGGTCATCGGCAACGCCTTGCGCCTGCATCGCGTGCGCCTGTGATTCCGGCGCAGGGACTCGAGCAGGCCGGGCTGCTATAATCCGCTTATGACTTTTATGACCGTTGCCTACGAGCTGCAGCGCCCGCTCACAAGGGAGAATTTCCGCGCGCTCGGACAATTTGCGAACACTTACGGCCTGCAGAAATTCCGTTTCGACGAAAAAACAAATCAGCTCCACTTCGACTACGATGCCTCGCGGCTCAGAGAGTCCGTGGTCGAGAATGTCCTGCGCCAAGCCAAGATTCCCGTGCTGCGCCGGATCCCCGCCGCGTAGATTCCCGCCTCCTCCAGCAGAATCTCCACGCATCTGGGCGGTTAAAAAGACTAGGAAACAAAGCCGATTCTGATTACTCTACTCGCGCACTCGGAGTCTCCATGGCCGTTTCTCCTGTCACGATTCCACCGTCGCGCCTCGGCAGCACACAGCGCCGCGATGCCTGGTGGATCGAGCTTCTCCCGGTAATCGTATTGTTGGGCGGCTTCGGCATCTACGCGACGCTGCGGGCCTTCGAAGGCAACTACTACGCCTGGGGTCCGTATCTCTCCCCGTTTTATTCTCCGCTCATCGACCCAGCTCACCATTGGTGGCCGCTTTCTCCGGCGCTGCTCATTCTCGCCGGCCCGCTCGGCTTTCGCATTACCTGCTACTACTATCGCAAAGCCTACTACCGCGCCTTCTTTCTCGATCCGCCGGCGTGTGCTGTCGGAGAACCTCGCGGCCGCAGGTACCGCGGCGAAACCTCGTTTCCTTTTATCCTGCAGAACGTCCATCGCTACTTTCTCTACATGGCTGTGGTTTTTCTCGGGTTTCTCTGGCACGACGCCGTCGTCGCCTTCATTTTTGACGGTCGTTTCGGCATCGGCGTCGGCACTCTGGTTCTTCTGGGAAATGTGGTCCTTCTGACGCTGTACACCTTCTCCTGCCACTCGCTTCGCCACCTGGCCGGCGGCCATCTCGACTGCTTTTCCTGCGTGTCCTTTGGGGGCCCCCGTCTTTCTGTCTGGCGCGGCGTCAGCTTCCTCAATGAAAGGCACATGGTTTTCGCCTGGGTAAGCTTGGTTTCTGTGGGCTTGGCCGACTTCTACATCCGCCTGGTCGCCTCCGGCGCCATCCGCGACGTGAGGCTCCTGTGAGTCCGGGCCCCGCGGCTTTGAAGTACGAAACCCACGAGCACGACGTTCTCATCATCGGAGCCGGCGGGGCGGGGCTGCGCGCGGCCATTGAAGCTCTGGGCCAGGGCGCACGCGTGGGCGTCGTCTGCAAGTCGCTTCTCGGAAAAGCGCACACGGTGATGGCCGAAGGCGGCATCGCGGCGGCCATGGCCAATGTGGACGCCGCTGACGATTGGAAAACCCATTTCCGCGACACCATGCGCGGCGGCAAGTTGCTCAACAACTGGCGCATGGCGCAAATTCACGCGCAAGAATCTCCGGATCGCGTGCGTGAGCTCGAGCAGTGGGGCGCCCTTTTCGATCGCACCGGCTCCGGCGACATTCTGCAGCGCGCCTTCGGCGGACACACCTTCAAGCGCCTCTGCCACGTGGGCGACCGCACCGGACTGGAAATGATTCGCACGCTTCAGGATCGCGGCGTGCATCTCGGCTTCGACTGCTACATGGAATGCACCGTCACACGCCTCCTGATGGACGGCAACCGCGTGGCCGGCGCCTTCGCCTACTGGCGCGAAAACGGCCGCTTGGTGGTGTTCCGGGCGAAGTCGGTCGTCATCGCCACGGGCGGAATCGGCAAAGCCTGGCGCGTTACTTCCAACTCCTGGGAATATACCGGCGACGGCATGGCGCTCGCTTACGAGGCCGGCGCCGAGCTGATGGACATGGAGTTCGTTCAATTTCATCCCACGGGAATGGTCTGGCCTCCCGGCGTGCAAGGCATTCTCGTCACCGAGGCCGTCCGCGGCGAAGGCGGCACGCTCAAGAACAAGCTCGGCGAGCGCTTCATGGAAAAATACGACCCCAAGCGCATGGAGCTCTCGACCCGCGACGTTGTCGCTCGCGCCATCTACACCGAAGTGCGCGAAGGCCGCGGCACCGAACACGGCGGCGCCTACTTGGACATCTCCCACAAGCCCGCCGACTATGTGAAGCGCAAGCTCCCCAGCATGTATCACCAGTTTCTCGAGCTTGCCGACGTGGACATCACCAAAGCTCCCATGGAAGTCGGCCCCACCTGCCACTACATGATGGGCGGTATCCGCGTGGACCCTGAATCCGCAGAGTCCACCGTGCCCGGACTTTTCGCGGCAGGCGAGGCTGCCGCCGGACTCCACGGCGCCAATCGCCTCGGCGGCAATTCGCTCTCGGACCTCCTCGTTTTCGGCCGCCGCGCCGGGCTCACCGCAGCCGAACACGCCAAGCGCGCGAGGGCAACGGCCGTTGACACCGCGCAGATCGAAGCCGCAGAGAGGGAGTTGCTCGCGCCGTTCGAGCACACAGGCGGCGAAAGCCCCTATGCCGTTCACCGCGATCTCGAGAAAACCATGGAGAGCCTCGTCGGCATCTTCCGCAACGAGGCCGACCTGAAGCAGGCGCTTGCCGAACTCGAAAAGCTCCAGGCGCGAGCCGAGCGTATTTCCGTCGAAGGCTCGCGTCTCTACAATCCCGGCTGGCACCTGGCGCGCGATCTGCGCTCCATGCTCATAGTCTCCAAGGCCGTTTCTCTCAGCGCGCTGGCGCGCACGGAAAGCCGCGGCGCGCACAGCCGCATCGATTTCCCGAATCTCGACGTCAATTGGGGCGCAAAAAACAATGTGATTGTCCGCGACGGGGCGGAGATGAAGCTGCGCCAATCGGCTGTGCCGCCTGTTCCCGAAGAGCTAAAACTTCTTCTGGCGGAGGAAAAGGCCGACGCGGTGCACAAGACTTAAGATCGCGGCAGGGGAAATGCCCTAGAAGCAAATTGCGTCGACGGAAAAAGGGAGCCATGCGGCGCGAATCCGAAGGAGTTACAGATCATGCCTGAAGCGGTTCTCCGCGTCTTTCGTGGCACGGCTGACGGCGGCCAGCCCGTCGATTACCGCGTCCCCATCGCGCCCGGCATGGTCGTCCTCGACGCGCTGCACTACATCCAGGGGCATCACGCGGCGGACCTGGCTGTGCGTTGGAACTGCAAGGCCGGCAGATGCGGCTCCTGCTCGGCCGAAGTGAACGGCCGCCCGCGACTCACGTGCAAGACCCGCATCGACGAGCTTCCCCAGAACGAACCCATTACCGTATTCCCGATGAAGGCTTTTCCGGTGATCAAGGACGTCGTCACCGACGTGAGCTGGAACTACGACGTGAATAAGAAGATTCCGGCTTTTGAGCCGCGTCCGAACGCCGATTGGAAAATCTACCAGCAGGACATCGATCGCATTCAGGAATTTCGCAAATGTATCGAATGCTTCCTCTGCCAGAATGTGTGTCACGTCGTGCGCGAACATCATCAGAAGACCGGCTTCGGCGGACCTCGGTTTTTCGTGCGCGTCGCCGGCCTCGAAATGCACCCCTTGGAAGGCCGTAACCGCGCGCCGCTGCTCAAGAACGAGCTGGGAATCGGCTACTGCAACATCACGAAATGCTGCACGGAAGTGTGTCCGGAATCGATCCGCATCACGGACAACGCCATCATTCCGCTGAAGGAGCGCGTCGTGGATCAGTTCTACGACCCCGTCGCCATGCTTGTGCGCAAAATCCGCGGCGCGCCGTAGCCGGTGGACTTGGCTCTCGTGCGATTCTGGCATGGGAACAACGAGTCGTGGCACGATCCAAAGGAGGGCCATGGAACCCCGGCTCAAATCCATCTCCAAGGCAGGCATTGCCGAAGCGCTTGCAAAGGTCGAGCTCTATCGCTATTTGAACGAGCCTGAAGAAGCGGAGTCCATCTGCCGAGACATCCTCGCCATCGATCCCGGCCAGCAGCTGGCGGCCCGCATGCTCGGCCTGGCCATCACCGACCAATTTGCGGGCGTGGCGAGCGACCGCTACGCTGAAGCACAGAAAATCTTCGCCTCGTTGCGCGATCCTTATGAGCGCTTCTACTACACCGGACTCCTGCACGAACGCCGCGCGAAGGCGCAGCTTCGCGCCGGACAACCCGCCCACATCGTGCTCCCATTGATCGAAGACGCTATGCGCTCGTTCGCCGAAGCCGAGAAAATGCGCCCGCAGGGCAACGACGACTCCATCCTGCGCTGGAATCGCTGCGTGCGCCTGATCGAGAGCAACCCCGACTTCCTGGCCGAGCGCGAACCCGGTGTTACGCACGCCGATGACTCGCCGCCGGTACCGGACAAGCTCACGCAACGCGGTCGCGCGGGCGGCAACAGATAGGATCTTCCCCAAGCGCTCGGATGGGCGTGGCTTTGCAGTTGGAGTGGTGGTTCCTTCATGCGCATTTGGGAGATGCGTACCTAGGTATAGGAGGGGCTCCCGCTTGGGATCGGGAGCCCCAAAAGGTCGCGTTCCAATCGGTTCGGCCTAGGCGTGACCGAACCATGGGGTCATCCATCCTAGCTTCCCTCTCAGAGGCAGGTGGGAACGACCCGTGCCACCCAGTGAATGGGCCCCTTCCTCCCCGCTCACCAGACGGTGCGGATCGTGTAGGAACGCGACCCACTCCCCCTTCCTTGCAAACGACTGCCCAATCCGCCGAGGGCCAGATGACTCCGGCGCAGTTGACTTCCAACGACTTACTGCGCTGTCCACCCTAAGTACACGAACACAGAATTTCAATTCGGGAACGACGTCCCGCTTTAGCGCATCCCTCCCTTGCTCTGTAGTTCTTCACCCGACACATCCCTTCCGATGCCAAGGTCGCTTCTTGTTCCTCGTGATGCGGTGGCGCATAATGAAGCAGGTCGATCGCGAAATGCGAAAACTGTCGTGGGCCGCTCTGATAACAGCGCTTGCCGGTTTGGTCGGCCTGGCAATCGCCGAGGTGCGCGTCAGCGACAAGGTCCCCGCGAGAAGCGTCGCGGCCGCGCCCTCTACAGGCTTAGCGGCCGTCACCTCCAGCGATCCCGAGGCGCAAGCAGCCGCGCGAATCATTCGCTTCGCGAGCAATGCCAAGCCCGCGCCTCCCTTCCTGGTGAACGACCTCGAGGGAAATATCATTTCGACGGCCGCACTGCGCGGCAAGGTCATGCTGCTCAATTTCTGGGCCACCTGGTGCCCGCCCTGCCGTGAGGAAATTCCGGAGCTGATCGACTTGGCCACGCGCTACAAGGATAGCTTGCTCATCGTTGGAGTTTCGATGGACGACGCTCCACCGGCGGCCGTGAAACGGTTCGCGGACAGCGCCGGGATCAACTACCCGATCGTGATGGGCAGCCGCGAGATGGTCCGCGAATACGGCGGAGTTCCCGCGCTGCCCACGGCCTTCGTGGTGGATACCGAAGGGCGCGTGGTGCAGAAGCACGTTGGCCTGTTCCCGGCCTACGTGTACGAGAATGAAGTACGCGCTCTTTTGAAGCTGCCCGTCGATGTGACGATCCAAACCTTCGAAGACACAGGGCAGATCTTCCTCAAGAATGCCACCCTAGCCACCGAGCTCCCGGGCGTGGACTTTTCCGCCTTGACCGCGGAGCAAAAGAAGGCGGCGCTGAAGCGCATGAACACCGAAAGCTGCGACTGCGGCTGCAAGCTGACGCTGGCGCAGTGCCGCATCAACGACACCTCGTGCCCCGTGAGCCTGAAACTGGCGGCGAAGGTGGTGCAGGAAGCCGCCGCGGATTCCAAAGCTGCTGCCCCGCCCGCTTCGAATCCGTAGATTCTCCGGGTGCGACCGTCCGGCTCGTTCTCTCGCGCGCCCGGCGATGCCGCTGGTGCCGTCCGACTCACATGGCTATGGACGTCTCACGCTCCGGCGAAATGGCGCTTATGGCACTTCGAAGGTCGTGCCGGTCAACGACACCGCTTGTGGACTCTGCGCGGCAGAGTCAGCGACCGAAAGCAAACCCGTGAACGTCTTCTTAATCGGTACCCTGTTCGCGGGTCCGTCAAAGTGACCGTGACTGTGCAAGACGCTCCTCGCGCAAGAGTGCCGAGGCAATGGTTCGTCTGAGAAAAGTACGTCCCGTTAATACTGACCCCGAGCACCTCCACCGGCCGTCTTCCCGTATTCGTCAGAGTCGCCGTTTGGGGAGGCGTGCAACCGCTGCCGACCAGGCGATCTACACATGAAAAACCCATGTCGCTAGGGGTGAGCGTCACCGCGGTTGCGGTGTTGGATCGGCCCGAGGCTACCGATTTGAGCCTGTGGCATCCCAAACCTGCGATGCTGATTTGGTGTCAAGGAGCGAAATCGCGCCATCATTTCGGCCGGAGACAACTTGGTCGCTGCAGCTGTCGTTGCGGCTAGCGGAGTGGCCTGTGCCGGCCGCGCCTCTACCGCAGTTGGCGAATCAACAGTGCTGTAATCGCAGCCTTCGACGCCGGGATGGTTCTCGTCGCACGGAATCAGCTGGAAGGCGCGAGAGTCTCCGTTGTCGAGAAAGGCTTCGCCGAACAATTCACCTTTCCCTGTCGCCTACGGGCCGCGCCGGCGCTGAACACCTTCCGCTGACTCGAGCGGCGCGTTGACGCGCAGCCCCGCATTCGGTAGTCTCACCCGCGCGAACTTTGTGATCAAATTACGTGGAACGCGCAGAACAGCGTGCTCCCAAGAGGAACTCAATCGATGGCTGACGAAAACAAAAAACGAACCGGAATTTCGCGGCGCGAATTCGCGCGACAGGCGGCCCTGGGCACAGCAACCGCCGCGTGCTTACCGGCGGAGCTCCTGGCTCAGCCGACCGCACGGCCCCAGGCGCCCGCGCAGGCGAAAAGACTCTCGCCGGCAAGCCAGGCGGAGGCGGACGCGAAGATTCAGGCCATCTTTCGCAAATACGGCGACCGCTTTTCCGACGCGCAGAAGGCGGACATTCGCCGCCTCGTAATCGAGGGCCAGGAGCCGCTCGAAAAGATGCGCGCGTTTCCGCTCGACAACGCCGACCAGCCCGCCAACGTGATGAGAATCTATCCTGACGCGGCATCCAGCGCGCACACAGCGCCGCGGCGCACGTCCGCGCCCTAAGGAAGACTCCGAATGCTAGGCGAAGACATCCTCTACTTGTCCATGCGCGAATTGGGCAGCCGTATTCGCGCCAAACAGATTTCTCCCGTCGAGCTCGCCGAAAGCTATCTGGCCAGAAGCGAGCGCCTGGGTCCGCGGCTCAATGCGTATGCGACACTGACGCGGGATCTCGCGCTCGGTCAGGCGCGCGCCGCCGAAAAAGAAATCGCAGCCGGCCACTACCGCGGCCCGCTGCACGGCATTCCGTGCGCGGCGAAAGATTTGCTCGCTGTGAAGGGTTACCCGACCACCTGGGGCGCGAAACCCTACGCGAACCAGAAATTCGACTTCAACGCTACGGTGATTGACCGCTTGAACGCGGCGGGTGCTGTTCTGATGGGCAAGGCCGCGATGATCGAGCTGGCCGGCGGAATGAATTACCGCTTTGCGTCCGCTTCGCTCACCGGGCCTGCGAGAAATCCTTGGAACGAAGGCTGCTGGACTTGCGGCAGCTCCAGCGGCTCAGGCGCAATCGTCTCGGGAGCGCTCGCGGCGTTCGCCATCGGGACCGAAACCTGGGGCTCGATCATTTGCCCCTCGGCCTACTGCGGCATTTCCGGGCTGCGCCCCACCTTCGGCCGCGTCAGCCGCTATGGCGCGATGGCGCTCGCTTATTCGCAAGACAAAATCGGCCCCATGGCCCGCACGGCGGAGGATTGCGCGCTAATTCTCGCTGCGATCGCGGGGCACGATCCGCTCGACCACAGTTCGTTGCCGCCTTCAGAGGCTGACTTCACGTATCCCTTGCCGAAGACTGCCTCGGCGCACCGGCCGTTGAAAATCGGCTGGCTCACGAATGCGTGGGAGAAGCCCGCGCCGGAAATTGACGCCGCCGCACGCGCCGCCATTGACGTCCTCCGCGCTCGCGGTGCGCAAGTATCCGATGCCAAGCTGCCCGAAGGCCCCTGGGAGCCTGCCGCCGGAACGATTGTCTCGGTCGAAGGCGCAGCGGCATTTCGCTCGCTTCTGGAATCCGGCCAAGTGGCCGAGCTCGCCGATCCGCTGGGTCAGATCAACGGCTACGTCAGCGAACAAATCTCCGCTTCCGACTACATGCTGGCGCTGCAGATCCGAGGCGTTTGCCAGAAGAAGGTGGATGTGCTGTTCGACGAATTCGACGTCCTCGCGGCGCCGTCGTTGCCCATCGCGGCCACGACCATCGAGACCAACCTCGAAACAGACCTGAGCTTTGCCGACCCGCTCGGCGGCATCGGCAACCTCTGCGGCCTGCCCGCTATTAGCATTCCCTGTGGCTTCACTTCGCAGAAACTGCCCATCGGAATCCAGTTTGTGGCGCGCACGCTCAACGACCGCGTCGTCGTCGCCGCTGCCCACATCTTCCAGACGCACACGGATTGGCATACGCGGCGCCCGCCTCTCGCGTAGCGCGCGAGAACGTCGCAGGCAGGCCAGCCGCTCTGCCGGCAAGCTAGTGTTGTGTCTGGCAAATAACTCGCATCAAGCGGGCGCCGCGTGCTGCGCCCCTACAAGGACCTACTGGATCGGACTTGCTTCACGTATTTCCGAGACGCGACACTAGCTCGCGCCAGCAAGAGCCTGAGGATCGAAGGCTATCGCCGGAAGGTCGAGGTCACCAGCTCTCTTATCTCGTCTGCTTCGGCGTCCAGTTCAAACGCGAGACGCGCCAGGTCGAGGCGCTCGATTTGAGGAAACGTCTCCGCGAGCATCTCCCACGCTGGCGCTTTACCGAAATCGGCCTGGCCCAGCTCCTCATAACCATACCCCATGCCGCGCAACCGGCAGAGCAAGTCGGCGAGGCTCACAAGCGCCACCAGCCTTCCCTCGCCGGACACTTGCTCGGGTGTGTGGTGAAACTCGATAACGCTTTGATTATCCGGGGCGAGATTCCAGCGATCCGCGAGAAGTTTCCCGGTGTCGCAATGTGTGAAACCAAGGACTTCTCGCTCCGCGCCGAATAGGGAAATGCCCTCGCGTACGGCTAGCTCGGCGGCGCTGCGGAACTCGTCGGGCAGCAGAGTGGCATTGACTAGCTCTCCCAGATCGTGCAGGAGCCCGCATAGATAAATCTTCTCAGGGTCGGGAAGAGCCAGCTTCCTGGCGAGATTCTGGCTGACCAGCGCGCATCCGAAGGAATGTTCCCAAAACGCTGCGGGATCGAACGGCCAGCTGTTCTTCGGCGTCAGTCGGATCAGGAACGCGGACCACAGAATGTCCCGCAGCCGCCGTGCCCCGAGTGCCACCACAGCCCCCCGCACGGTCTCAATGGCCACGTGGCCCAAGAACAACGCCGAATTCGCCAGCCTCAGGCATTGCGCCGCGATCGATTCATCCGCCGAGACCAACTCTGCAACCTTTTCCACCTCGATCTGGTCTGGCGGCAGCTCCAGATACCGCAGAAGCGACGCTAGCACGGCCGGCATTGCAGGCATGGCCTCGAGGTTCTGGATCCGCGCCGACAGCGGTCGATCGTCGGTCGTCTTCATCAGCGTTCCTCCGCGGGCATCGGCACCGGATGCTCCCTTCTTTACTTTAGTTGCCGGATGCCGACGGACCCTTCGACGCAGGGCTTGCTGCCGGCTACGGCATTGATCCTGCGTTGGAGTTCAAGACCACCAGATCCAGCCGGCGGTTTAGCGCACGGCCTTCCGGCGTACTGTTGGGGGCCACCGGGTGATACTCCGCGTAGCCTGCCGCCGACAGCCGGTCCGGCGCGATTCCGTACTTCTCGATGAAAAGCCTGGTGATTTCCGTGGCTCGCCCCGTCGAAAGCTCCCAATTCGACCGAAACCGCCCGTTGTGAATCGGAACGTTGTCGGTGTGCCCTTCGATCCGAATCCTCATCCGCTGCGTTTCCACGACTCGCACGAAATCATTCAGAGTGTCCTCTGCGTCGGGGCGCATTGCTGTGGAGCCGCTGTCGAAGAAGCCAATCTCTCGCAGGCTCACCACGATTCCTTCCTTGGTCGCGGTCACGGAGACCGTGTGCTTGGATATCTGCGCGGCCAGCGAGCTTTCCAGTTCCTTGCGGATCTCTTCCATGTTGGGGCGTTCGGGAGACCCCTCCAGCGCGCCACGCGGCGAGTTCACCAGGCGGTCGAGGGTTTGAAAACGCTCCGAGTTCTCCACCATCTGCACCTTGGAGAACGGCATGGGTTCCGTGTTGGAAACTTCAGGCTTCGTGTTCGAGGCGTCAAAGATTCCCATCTGCTGGAAAGCTACTTGAATAGCCAGCGCAAGCTGCCCGACCTTGCGCTTGTCCACCTGCGAAGAAGAATAGGTTGATATAAACGTCCACGACGTTGGTCATCGTGTCGTACGACAGATTCCAGACGTGCTCGATGATTTGCGCGCGCGTCACCTGCTGGCCTGCGTTGCGCATGAGATATTCGAGGAGCGCGAATTCCTTGGGCGTCAGTTCGATGGCGCGGCCGGCACGCTTCACCTTGTGTTCCACGCGGTTCAGCTCGAGGTCCTCGACGCGCAGAACCATTTCCAGCGCCCGCACGCCGCGGCGCACCAGGGCCCGAACGCGAGCCGAAAGCTCCGAGAAAGCAAATGGCTTGACCAGGAAATCGTCCGCACCGAGATCGAGCACGCGCACGCGATCCTCGAGACGATTACGGCTGGTTAGAATCAGGATGGGCAGCTGCGGCCGCCCGGCACGGACAACCTGCAGAACGTCAGGCGCGTTTGGCTGCGGTACGCTTAAGTCCAAGATCGCCGCATGGTACTCGCGCTCCTCGCCAAGCCGCTGCGCGCTTTCTTCGTGCGTCGCGACATCCACCGTGTAACGCTCTGCCTCGAAGTTCTGCTGCAAGAACGTGCCGAGCGCCAGGTCGTTCTCGACGACAAGCAAACGCATGAAGAACTCCTGGAAGGGGGAGCGGAGAGGACGAAGGGGAACCCGAATCTAGACGAGCGTTGAGAGAGTGTCAAAGGAAATCTTCATGGGAAGAAAAAATTCTTGCGAAGAAGTAATGTGGAGCGATGCGACCTGAAACACTTGGCAAAATTTGTCGCGAACGGCAGCCCGAAACGGAATGCATAGACGCGCCGCGATTCGTTTTCCGGTTAAGCTGGTCAGGGGCGAGTCATTTTTTCGGGACGCACAAGCTGGTCGAATTCCTCACCTGTGAGATAGCCCAGTTTCAAAGCGGCTTCGCGCAGGTTGAGGTTCTCATGATGTGCTTTATGGGCGATCTCGGCAGCCTTGTCGTAACCGATCTTGGGGCTAAGTGCGGTCACGAGCATAAGAGAATTCTTCAGGTTCTCATCGATTCGCTTTCGATTCACCTCGATGCCCACCACGCAGTGCTCCATAAAGGAACGACAAGCGTTTTCCAAGAGCCTCACCGACTGCAGGAAATTGTGGATCATGACGGGCTTGAAGACGTTCAGCTCGAAATTTCCCTGCGAGCCGGCGAAGCCAATGGCGGCGTCGTTGCCGAACACTTGAACCGCCACCATGGTCACGGCTTCCGACTGGGTGGGGTTCACTTTGCCGGGCATGATCGACGAGCCCGGCTCATTTTCCGGGAGGGTCAGTTCGCCCAAACCGGCACGAGGACCGGAAGCAAGCCAGCGCAGGTCGTTCGCGATCTTCATCAAGGACGCCGCCAAGGTCTTCAGAGCGCCGCTGGCGAAAACGATTTCGTCGTGCGCGGAAAGTGCAGCGAATTTGTTCGGATGCGACTTGAACGACAGGCCCGTCAGATCGGCGATTTTTCTTGCGGCGCGGTCGGCAAACTCCGGATGCGCATTGAGTCCCGTTCCGACAGCGGTTCCGCCGATGGCCAGGTCGTACAATCCCGGGAGCGCTTGCTTCAGGCGGGTCACGTCGCGGTCGAGCATGTTCACCCATCCGGAAAACTCCTGGCCGACGGTGAGCGGCGTCGCATCCATCAGATGGGTACGGCCGATCTTGACGATGTCCGCAAAAGCGCGCGCTTTCGCGTCGAGGGCGTCGCGCAGCCGCTCGGCGGCAGGGATCAGGAATTCCGCGACGCGCGAAGCAGCGGCAATGTGCATGGCCGTAGGAAACGTGTCGTTCGAGGATTGCGACATGTTGACGTCATCATTCGGATGAATCGGCTTCTTGCTGCCCATCACCCCGCCCGCGATTTCGATAGCGCGATTCGAAATCACTTCGTTGGCGTTCATGTTGGTTTGTGTGCCGCTGCCCGTCTGCCAAATGCGCAGGGGGAAATGCTCGTCGAGCTTGCCGGCGATGACTTCGTCGGCGGCCTGGACGATAAGCTTGGCTTTCTCCTGCGGCAGCTTGCCCAGGTCCACGTTGACGAGCGCCGCGGCTTTTTTCAGCATGCCGAACGCTCGAATGAGTTCGGGCGGCATCGTCTCGCTGCCGATGTCGAAGTGAATCAGCGAACGGGCCGTCTGCGCACCGTAGTAACGGTCGGCAGGAACTTCGATGTTGCCCATGCTGTCGGACTCGATGCGCAAGCGAGACTGTGATCTCGACGAAGCGGCTGGCGCGAGCGACGGCTTAGCGTCCACAGTGACTTCCTCCCTGCGTAAGGATTCGGCCCGACCTACACAAGAAAGCATACAGCGGAAACGCGACCGGCGCAGTGATTGTTTGTCGTGGCCGTCATACGGCATCTCACGGGTAGCGGGCGAGAGAATTCGCTTTATGTTCTACAATGCGCGGCGGAAGAACAACTCAGCGAGCGGAGGATGAGATGAAGATTCGGTGTGTCGTGACGGGCCAAACGGCGGAGGCAAAAGCTGTGGTGGCGCGGGACGCGGGAGTCGAGCCGGTGACGCTGCGGTCGATGCCGGGATTCGAATTTCATCGCGTGTGGGCAAGCGACGCGACGCCGAAATTGCCGGCGGATGGAACGCAGCCTCCGCATGGACGCTACTTTCCTCCCCCGGGGGGAATTCGATTCGGGTTCTTCACCGTACCGCCGGGCGGAAGGCGCTCGACGGAGCGAATCGAACCTGCGGCGGCGCTGGCGGAACTCGAGGAGGAGCTGCCAGGACTGGCGGAGACGCTCGAGCCGGAGAATCCGGGAATGCACACGACCGACACAGTGGACTTCGACGTTGTGCTATCGGGCGAGATCTGTCTCGAACTGGACGACGGAAAGGAAGTGGCGCTAAAGGCAGGCGATTGCGTGGTTCAGAACGGGACGCGCCACGCCTGGAGAAACCGATCGAAGGAGAATTGCGTGATTGCAGTCGCGCTCGTGGGAGCGAGGCGAAACTAAGCGTCGCTTGCGGGAACAGGGGGCGCGGTGTAGAAGGGATGGGCAAAAGCAGCGACGAGTGACGAGCCGCTAGAAGCTGAGGCGCCATCATGAAAACAAGATCAGCGATAGTCCTTACAATCCTTCTAGCAGGTGCGGTTGCAACGCGAGCTTTGACGCAGCAAGGCGGCGTGCAGGCCGCGCCAGCCAGCGGCGGGCAGGCGGTGCTTGCCCTGCCGGAGAATATTGTGGCGGACGGCGTGCCGGCGATTCCGGCGTCGGTCGCCGAAACCGCAGGAATGTACGGCGAGAGCCGGTCGGCGCTGGATGCGGACTGGCACCCGCGGCGGCGCGAGATGCTGATCGCAACGCGCTTCGGAAATACATTCCAATTGCATCTGGTGAAGTCGCCGGGAGGCGCGCGCGAACAGTTGACGTTCTTCAACGAGCCGGTGCGTCGCGGAAGTTTTCACCCCACGAGCGGCGATTACATCGTGTTCTCGAAGGACCTGGGCGGCGGCGAGTGGTATCAGCTTTTTCGCTACGACGCAGCGACCGGCACGAGCACGATGCTGACCGACGGAAAATCCCGCAACCTGCAAGGCCCCTGGTCCACAGCCGGAGACCGCATCGCCTACATGTCCACGCGGCGGACGGGACAGGACACCGACCTCTGGGTGATGAACCCCGCCGACGCGAAGACCGATCATCTGCTGACGCAACTGAAGGGCGGAGGCTGGGGCCCGGAGGACTGGTCGCCAGATGACAAGTGGATTCTGCTGGGCGAGTACATTTCGGTGAACGAGAGCTATCTCTGGCTGGTGGACACGAAGAGCGGCGAAAAGACGGAGCTCACTCCTCGCAGCGCCAAGGAGAAGGTCTCGTACAGCAACGCGCAATTCAGCAAGGACGGCAAGGGCGTCTATTTCACCAGCGACGAAGGCTCCGAATTCATGCGCCTCGCCTACATGGACCTGGCCACGAAGAAGGCGGAAGTGCTAACGCCGAACACTTCGTGGAGTGTGGAAGCGCTCGCGCCTTCGTGGGACGGAAAGAAAATCGCCTATGTGACCAACGAGGACGGATTGACCGTGCTGCATTTGATGGATACGACGACGCGAAAAGAACTGCCCAAGCCGAAGCTTCCCGCCGGATTGATCGGCGGCCTCATGTGGCATCGCAACGGGCGCGACTTGGCCTTCACGGTGTCCGCGGCGACGTCGCCGGGGGATTGCTACTCGCTCGACGTGACCACGGGCAAGGTGGAGCGCTGGACAAGGAGCGAGACGGCGGTGGTCACGGACGCCTTTCCGGAGCCGGAGCTCGTGCGTTGGCAAAGCTTCGACGGCAAGATGATTTCGGGATTCCTCTACCGGCCGCCGGCAAAATTCACCGGCAAGCGGCCGGTTCTGGTGGAGATTCACGGCGGGCCGGAGGGGCAGTCGCGGCCCGGTTTCTTGGGGTCGAGAAACTACCTGCTGAACGAGCTGGGAATCGCCCTGATTCGGCCGAACGTCCGCGGTTCGACTGGTTACGGCAAGACGTTCACGGACCTCGACAACGGCTTTCTGCGCGAGAACAGCTACAAGGACATCAACGCGCTGTTCGATTGGATCGCCACGCGCGCCGACCTGGACGCGCAGCGCATCGCCGTGACCGGCGGGAGCTACGGGGGTCACATGACCCTCGCCATTTCCACGTTCTACAGCGATCGCGTCCGCTGCTCGGTGGATGTCGTGGGGATGTCGAACCTGGTGACGTTTCTCGAGCACACGGAGGCTTACCGGCGCGACTTGCGACGCGTGGAGTACGGCGACGAACGCGATCCGAAGATGCGGGAGTTTCTCGAGCGCATCGCGCCGATGAACAACATCGAGAAGATCAGGAAGCCCATGATGGTGGTCTCCGGCAAGAACGACCCGCGCGTGCCGGTGAGCGAATCGGACCAAATTGTCGCGGCGCTCAAGAAGCAAGGCACGCCGGTGTGGTACCTGATGGCCAAGGACGAAGGGCACGGGTACCAAAAGAAGACCAACCAGGATTATCAGTTCTACGCCACGATCGTGTTCCTCCAGGAATTCCTTTTGAAGTGACGCGCACATTGTCCCTTTTCAACAGACACGCGGCCAGCTGTACGTCTCTTGCACCATTGGACAGGGGGAGTTTCTAGAACGTCCGCGATAGGATAAGAATCGTCAAGAATAGAAGGTGTAGAGAATAGAGGTGTGGGCAAGGGGTCTCCGATGGGGTCTGTTCTGAAGCGCTGGTTTTCGCGCGAAAAGGCCGGAGTTGCAACTGCCGATGGCGAGCCGAGCGCACAGGTGTCTCTGGAGGAGCGGCCTCCCGAGGATGGTCCGCAAGAGTCCGAGTCGTCCGATCCAGCAGTCTCGGACGAAGCCGCCCTGAAGGAATTCCTCGCGCGCAATTTCCTGTATGAAGAAGGGCCCGCGGCTGGACCCAGCGGCATACCAAGTCTCGCACCAACTCCCACTCCGCAACGCTTCGTTCCAGAGAGAGCGGCCGAAGCGCACCACACGAAGAAACCACAGGTCAAACTACAGGAAGCCGAGCCGGCTTCCCCGCTCGCACCCCTGAGCCAGGCCGCCCAAGAGGCCCGGGACCCGGCGGAGCCGCAGATTATCGAACTTGCTGAGGAACGAGCAGCGCGAGCGGACGCGGATGCAGCAGGTGCGTTGACAACCGCAAATG
>Ga0187846_10000986_pt1 | contig 16350 bp, 19 predicted proteins | sample TC_taG_FD_161473 | JGI IMG/M metagenome (GOLD analysis project Ga0187846, IMG submission 161473) | Biofilm microbial communities from the roof of an iron ore cave, State of Minas Gerais, Brazil - TC_06 Biofilm (v2) | ecosystem: Environmental > Terrestrial > Deep subsurface > Cave > Wall biofilm...
GCCGTCTACCCCGAGCCCTGCGCCTCCAACTGACAGCGCCTATGTAGCGCCGGCCTTTATTTATCCCGAGGCGACGAACGCGGCCGAGGGAGGCCGGCACTCTTCTTGTCATCCTCGAGGGCTTGAACTCCGTCGGCCCGCTTGGTATATCCGAGCAACCTGCCGCTACCTCCCAGTCCCACCACGCCGCGAGAGTCTCCCAGGCGAGGCCGCCCAAGACGGACGAGCCGAAAGGCTGCTCTCCCCCAGAGTCCACAGGCCCTCAGACTTGCTTTCCGGACGCGAAAGCGAGAATCTACCGCAGGACCAACTGCCCCCGGCCAGTGGACGTCAGCGCCAAAGGCGCTGACGCGGGTGACTCCAGACCTGGCTGGCCGTCTGCAAGCCCTAGCCAACCTGGGACCTCGGACATGGCTGCGACAAACAACGAACCGGACCGGATCGCAATTGACTTCATCGACCCACTCTTCGCGGTTGTTTTGAATGTCAGCTTCGCCCAAATTTTGCTCCAATCGTGGTTTCGAGATCTCACGGAGATTCTCCGGGACCACCACGTTCTCTTCTATGTGGGAACATTAGCTCTGGCATATGCGACAGTCATTTTGAGCTGGATTGGGTATCACCGCTCGATACAGACTCATCCCATCAGTGTCAAATCACGAGCGGGCAGGTGGAGGTTCCTCCTTGACGTACTTCTCCTAGTCGCTTATTTTTTTCTCGTAGTAAGCTACAACAACTTCCGGAGAGAATTATGGACCTTGGTGGTCATCTTCTTCCTCTTTTTTGGATGGGACCAGTTCAAGCGCATGGAATGGCCTGAGGAACAGGAGCCGGGCGTTGCACGGCGAGGCGTGACCGTCTTTTGGTTTCTTGCTTTCCTCCTAGTAGCATTGTTTTACTCGCTACACCCACCCACAGAGACCCACGGCTATGAGGACTGGTTTGTCCTAGGGGTCACAATTATTAGCACCTTATTGTATCGCTCGCACAAGGAACGTCTTTGGTGGAAAGCACTGTTGCTGAAACTCGGCTTCCCGAAAGGCAATGTCTAAACAGCTTCGAATCTATATTGCCGGGCCTTACACGGCCTCGGCCGACGACGGCCACCAGGCAAACACTCAAAAAGCCATAGATGCCGGGATTGCAGTCTTCCTGAAGGGCCACATTCCATACATCCCCCATCTCACCCACTACGTAGACGTGCGAGCAAAGCAAACAGGAATCAACCTGACATGGAAGGACTACATCAGATGGGATACGCCTTGGCTCGACCTCTGCGACGCTCTTCTATATCTTGGAAAATCGAAAGGAGCGGACCTGGAGCTGGAGCGAGCACGGAGGTCGGGCAAGAAGCTCTTCTTCTCGCTCGACGAGATTCCCGAACTGAAAAAGCCAGCCGCGGTCTAGACGGACCGTTTCTGCAGAACGGAGGTGAGTACCACCCTCCGGTAGGACTGAGCATTCACAAAGTCATCAAACTCAAACTTTGCAAAGTATTTCAGCTTGAAGTATTGCGCGAAGAAGGCCTTACTCTCTTCCTCCGTGTAAAGCCGCTTCGAGATTTTGTTCGCTGGGTCACATACGAGTCTTTCCTTGGAGTTGCCCCTCAGGTACTGCGCATAGTATTCGTCTTCCGGAGTGAAGAGAATACTAAGCAGATGCCCTTCCGACCGGGTCACCCGAGCCATGTCACTCCAGAACCTTCGCGCAGCTTCCTCTGTCAGGAAGTGGCAGGAGGTGTAAGCATCCAGAACGAAGTCGAACGATTCCTCAGCGAATGGGGCCGGATCATCAAGGAAATACTCAACGATGGCGACGTTCTCCGTTACTCCCGACTCAACGACGCGACGTCGCGTCTCTCCGATGGCTGCCACAGAAAAGTCGACAGCGGTAACCCGACAACCCCGCTTAGCAAGGTAGATCGAATTCCGCCCGTTCCCACAACCTGCATCCAAGATCCTGACCGGCCCCCTGAGATTCAGGAGTTCGCTGAAGAGCACAAGCGCCTTGGCCGGCTCCTCTCTCGTGGAGCTGGGGATACAGCGCCTTAGGTTGTATTCCTCTTCCCACAATTCCCGAGGGACAATTTCCGGGGCGGCAACCACCGAATTCGTCTGCATTGCAAGAAGCTCCTCCTCGAAGGGCATGGCAACTAAGAGCATACATCAATCCTTCGCCTAAGCAACACCAAGCGCTGTGGAAGTTCACACCACCAGGTTCCGAGTTCGGCCCATGGAAGCGGGGAATCAGCCCTCCTCCAAAGAGTCCACAGGCGCGTGGGCTTGCATTCCGCATCCAGAAGCGCGACCCTACGGACGGAGGCACCATGGATCACAACATTCTCAATTCTCCAGTCCCTGAATTTCCCGTCCGAAGCTTAGACGTAGGGCGGCCCGTCTTCCGAAGCCTCAGCGCAGGGCGGCTTGCCCTCCGGAGCTCAAGCGTAGGGTGGCCTGCCGCCCGAAGCTTCAGCGTAGGCGGCGTGTCCGCCTTGTCCCGTTTACCCCGAGGCGAAGCGAGGGGAAAGGAACCGAGGGGCGAAGCCTTGGCGGAGGCGGAAAAATCGCATAGCCAGGCGGAAAAAATCGTGATCCTAATCGCCAATCCCGGAATTAGAACAGGACGCAACTCATTGAAAACAAAAGAAACGGACAAATTCTAATCGCCAATAAACCCATGTTTTTGCCGAATCGTATAAAACCGTATAGAAACGCGCATTCTGCGTCCCGATGGTTTCTATCGGGACCGCATGAAAATGCGTATTGTGCATCCCGATGGTTTGTATCGGGACTGCGCAGGTGGGTCCCGATCCTTTTTCTTGCGGCTGTATATCGGCGAAGCTGTTATGTTTAAGAAAATCTTGATTGCGAATCGCGGCGAGATTGCCGTGCGCATCCTGCGCGCTTGCCGCGAGATGGGCATTCGCTCCGTCGCTGTATTCAGCGAAGCGGACCGCGCCTCGCTCCACGTCCGCCTGGCCGATGAAGCCTATCCAATTGGCCCCTCGCCTTCGCGCGAAAGCTATCTCGTCATCGACAAACTGCTGGGCGCCGCTCGCTATGCGGGCTGCGATGCTTTGCATCCGGGCTATGGCTTTCTGGCTGAGAATCCCGAACTCGCGCGAGCCTGCGCGAAAGCCGGAATCATCTTCATTGGCCCTTCGCCCGAAGCAATGGAGCATCTCGGATCGAAAACAGCAGCGCGGCAACTCGCCCGCCAAGTTGGCGTGCCGACTGTGCCCGGCACGATCGACCCAATTGAAAAACCCGAAGACGCGCTAAAGACGGCGCGAGAAATCGGCTTTCCCATCGTGCTCAAGGCCGTTGCCGGAGGCGGCGGCAAGGGCATGCGCCTGGTCGAAAACGAAGCCACGCTCGATGCCGCCTGGCGCGACGCCTCCTCGGAGGCACAGAACGCCTTCGGTGACGCGCGGCTCTATCTCGAGAAACTGCTCGTGCGCCCGCGCCACGTCGAAATCCAAATCCTCGGCGACCATCACGGTCACATCGTCTATCTCGGTGAGCGCGAATGCTCGATCCAGCGGCGCTACCAGAAAGTCATTGAAGAAGCGCCGTCGCCCATTCTCGATGCCAAGACGCGCCGCGCCATGGGAGAAGCGGCGGTGAAGCTTGCCCGCGCCGGCGCCTACACCAACGCGGGAACGTGCGAATTCCTGGTGGACCCGGACCGCAACTTCTACTTCCTCGAGATGAACACGCGGCTGCAAGTCGAGCATCCGGTAACCGAAATGATCACCTCGCTCGATCTCGTCAAGCTCCAGATTCGCATCGCTGCGGGCGAGCCGCTGCCCTTCACGCAGCAGGACGTTGCTTTGCGCGGCCATGCCATCGAGTGCCGCATCTATGCCGAAGATCCCGACAACAATTTCTTTCCCTCGCCGGGCAAGATTCTCGAGCGGCGCGCGCCGACCGGGCCGGGGATCCGCCTCGACGATGGCGTTTATGCCGGCTGGACGGTTCCGACGGATTACGACCCCATCCTCGGCAAACTGATTGCCTGGGGCAACGACCGCGATGAGGCCATCGCCCGGCTTCAGCGCGCCCTCGAAGAGTTCTATGTGAACGGAATAAAGACCGACGTCGGATTGTTCCATCGAATTCTGGCGGAGCCCGAATTCATTCGCGGCGAGATTCACACCCGCTGGCTCGATGAGCTTCTCGCGCGTCACGCGAAAAGCGTGCCGCAAGCTCCGGCGCGCAACGCTGTCGCCGAAGACGCGGCGGTGCTCGCCGCGGCCCTCTGGCATCTCAGCAAAAATGGCAATGCCCGTCCGGCGAGCGCTACAACTGCGCCTCCTTCTCGCTGGAAGCTCGAAGGGCGCCGCGTACAGCTCGAGCGCAGCCAGTGAAGCTCCAAATCCAAATCGGAGGTGCGACCCGCGAACTCGAAATCATGCGCGAAGGCGAAGCTCAAACGAGCGGCCGGGCGCGCTGGCGCTTGGACGGCAAGCCGCTCGAAGCCGACGCAGTCGAAGTAGCGCGCGGCGTTTACTCGATTCTGATCGCCGGGCAGTCCCTCGAAGTGCGCGTCGAAGAAACCAGTTCGGGTTTGCGGGTCCATGCGGGCGGCGAAGAGTTCCGCGCCGAAGTCGTTGATCCCCGGCAGTGGCGGCGACGGCGCGGCAGCACAGCCGAAGCCGAAGGCCGCCAGCAGGTGGTTGCGTCCATGCCGGGAAAAGTCGTGCGCGTCTTGGTAAAAACCGGTGATGTCGTCGAGGCCGGCCAGAGTCTGCTCGTCGTCGAAGCCATGAAAATGCAGAATGAAATCCGTTCGCCTAAGACCGGAAAAGTCGAACGCTTGCTCGTCACCGAAGGGCAAGCCGTGAATTCGGGAGAAGTTCTCGCCATCATCAACTAGCCAGAGTATAAGAAAAGGAAATTGGAAAATGGGCCCAGCTAAATCCATAAGGCGTGGATTCACCAGTTCCGATTTTCCTTTTTCTATTTTCGCTTTTCTATTTTTTCGTGGCTTCGGGCAGCTTGCCCGCCGATTCCAGGACCTGCTCGGCGAGGAAGTTCGCCACCTTGGCCTGATCGCGCGTGACGGTCAGGTACGCCGCGCGCAGCAACTGCTCTTTGCGGTTGCGGAGAACATCGCGGATGGACTGTTGCACCTGCGGATCGGAAAGCTGGCGCTGCCCCGCAGGCTCTTTCGCAAGCAGCTTGAGAATCCGGTAGCCTTCCTTGGTCGCAATCGGCTTGGTTATCTCCCCGGGACGCAGCCCGAGTACCACTTTCTTCAGCGCCGGATCGGAGGAATTCAACGCGGATTCGGGAACAAAACCCAAATCACCTCCGGAGGAGGTGGTGGCGTCCTCGGAATAGTCCATCGCCAGTTGCGCGAAGTCCGCGCCCGCATTCAGGCGCTCTTCGAGCATAGCCACTTTGCGTTTGGCGTCGGTGTCATTCGTCGCGTTGTCGTTTTTTCGGTTGTGCACCTGGGGATCGGGCACGGGCGTAACGACGATCTGCGCGATGTGGAACTGCGGCTCGGCGATGTTGAACTGCGCCCGGTTCTTGGCGTAGAAGTCGGACACGTCCTGGTCGGTGATACTGATCTTCGCCACCACTTCGCGGTTCAACAGTTTCTGAATCGAAAGCTGCCGGCGCAGGTCGCGCTTCAGATCATCCACCGTAATCCCGTTTTCCTTCAGCTTTTTCTGGAACTCTTCCTCGGTGTAGGGGCTCTTCGATTCGGTGAACTTGTCTTCTACTTCACCGTCCGAGGCCACCAGGTTCAATTGCGTGGCCCGCTCCAGCAGGATTTCGTTGTTGATCAGCTCGTCGAGAATGCTCAGCTTGAGCGAGAGGGCTTCCTCCTGCGACGGCTCCTGGGCTTCTGGGTTGACCCGTCCGCGGTAGTATTTCTCGACTTCATCGCGCTTGATTTCGTGGCCGTTCACCACCGCCCACACATCCGGCCCGGGGGCCTCCTGTTTCTTGCACCCGGCGGCCAGCGCGCAAGTGACCAGCACACCGAGGACCGGCAACCAACGTTTCAACGCGATGACTCCTTCGAGCGGGATGGGATCAAGACGCCAGCTCAGGCGGCCTTCCGCACGCGGCCGGCGCGAATGCAGGCGGTGCAGACACGCATATGCTTGTGCACGCCGTTCACGATCGCCTTCACCCGGCGCAGATTCGGGTTCCAGCGGCGGCGCCGGACATTGTGCGCGTGGCTGATGGTGTTGCCGTAGCGGGGTTTCTTGCCGCAAATTTCACAGGCGAGCGCCATTGTTGCTCCCAGGAGAATTTTTCAAAAAGCCGCGGAATATCGTAGCAGAGTGAACAGCGAAAAGCTATTTGGGCCGGCGCGCAAGCGCAGAGAGCTGCTTCGGGTCGTCGGGCAGGAAATATCCAACCACGATGCCCATCGCACCTTCGGGGATGTGCCTGCCTGTGGAATTGTCATACGTGGCGGTAACACGAACCGCCTCGCCCTTGTCCAGCCGGTAGCCGCCGCTGCCGGCAAACGAATCCGTGGGCATCGAGAGGATCCGGCCGGCGGCGTCCAGCTTGGAATCAAGCGTGACGATCACTTGCCCGCGCGTCGCGTCCTCGAGGACGAGTTGCTGCCCGTAATCATGCAGGTGGCCACCGACACCCAGGAGCAAGCCGGAATAGCCAAGCGTGAAATTGCCCGTCGTCACATTCTTTCCCGGCGCGAGCGTATAGCCCGAGTTATGGCAACCCATCACGTCAAACCACACCGGGTAGACGCTCCTGAGCGGCGCGGCGCCCGGTTGAGCGAGTTGGTATTCTTCGCGCACTTCGAGATAGACCTTGGGATAGCTCGTGTCCGTGGGATTCGCGAACATGGTGCTGACGCGAATGCGGTCCGCAGGCTGGACGCGGTAGCCGAAGCCGGGCACGGCCGGCCAGTCGTTCATTTCGCTACCCGCGCCGAAAATGTGCTCCTCTTTGTTGGGACAAAGGAAATCCTGCCGGCTCGTATTCCAGAACGCGACGTGGTGGAGAAGCTTATTGGGCAACGGTTTGCCCGTGTCGTCCACAAGCCGCGGATGAAACGCCGTCAACCAGCCATCCATCTGAGCCGCGATGAAAAGATCGGGCGGCTGCGCGACGGCCATGTGATCGGCGTGCGCCGGGAGATTCACCGGGCCGACTCGAATGATCCACGCCTGCCCGGAAGGATCGTTCGTGACGGTCAACTTCGCGCCGGACATCACATGATGCATCTGTCCGGGATGGTGCATCGATTCCTGCAGATGGTTTTGCGCCAGCGCAATCGGCGCCGCAACGGACAGAACACTGAGGAGAAAAATGAGTCGCTTCATGCTTCCGCCTCGGGAACTCGATCCCTCATGAGCTGGAGCTTGGCCCGGCCTTCCTGCGCTCTGTATGATACCCCGAGCCGCCGCTCGCTTCCACTCATCGCTTCGCCCGGTGCTGCACGAAGCCAAAGGCCCCGGTCTCGGGTTAATAACGGGTCAACGAGACCACGCAAGCGGTACGCAAAGCGCCTCGCCGGTCTGCTTGACCCGGTCCTAAAGCTGCCTCAAAATGGAGCAGTCCTCGAGTGGGCGTGTAGCTCAGCTGGGAGAGCATCTGCTTTGCAAGCAGGGGGTCGCCGGTTCGAACCCGGCCACGTCCACCAATTCTTCATTGACGGCAAAGCGGCCGCGAAGTGCGATTATCACATCGACGATACCGGGACTGCGGGCGTGGTAATTCTCCCGAAGCAGCGCCCGAGCAAATGCGCGGCGGAAAAGCAAAAAATGTACCGCATCAGTCCGTTCGGCGGAGGCTACCCCGGTTGGCGGTGGCAGCGGGGACGGGCAACTGGTCAGCTTCCGTATGGCTCGTCACCCAGGAGGAATCGCCAACGTGACAGCAATTGAGGTCGCCGACTCATGATTCCCAAACACTACTTAGGCACTGGTTCTTGCTTATTTCGAAAGTACATCTGTGGCGTGGTTCCCAGCATCTTCCGGAACATTTCAATAAACGCGCTCACGCTGTCGTAACCAACTGCAACAGCCGCCTCCGTCACGGATTTGCCCTGGGCAAGCATTTCAAGGGCAGCGAATAGCCGTGCCTGCTGCCGCCAACGGCCAAACGAGATACCTACCTCAGCGGAAAACGCACGCATAAAAGTACGGCGGGACATACCAGCAAAATCCGCCCAGTCGTCCAACCCGCGGCCGTCCGCAACATCATCCAGCAGAGCATGAGCAGCTCTGGCCAGCCTCTCATCACTAGGCAGGTGCAAACACAAAGGCTGTTGCTCAGGCTGCGCAAGCTCATCACGAAGAACTGTGATTAGGCGCTTCCGTGCTGGGTTGAGCGGGTGCCGAGGATTCCATGAGAGAACACGCTGAACGATCGCAAACAATAACCCTGATGAGCTAAACAGACACGGCGTCCTGGGCAGTCCACGGCACATCTCCGCAGACAAGTAAACCATGGAGCCCGCCGCGCCTCCCACGGAACGCGCCTTGTGCTTGCAATCAGGGGGAATCCAGGCACAACGCTGGGAGGGAAACATCCACCGTTCACTGCCCGCTTCCACAACCAGCAGTCCCCGAGTCAATGCGAAGAACTGCCCACGCGCGTGACTGTGCTCGGGCGCCCAATCCTCTGCCGCGCGCCTCTTGAAGGTAAATGCGAGGACTGGTACGTCGCTCTCGGCGAGGCGGCGCAGTTCTTCAACGTTCTTCGGGGCTGAGAACATGAATCTGTGAAATTGACCTTTTTCCGACAAAAATCGCCACTTTCCCGTTAGTAGGCCAACATGAACGCAGCTAGAGTACTGGGCAGATCAGCGAAAGGCAAGAAAAGGGAGCCAGTCACACGGTTCGAATAAGGTACCGGTCGAAAATTAAATTCAGTCATCGTGAAAGGACGCGAGTATGAACGCTGCTGTGTTACACACCATCGATCAACCACCCCACTTCGAGCAGTTTCCCGATCCCATTCCGGAAGAAAACGAGGTGATCGTGCGCGTCCGTGCTGCCGCGCTCAAACCCATCGACAAGCAGATGGCCAGTGGCTCGCACTACGCTGCGTTTCGCGAATTGCCCGTCGTGTGCGGCATGGACGGAGTTGGATGCCTTGACGACGGTACGCGGGTGTTCTTCGCCCGACCCCGGCCCCCTTACGGCAGCATGGCAGAGCGCACCGTCGTGCCTCCGTCGCACTGTTTTCCGATCCCAGACAATGTTGACGACGAGATCGCCGCAGCCGTCGTCAACCCCGGCCTGTCTGCTTGGGGAGCGCTTGCCTGGCGTGCGCAACTCACGCCGGGTGAGACTGTCCTGATCCTCGGTGCGACCGGAGTCACGGGTAAGCTCGCGGTACAAACGGCCAAGCTCCTCGGCGCTGGACGGGTGATCGCCGCCGGACGGAACGAACAGGCACTGAATACTCTTCAACAGCTCGGAGCCGACACGACCATCCGTCTCGACAAACCCGGCCAGAACCTCACCGAGGCCTTCGCTCGCGAAGCTGGCGACACCGGCTTCGACGTCATTATCGACTACCTCTGGGGTCCTCCCACCGAAGCCCTTCTAGCCGCCATCGCACGAAGCGATTTGAAGGCTGCGTCCTCGAGAATCCGTCTGGTTGAGGTTGGCGAGAGCGCGGGGCCTACTATTTCGCTAGCCGCAGCCGTGCTACGAAGCTCGCGGTTGGAAATTCTTGGATCCGGATCTGGCAACGCCGCAGCGTCACCCGAGATATGGGTAGAAGCCATCCGGCAAGTGATGTCCAATGTTGCTTGCGGTACACTGTGCATCGACACGGAGGGAGTGCAGCTACGTGAAGTGGAGAATGCTTGGCATCGGGAACAGCACGGGCGGAGAGTGGTCATCATCCCTTAGTTGCATGGACCCAACGGCACGGGCCGCCTGTTTGAGCGCGTTAGTTCTGAAACTGGGAATGTTCGGCGACCGCTGATTTTCTGATTGCCGGGGCGGAAATTGCGAAAAGGGCGCTGGGATGGGATGGCGATGAAAGGCTTGATCCTTGCTGCGTGTGTTGCGTTCGCGAGTGGCAATGTGAGGGCGCAGACAGCTGCCTGGGAGCCATCGCCGGGACATACGCAGATCGCTATATGGCCTGGGGCGGCGCCTGATGCGCAGCCTAGCGCGGGGCCCGAGTCGGCGACCCCAGTGAAAGAGCTGGTCGCTGGGAAGCCCTGGATTGAAGTGGACAACGTCTCGCAACCTACGATGACGGTCTACTCGCCGAAGGGAACGAATACGGGCGCTGCGATCATCGTGTTTCCGGGCGGGGGCTTCAAAATTCTGGCTATCGATCTGGAGGGTACGGAGGTCTGCGATTGGCTGACGTCCAGGGGAATTACGTGTGTGCTGTTGAAGTACCGCGTGCCGGATTCGGGGCCGCACTGGGAGTCAAGCTGCCGCTGCGAAATCAATCCAAAATCACAGACCGCGTTGGAGGATGCACAGCGGACGGTGGGGCTGGTCCGTTTTCACGCTGCGGACTGGCATGTGGATCCGCACAAGATTGGAGTGCTCGGGTTTTCGGCAGGCGGGTATCTGGTCGCCGAGATTAGCACGCATTTCGAGCATCGTTTGTACGCGGCCGTAGATGCCGCAGACAGAGAAAGCTGCCGGCCCGATTTTGCGGTGGCAATTTATCCGGGGCATCTGTGGCGGGGCAAGTTCGAGCTGAATCCGTATATTCGCGTCACGCGCGATACTCCGCCTACCTTTTTGCTGCAAGCAGAGGATGACCACGTGGACGCCATAAACCAGTCGCTCGTTTACTATGTGGCGTTGAAGAATGCGGGCGTTCCGGTGGAGATGCACCTGTACGCGCGAGGCGGGCATGCGTTTGGGCTGCGGCGCACGCAGTTGCCGATAACGAGATGGCCTGAGTTGGTGGAGGCGTGGCTGCGCACGATTCACGTGATTCCGGAGTGAGTGCTTGAGGACCGCGCCACCCTGCTCGGCGACGAATTTAGCGAGGCTTTGCCGCGGGAGCAAAGACGCGAAACAGGGGACAGAAGCGGAGGGATTGGCGCGTCCAGGCCGGAACGGGCCGCACGCCTGAGTGATACTGTTTCGCGGTGGCGCGAAGCATGCTAGTGGAGACCGTAGGCGACCGAATCAGACGCCGGGGATGGAACAATCTCGGAGCGAACAGCGATAGTTAACACCAAGCATCGCAGGCAAAGACGGCATGCAGTATCGGAATTTGCAGTATAGCATGAGGAAGAGCCCAGGTTGACTTGTAGCGAACAAAAGGCGAATATATCGCGGCATGGTTAAGCAGCTTCAATTCGACGAGATTGGAGGGTGGTCGGAGCTAAAACTTGAGATCCTCAAGAAATACGCAGATGCCTACTCGAGAATTTTTTCAGCAAGGAGGCAGACTCCCTTCTTTCATGTGTACATCGACGCCTTTGCCGGAGCGGGGAAGCATCTTTCGAAAGAGACCCAGAAGCTTATTCCGGGGAGCCCCCTCAACGCGCTAGGCGTCCAACCGCAGTTCCGTGAGTTTCACCTCATCGACATTGCGCCAGAGAAGATTGAAACCTTGCGAGAGTTCGTTGGTTCAAGAAAGGATGTCTTTATTTACCAAGGAGATTGCAATGAAATCTTGCTGAAGGATGTATTTCCGCGCGTTCGATACGATCAATACCGAAGAGGACTCTGCGTGCTCGATCCCTACGGATTGCACTTGGATTGGAAAGTAATCGCCACAGCAGGAGCGATGAAGAGCCTTGATGTGTTCTTGAACTTTCCGGTCCAGGACATCAACCGCAATGCTATCTGGAGAAACCCGGAGCGTGTGAAGCTGGACCAGATAGAGAGAATGAACCGGTTCTGGGGCGATGAATCTTGGAGGGACGTTGCGTACGGAACGACCCAGGGTCTGTTTGGCCCGATGATCGAAAAAGAGTCAAACGAAGTGATAGCGGGAGCGTTTCGGCGGAGACTCGAGGAAACCGCTGGGTTTGATTGTGTGCCAGAGCCTTTACCGATGGAGAATTCCAAGGGCGCAGTAGTTTACTATCTATTTTTTGCGTCGCAGAACAGCACGGCGGAAAAGATTGCCCGCGAGATTTTCTCCAAGTATCGGAAGGAGCGGAGGCAGTAATGGCTGAAGCCTCGGCAATCGAATGGACGGATGCGACCTGGAATCCGGTCAGGGGCTGCACAAAAGTTAGCCCCGGCTGCAAACACTGCTATGCGGAGACATTCGCGGAGCGGTTCAGGGGAGTCAAAGGCCATCCGTACGAGCAAGGGTTCGACTTGCGCCTAGTGCCTGAGAAGCTAGCCGAACCACTGCGCTGGCGCACGCCCAAGATGATTTTCGTCAATTCGATGAGCGACCTCTTCCATGACGGTGTTCCCGAGGACTATATCATTGCGGTCGCGAGAGTGATGGTTGCCGCGAAATGGCACACTTATCAGGTGCTGACGAAGCGGGCAGGTCGGCTGAAGGACCTTTTGAATTCGAGTTTGGAATTTGCAGGACGTCAGCCGCATATATGGTGGGGAGTAAGCGTTGAGGATCAGAAGTACGGGCTCCCACGCATCGATGACTTACGACAAGCCAACGGGGGAATTCGCTTTCTTTCTGTAGAGCCTTTGCTCGAAGACCTTGGCCGAATCAATCTAGATGGAATCCACTGGGTCATTGTCGGGGGTGAAAGTGGACCCGGTGCAAGACCGATGAAGAAGGAATGGGTACTATCTGTGCGAGACGAATGTCGGCGTGCGAGAGTCCCGTTTTTTTTCAAGCAGTGGGGCGGAGTTCGCAAGTCAGTTTTAGGCAGAAAACTTGAGGGGCGGACTTACGACGAATTCCCTCGACGGGTGTTTCACCCGGTGCTCGCGGAGGGAGAGTGTTATTCACTCGCGGAAAGGGTCGAGGCTCCTTTCAGAAAGAGAGAGTTCGTAGCGTGCCCTGCATGGTAGCTCCAAATTTGGAGCGAGGCGTTATGGCGTTGATGGAATGAACGACATGTCTAACTTTTTCCTTTCGAGAGAATGGATTGTTTCAAGAATTGAAAGATCTTATAGCCGTTGCTGAATACCTCAGTCTCAAAGCGCCGCTTCTCCTTGGCTTCGCTCCTTTTCGCAAATCCGCCCGACGCTCCACGCTTGGTTGGGGCTATGAATTTCAGCACTTTGGATTTTTCTGCGCTCATTATGCACTCCCGAAAAATACAATTTGCGCTGCAAAGGCCACCGGGCAAGCAGGAGAGAGGGTATATTCTTGCGCTTGGAAACAAGAAGGAGATTCGGGAGAGTATGGCGATTTATGTGGCGTTGCTGCGGGGCGTGAATGTAGGGCAAAACATCCTCAAGATGGACCGGTTGCGCGAGGTGTGCTCGGCGATGAAGCTGAGGAATGCGCGGACATACGTGCAAAGCGGGAACCTGGTTTTCGAGGGTCAGGGAAGCGCGGCGCATTGGAGCGAAGCGCTCGAACGCAAGCTGGCCGGCGAGACGCGGCTGCCCGTCACCGTGATCGTGAGAACCGCTGCGGAAATGGGCAAGGTGCTGGCGGGGAATCCGTTTCTGCGCGGAAAAGGAATCGATACAACAAGATTGCACGTCACGTTTCTTCAGGATGCGCCGGCAAGGAGCGCGGTCGAAGCACTCGGGAAAGTGAATGCCGGGGCTGACCGCTTCCAATGGGCCGGAAAAGAAATCTATCTGCACTGTCCCGACGGTTATGGCAGAAGCAAGCTTGCGAACAGCGCAATCGAGAAAATCCTCTCGCTCCGCGCCACCACGCGCAATTGGAACACAGTGAAGAAGCTGCACGAGATATGCGGCCAGTGAAATCGCCGAAGCAGCCGGTTATTTTCTAGAAGTCCTAGAAGAGCGGAACAATTGTTTCCTCGCCAGGCGTTTCCTCGCCAGGCGTTTCCTCGCCGGTGCGAGCCCGGCCACGTCCACCAACTTCTTCGCTGTTTCGGACTGACTCCGTACAACATCAAATTGGCCGGAGGTAATGTTTAGAAACCATTTGGATGCTGACGACATAGGGCCAATTGCGATATTTTCTACGACACAATGCCAATTGAATCCGTGCCAAGCCAAAAGACCCAGGCCAACAGCGAATACGCCCAAAGAATGAATCGGCGGTTCGGAAACTGGCAGAGATGAGAAGCTAACATGAAAATTATGCGGATGATTCCGGCTACGACGATTCGAAAAATCTATCTTGTGATCCCGCTTATTTTTCTCTTGGTGTCGGCGTTTGCCGAATCGCCTCCGGCGAAAATACTGTATGTCGGCGCGATCGCGATCAATCCATGCCAGGATGCGAAGGTTCTTGCCGACTGGTATTCGCGGTTTGGAATCGAGACCAAGGAATACCAGGGGGGATATTACGCCCAACTCAACACCGCCGCTGGCCCGTTTTTCTTCGGCATCCATCCTAAAAAAGCTGATGCTCCGAAGAAATGTTCAGCGAGTGTTTCAGTGGTATTTCGCGTCGAAAATTTCGCAGGGAGCTTGTTAGCCGCGAAAAGTAAAGGACTCTTGCCCGATTCGACCGAAAAAGATCCGGACCAAGGCCAGTTTGCGCACTTTCACGATCCAGACGGCAACGAAGTTACGCTTTGGGGGAAATAATATGACCCTGGTTGATGGCATCGGCGGAGTGACGGAAACTCTTTCTCATCTCCAGTCGAAGGGCGTGGCGATTGATAAGACTGAAGATTGCGAATATGGGAAATTTACATGGGTAACGGACCCGGATGGCAACAAGATCGAACTTTTTGAAGAGGCGCCTGAACCGATCTAGGTTTCATCGATTCCTGCCTGAGATTCGCAAGCTAAGCCGTGGCTCGCCCAAACGGCGATGGATGGGAGTAGGGGCTATCGCTCAGAATATGGCATAATATGAGCGATAGAAGGGCGCCCTATCGCTCATGCCTTGGAACTGGCAAAAACCGGATTGGCTCAATTTTCGATGGGATCGCGCGCGAGTAGAGACTGCCGAAAAGCAGTTTCTTGTCAGCGGAGGCGTGTTTGTCGGGACCGTTCGACACCTGGGGAAGGAAGACCGGGACCAACTCACGATTGAGGCGATGAGCACGGAAGCGGTGACGACTTCCGAAATCGAAGGCGAAATTCTGGATCGCGCAAGCGTGCAATCCTCTCTCCGCAAGCAATTAGGCCTTGCCACAGATGAACGGCGCGTCCGGCCTGCGGAGCGTGGCATCGCGGAGATGATGGTTGACCTGTACCGATCTTTTGCCGACGCGCTTTCTGAGGAAATGCTCTTTCGCTGGCATCGCATGGTGATGAGCGGCACCCGCAACCTGAGAGATGTCGGACGCTACCGAACCGGCAGGGAACCCATGCAAGTGGTTTCCGGTCCTATTCATGAACCCAGGGTTCATTTCGAAGCGCCGCCGTCATCGCGCCTGCCATCGGAAATGAAGCGATTTATTGCGTGGTTCGGTCGAACTGAGCCCGGGGGCCAAGAGCCGCTGCCTGCGCTAACGAGGGCCGGAATTGCTCACCTGTATTTTGAGAGCATCCATCCGTTTGAGGACGGTAACGGGCGCGTCGGGCGAGCCATCGCGGAAAAAGCTCTGGCGCAGAGTCTTGGCCAGCCGACGCTGACTGCGTTGGCGGCAACGATTCTTGCGCGGCGCAAAAGTTATTACGAGACGCTCGAAGCGGCGAACAAGGAAAACGAGATCACACGCTGGCTGATGTGGTTTGCCGGCGTCGCCATTGAAGCGCAGCGCCGCACCATCGCGCTGGTGGAATTCCTGATCGACAAGACGAAATTGCTCGACCGGCTGAAGGGCCAACTCAACACTCGACAGGAAAAGGCGCTCCTGCGCATGTTCCGGGAAGGCCCGGAAGGATTCAAAGGCGGTCTCTCAGCCAGAAAATACAGCACCATAACCGAAGCATCGCCAGCAACAACTACGCGCGACCTGGCCGACTTAGTGGAGAAAGGCGCGTTGGTGCGCGAAGGCGAGCGCCGCTACGCCCGTTATCGCTTAAGTGTTCCCCTTAGGCCGGTCCCTCAGATTACACTCAGTGAACAAGGCGAGTTGATGGAGGAGTAGGGCAGAAACCCGCGCAGGTATAAACTTCACGAGCAATAACATCACTTTTTTTGCCTACCATTGGGGAAGTGACGCGTGCTCTCAGCCGTTCCAGCACGGCTGGCATGGATGTATCACTCCACAAGCCCGATTCGCCCGGCGGGATGGAGGAAGATGGGCTGTCCGACTGCCAGCCGGCCAATGCGAGTGACCGCGGCGTAGATTCCCGCGTTGTTTTGGTTCGCACGGACGACCGCCTTCATCACTTCCGGAGCAGCACTTGCTGAGTCGGGATCAAGGTTCACCATC
>Ga0187846_10000987_pt1 | contig 16319 bp, 14 predicted proteins | sample TC_taG_FD_161473 | JGI IMG/M metagenome (GOLD analysis project Ga0187846, IMG submission 161473) | Biofilm microbial communities from the roof of an iron ore cave, State of Minas Gerais, Brazil - TC_06 Biofilm (v2) | ecosystem: Environmental > Terrestrial > Deep subsurface > Cave > Wall biofilm...
GGTCTTCACGAACTCAGAACGGGCTTCGTCGCGGTCGGCCTGTCCGATACGCTGGACTTCGAGCTGCTCGGGGATGAGCGGGTCGAGCGGGGCGGCGACCTGACCGGCCCGGTCGAGCAGGACCTGGCGGTACGCGCAGCGCGGCTGCTGCAGCGGCAATCGCGCTGCCGGCTCGGCGTCCGGATCGATGTGCACAAGCGGATCCCGGCCGGGGGCGGCCTGGGCGGTGGCTCATCCGACGCGGCCACCGCGCTGCTGGCGCTCAATCGATTGTGGCGGCTGCACCTGGAGCGCGAGCGTTTGGCCTCGCTGGCGCTGCAGCTCGGTGCCGACGTACCGTTCTTCCTGCAGCGGGGACCTGCGCTCGGTGAAGGCATTGGCGAGCGGCTGTCGCCGCTCGCGGTTGAGGCGCGCTGGTACGCGCTGATTCACCCTCAAGTTCATGTTTCGACAGCGGAAATCTTTCGATCCCCCGAATTGACAGTCCACCTTGAACGGGCGAAAATCCAAGGCTTTTCCGAGGGCGGCCTTAATCGGCTTGGGGGCGGAGCGATGGGGTCCTGGGCGTGCGGCAACGATCTTGAACCGATCGTCCGGAGCCGCGTGCCGCAGGTGGACGCCGCGCTGCGACACTTGGCGCGATCCGGCGAGGCACGCATGACCGGCTCCGGCGCCTGCGTGTTCGCGGCGTTCGAAACCGAAGCTCAGGCGCAGCGCGCGATCGCCGGCGTGGCGGCCGGATGGTCCGCGTGGGCCGTAGCCGGCCTGACCGAACATCCGCTGGCGGCGTGGTGATTGAAGGCGCGCCGCATCGTCGGGCAGTTCGCAGGAATCTGGATCCACTTTCGAGTTTCGCGCTGGGGAGTCGCCAAGCTGGTTAAGGCAGCGGATTTTGATTCCGCCATTCGAGGGTTCGAATCCTTCCTCCCCAGCCACATCCACCCATGATGGCAGCCCCGGTCTCCGACAACCTGATGGTCTTCTCGGGCAACGCCAACCCGAAGCTCGCGCACGCGGTGGTGCAGCATCTGAACATCCCGCTGGGCCGCGCGCTGGTGTCGCGCTTCTCCGACGGCGAGGTGATGGTCGAGATCAACGAAAACGTTCGCGGCGCGGACGTATTCGTGCTGCAGTCCACGTGCGCTCCGACCAATGACAACCTGATGGAACTGGTCATCATGGTCGATGCGCTCAAGCGCGCTTCGGCCGGGCGCATCACGGCCGCGATTCCCTACTTCGGGTACGCCCGCCAGGATCGGCGGCCGCATTCGGCGCGGGTCGCGATCAGTGCCAAGGTGGTGGCCAACATGCTGCAGGCGGTGGGCGTAAACCGCCTGCTGGTGATGGACCTGCACGCGGACCAGATCCAGGGATTCTTCGACATACCGGTGGACAACGTGTATGCGAGCCCGATCCTGCTGGGTGATCTGTGGAAGCACAACTATCAGAAGCTGGTGGTCGTGTCGCCCGACATCGGCGGGGTCGTGCGGGCGCGCGCGCTCGCCAAGCGCATGGAGTCGGACCTTGCGATCATCGACAAACGACGCCCGCGCGCCAACGTGGCCGAGGTGATGAACATCATCGGCGAAGTCGAGGATCGCACCTGCGTGATCATGGACGACATGATCGACACCGCCAACACGCTGTGCCAGGCGGCCAAGGCGCTCAGCGAGCAGGGCGCGCGCCAGGTCTATGCGTATTGCACCCATCCGGTGCTGTCGGGCAAGGCGGTCGAGCGGATCGAGCAGTCGGTGATGAACGAAGTCGTGGTGACCGACACCATCCCGCTCGATCCGGCCGCCGCGGCGTGCCGCAAGATCCGGCAGCTGTCGTGCGCGGCGCTGCTGGGCGAGACCATTTCGCGCATTTCGCGCGGAGACTCGGTGAGCTCGCTGTTCATCGAGTGAAGGCTGGTTTGATGCACGGCCCGTCGTGGTTGGTCGCGACCCGCGGGCCTATCTGAAAGAAGGAATGGACCGATGAAAGTTGTGGCAACGACACGCAAGGCGCAAGGCACGGGTGCGAGCCGCCGTTTGCGCCACTCGGGCAAGGTGCCCGGGATTCTGTATGGCGGCAAATCCGAGGCGATCAGCATCGAGCTGGAACACAACCCGCTGTTTCACTCGCTCAAGCGCGAAAAGTTCCACGCGTCGGTGCTGGAAATGGAGCTCGACGGCCGGCAGGAAAAGGTCTTGTTGCGCGATTTCCAGATGCACCCGTACCGGGCGCATGTGCTGCACATCGACTTCCAGCGGGTCTCCGAGGACCAGAAAATCCACATGCGGGTGCCGCTGCACTTTGTCGGCGGGGAAAACTCGCCCGCCGTGAAGCTCACCGGTGCCATCATCGGGCACGTGCGCTCGGAGTTGGACATTTCGTGCCTGCCGCGCGACCTGCCGGAGTTCATCGAGGTCGACCTGTCGCACCTGACCGCGCAGGACACGGTGCACGCGCGCGACCTGAAACTGCCGCCGGGAGTGACAGCGGCGCTGCGCGGCAAGGAAAATCCGGTGGTCGTCAGCGTGACGCTGCCGGTTGTGCAGCAGGAGGAGGAGGTTGCACCGACCGAGGAGGCAGCCGCGGCGGTGGCTGCAGCCCCCGGAGCTGCGGCCCCGGCGGCGCCGGCTGCTGCGGGAGCCCCGGCCAAGGGCGCGCCGGCGGCGCCGGCCGCTGCGAAGGCGGCCGCTCCGGCTGCGGCGCCTGCGGCCAAGCCGGCACCTGCGGACAAGAAGAAATAGGCCCACGCGGCGCCATCCTGGCAGGCTGTCGGTTCTGATCAACAGCCACCCGGCACTTGCGCCCAGTGGACGGTAACAGCCGATTCGGCACATGGCCGACGACGAACTTGCGGTTGCGCGCATCCGGCTGATTGTCGGGCTGGGGAACGCGGAGGCGGGCTACCTGCGAACGCGTCACAACGCGGGATTCTGGCTGGTTGACCGCTTTGCCTCCCGGATCGGCGCGACACTGCGCCCGGAGCGCCGGTTCTTCGGGGATGTGGCCCGCGCCACAGTGTCCTCGCAGGATGTCATTCTGCTGAAGCCGACCACGCTGATGAACCGGTCCGGGCAGGCCGTCGTCGCGGCAGCGCTGTTCTACCGGATCCTGCCAGACCAGATTCTGGTCGCTCACGACGAGCTCGACCTGCCGCCCGGCGATGCGAGGTTGAAACTGGGGGGAGGTACCGCGGGGCATAACGGCTTGAAGGACGTCAAGGCGAGGTTGACGCACGCCGACTTCTGGCGGGCGCGCATCGGGATCGGCCACCCGCGCACGCTCGCGCTGGAGCAGGACGTCGCGGACTTCGTACTGCACGCGCCGCGCCGCGAGGAACGTGAAGCGATCGAGGACGCGATCGTGCGCGTGGACGCGGTGCTGGACCTGATGGTCGAGGGTCAGTTCGAACGCGCGATGATGCGCCTGCACAGCCGTCCGCCTTCCGCTTCGGCGGAGCCGCCGGACCAACCCGATCAATGAACGCAGCCCTCGAGGCGTTGCCGGCGCGCCCGCGCTTCCTGCGCGGCCTGCTGCGCAACGCGGCCAGTGCATTGGCGCTGGCGGTGCTGCGCCGGCGCCCGATCGAGGCGTGGTGCGCCAACGGCGCGCAGCTGATTGGCCTGGCCGTGCTGAACCTCGCTGCCGCGCTCACCTACGACATTTACGCGGCCTACCCGGGCCCGGGGCGGATCGATTGGGAAGCGCTGCCGGCAGCGGCCTTCTGGGCGCTGCCGTTGCTGCTGGGGGCTTGGCTGATCGCCCGCCTGGGGCGCGATGGCGATGCCGATCGGTGCGTGTTGCCGATTGCGGTATCGGGTTTCGCGCTGACGGCCCTTGGATCGGGCGCCAGCACCGCGCTGGCGGTGCTGGCGGACTTCTCCGCGCCGATCGATCGTTTCTACCAGTGGCTGGTCTGGGTGCCGGTGCTATGGGTGGCGCTCGCCTGGAGTTTCGGCGCACGCGAACTGGCCGCCGTGCGCGGCTGGCGCGTGGTGATCGCCTGGCTGCTGGGCGCGGCGCTGGTCGTGGGGCCACACTGGGCCGCCGACACCGGCGCCCATCTCTGGGTAGCGGCCGACCAGAGCGGCCCCGAGAACGCGGCTGCGGCCGAAGAGGTCTTGTATCGGCAGGCGGACCTGCTGGAGGATTCGCTGGACCGAATCGCTCCGGGACGGCCCGGCGTCACGGAGCTGTATTCGATCGCGTTCGCCGGAAGCGGGTCCGCGGACGTCTTCCAGAATGAAGCGCTCGGTGTCAACGAAACGATGGCCGACCTGTTCGATACCGGCGACCGCAGCATCGTGCTGGCTAACAATCAGAAACGGCCGGGCGAGACGCCGTTCGCCACGGTGACGGCACTGCAGAGGGCGCTGGCGACGGTGGCGGAGCGGATGGACAACGACGAAGACATCCTGTTCCTGTTCCTGACGGCGCACGGGGCGCCCGATCACACGCTGGACGTGTCGCTGGTGCCGTACCAGCTCGAGGCGCTGACGCCGGAGCGGTTGCGCACGCTGCTGGATGAATCCGGAATCCGGTTTCGAGTGGTCATCGTTTCGGCCTGCTACTCGGGCGGATTCGTCAAGCCGCTGGCCAGCCCGGACACGCTCGTCATCACCGCCTCCGGCGCTGACCGCACCTCGTTCGGCTGCCGCGACGGCCGGGAATGGACCGACTTCGGCCATGCGTACTTCAAGGAAGCCTTGCCGGCGACCGGGTCGTTCGAGGGCGCGCTGCAACGCGCTCGCGAGCTGATTTCGAAGCGCGAGGCCGCCGCCAGGCTGCCTGCGTCGGAGCCGCAGATATCCGTCGGCAACGCGATTCGCGCGCGCCTGCAGACCTTGCAGACACAAAAGCTCGGATCGCGACTCCTGGTGCGCTCGCTGCGACGAAACCGCGACCCAGGGCGATCAGCTTGAGCGTCGACGACCTGCTTGCGTTGCGCCTGACGGCCGAGCTGGCGTTCGTCACAACGGCACTTCTGCTGCTGATCGGCACCCCGATCGCCTGGTGGCTGGCTCGCACGAGGTCGCGCCTGCAACCGTTCGTCGCTGCCGTGGTCGCGATGCCGCTGGTGCTGCCGCCGACGGTGCTGGGCTTTTATTTGCTGCTGCTGCTCGGTCCGCATGGCGCCGTCGGGCGCCTGACCGGCTCGCTGGGATTGGGCACGCTCGCCTTCACGTTCAGCGGCCTTGTGCTGGCCTCGATCGTGTATTCGCTGCCGTTCGTGGTGCAGCCGCTGCAGGCAGCGTTCGCGTCCGTCGGCGAGTCCACGTTGGAGGCCGCAGCCAGTTTGCGCGCCGGTCCGCTGGACCGCTTTGCGTCGATCGCGATTCCGCTGGCGGCTCCCGGCTTCGTCGCCGCGGTCGTGCTGGGCTTCGCCCATGTGGTCGGCGAGTTCGGAATCGTGCTGATGATCGGCGGCGACATTCCCGGCGCGACGCGGGTCCTGTCGGTGGCGATTTACGACCGGGTCGAAGCGATGGACTACGCCGGTGCGGGTCGGCTATCGGCCGGCCTGCTGGTGTTCTCCTTCAGCGTGGTACTGGCGATGCAGTGGCTCGGTCCGGCTGGCACGGCCCTGCCGGGACGACCATTGCGCCGATGAGCGCCACGGCCGCGCCCGCCATCGAAGCGCGCTTGCAGCTGCGTTACCCTGACTTCGAGTTGGACGTGGATCTGCGGCTGCCGGCTGCAGGGGTCAGCGCGCTGTTCGGCCCGTCCGGCTCGGGCAAAACAACCTGTCTGCGCTGTTTCGCTGGGCTCGAGCCCGGGTGCACCGGCCGCATCCTGATCGGCGAGGAGCTGTGGCAGGACAGCGCCAGCGGGCGCTTCGTGCCCCCGCACCATCGTCCATTCGGCTTTGTGTTCCAGGACGCGCGGCTGTTCCCGCACCTGACCGTTCGCGGCAACTTGAAGTATGCGATGCGCAGGGCGAGCGGCCGGGAAGCGGTCGGATTCGATGAAGCGGTGCGGCTGCTCGATATCGCGAGCCTGCTCGAACGAGACACCGAACGGCTGTCCGGCGGCGAGCGGCAGCGTTGCGCGATCGCCCGTGCGTTGCTGACGCGACCGCGCCTGCTGCTGCTGGATGAGCCGCTGGCAGCGCTGGACGAGGCACGCCGGGCCGAGCTGCTGCCTTACCTGGAGCGGCTGCGCGATGCGCTGTCGATACCGATGATCTACGTCAGCCATTCGATGCGCGAAGTGGCACACGTGGCCGATCACCTGGTGCTGCTGGAGCGTGGCAGCGTTCGGGCCAGCGGCCCGATCACCGACGTCACCGCGCGCGCCGATCTGCCATGGGGCGACGAAGACGTCGGCGTCGTGCTGCTGGCACAGTGTGCAGCCCACGACGCTGAATTCGCCTTGACCCAGGTGCGCTTCGACGGCGGGGCGCTGTGGCTGCCGCGCGTGGGCTGCGACGTCGGCCGGGCGCTGCGAATTCGCGTTGCGGCAAGCGACGTCAGCGTGGCACTGGAACCCCCCCGGGCGACCAGCATCCTGAACGTGCTGGCCGCCACGGTGTGCTCGCGCCTGGACGATGCTCACGGCCGCAGCCTGGTCCAGTTGCAGGTGGGAGCTGCGCGCCTGCTGGCGCGGGTGACACGCCGTTCAGCCGCGCAACTCGGGCTGCAGCCCGGTCAAGCGGTATTCGCGCAGATCAAGGGCGCGGCGATATTACGTTGAGACCGCGCCGGCGCGCGCGGCATCGCGCCGCGCGATCAGCGACTCCCGCGCCAGGACCTCGAACCGCCGCGCAGCGACGATCCGTCCTTCCTTCGCATAGGACTCGTGGTTGCGCTCGACTTCATCGAGGCGGTACACGTAGTTGACCATCAGACCGCCCGAGCGCCGCATTCCGCTGTCGGACGTATCGCCCAGCCAGTTGAGCCGCTCGAGCCGCGCGCCATTGCCCAGATGAAAACGGGCGACCGGATCGAGGGGATCGCGTCCCTGCTTCGCGTGCAGCAGATAGTAGGCGCACAGCCGGATCAGCTGCCGCTGCGATTCGGCGCTCCCCGTCTTGTCCTGCGGCCATCCGGGCGCCTCGATCTGCGCCAGCCATTCCGCAAGGTCCGGATATTGGTCGGCCTGGTCCGTCAACCATGCGCGCAAACCGGGCAGCGGCGACAGCGTGGCAAAGGTCTTCAACCGCGGAAACTCCCGGCCGAGCTCCTCGGCCACCTGCTTGATCAGCAGGTTTCCGAACGACACGCCCCGCAGGCCTTCCTGGCAGTTGGTGATCGAGTAGAACATCGCACAGTCGGCCAACGCCGGATCAGCGACCGCGGAGTGCAGGTCCAGCAGCGGCTGAACCCGGGTACTGACGCCACGGGTCAGCGCGACTTCGATGAAGATGATCGGCTCGTCGGGCAGTACCGGATGGAAGAACGCATAGCATCGCCGATCCGCCTCGAGCCGGCGGCGCAGATCGGGCCAGCCCTGGATCGCGTGCACGGCCTCGTACTTGATCAGCTTTTCGAGCACCAGCGCAGACGTTCGCCAGTCGATCCGCTGCAGCACCAGAAAACCGCGGTTGAACCAGGAACTGAACAGGTGGGTCAGGTCCGCGTCGATGCCTGCGTAGGCCGGCTGCTCGCCGAGCAGCCGCAGCACCCGGCACCGCAATTCGAGCAACACGGCGGTGCCGCCCGCCACCATGTTCAACCGGCGAAACAGTTCCTGGCGGCGCGGCTCCACGGCCCGCTGCAGTCCGACCAGATTGGCCTGCGACGGGTCCTGGCGGTAGGCGTCAGCGGCTCGCCCGACTTCCTGCGGATCGGGCGAAAACTCCTTGATCAGCAGGTCGAAGAATGCGTCCCGTGCGGCATCCCCGAGTTGCTGATAGGTGGCGAGCGCCTCCCGGGCGAGGCGCGCGCCCGAGACATCGCCGCGCTCCGATAGCAGCGCGTGGCACAGCCCGATCGCGCGCGCGGCCGCGCGCGCCGGATCGCCAGGCCGGGCCCGCGCGATCGAGTCGAGCAATCGCCGCAGCAGGGAGGGCTTCGGTGGAGCATCCATCCCGACTGTGACCGCGGAACGCCGCGGTGGTTCGTTCAGAGCAGCAAAGGAACCAGCCCGAGAACCGCCAGTGCCGCCAGCAGCAGGAAGCCCTGCCGGCCGGTTTTACCACGTGAGAAGTAGTAGGCGTAGGCGCCCTTGACCACGTTGTTGCTCGCCGCCGCGATCAGGATGGCGGACCCGGCCACCTGCAACGGGGTCGAGACTCCGGCGGCTTGCGTGATACCCAGGATGAACGGGTCGACATCGGCCACGCCCATGATCGCCGCCAGCGAATACACGCCCGATCTGCCCAGGTATTCGGTGGCCAGGTGAGTGGCGATCAGCATCACCAGGAACAGCAGCGCGAACAGGAACGCCGCGCTCAGCTCCAGCGGGTTGCTCGGTGCCGGCTCCTGGCCAGGTCCCTTCGGGACCGCTCCGCCACGTCGCGACCAGAGCCAGCCGCCGCCGATCGCCAAACCGGCCAGAACGACGAACGAAGGAGCCAGCACGGCTGCCAGATCCAGATTGAAAATCGCCACCAGAGCAGCTAGCCGCAGATACATGACACCCGAGGCCATCAGGATCCCGCCCGAAAACAGGTGCGAAGGCAGCGCCTCAACCGAGGCCCGTTTCGCCAGCACCACCGTGGTGACCGTCGAGGAATAGGCTCCGCCGAGCACCGCGGCGGCAATGACGCCGCCTTCTCCCCGGCCCCACCGCTGCAGCACGTAACTGGCATAGGAAACAGCGCTGACCGCGACCACCACCACCCAGGTCCTGAAAGGGTTGATCTGAAAGGGGGTGAACGGCTCGTTCGGCAGCACCGGGAGGATGACCGCCGTCAACAAAAGGAACTTGGTAAACGTGAAGATATCGTCCGGGGACACGCGCCGGGTCAGTCCTTCCAGCGCAGCTTTCATCTGCAGCAACAGCATCGTCGCGACCCCGATCGCGGTCGCCATCCAGAGATTGCGACGGAACACGAGCACGCCGATCAGATAGGTGATCAGGCCGGCCATCTCGGATGTCACGCCCGGCAGCCCGCCGCAGGAAAGCTTGTGCCAGTAGGACATCAGCAGGAACGCGCCGACGACGGCGAAGCCGACCAGTTGGGCCACTGGACTGCCGTCGGACAGAAACGCGATCGCATAGGCGATCAAGCCGATTAGCGGGAACGTACGAACGCCGCCGAAGGCGAACCGCTCGGCCCCGGCTTTTCGCTCTTCCCGCTCCAGCCCGATCAGAAACGCCAGAAACAACACCAGCACGACGTTGACCGCGTCGGCTGGTATCCAGGGGATATTCACAGCTCAGCTTCGAAAGCGTTATCCGCGAACCAGGCGCACAGGAACGAGGGGGCTTGGCTGGCCCCCTCGTGCTCCCCCAGCCGAGGTAACTCCCCCGCGGGCTTTACAAGCTTCGCACAATTAGCGGTCGCGGACCAGGTATGGCGTCAGGGTGCTGTCGATCACGAAGATCGTGTACACCGCCTCCGGAGTCGCGAGCGCCACATTGGCGGTCACCGGTGTCACCCCGACCTCGATGACCTCCAGCACCGTCGAGCTGGCCACGCTGACACCGGAATACGCCGACGCTGCGCCATAGGCGATCGAGCTGGCGACCTGCACGCCGTTGTCGTACAAGGACAAGCCTCCCGACGCGTTCACCGCGCCGTTGACGAGGCGCAGGTTCACTTCGCCAGCGACCGGTGTCTGGTTGTTGTCGGTGAAGACCGAAACATTCGGCGAAGCGGCGGTGCCGTACACGAGAATCGTGAAATCCCCCCCGGTGCCGAAGGTCGTGGCGGGAAGCGTCGCGACGGCGGTGCCCGATATGGTGACCGTATAGGTCGTGGCTCCGCCGGGAACCAGCGCGTAGGAACTGGTGGGCAGACCGGCGAAGGCGGCCGGCAGCGCGGTCCCTCCAACCGTCGCGACGACCTGGTAGCTGCCGCTGGTCGGCAGTGCCGATACGACCCGGGCACGAGCGTTGGTGGCCGGCACGAACCGCACGCCCCCGGCCTGGACCAGAAAAACCCCGTTGACCAGCGCACCGCCCGGCGTGCTGGTCAGCCCCAGGGACACGATCTGCTGGTTTGCGATCGGCTGCGATGAAGCTGTGAAGCGCACGTCCCTTGAGTTGCCGACCGCGGTTGCGACGATGTCGTACGTGCCGGTAGCCAGGGTCGTGCTGGCGGCGGCGGCCCCGTTCTGGACGTTCTGGAACGTCGGCGCCAGGCCCGTGATGCTGGCGCCGGGAGCAACCACGAACACGTCCAGCGGGCCGGAGTCGGGTGACAGGTTGGCGAGGCCCAGCACACCGTAGCCGGTGGGAGGCGCGACCTCGTTCTCGGTCACCAGAGAGGTAAACAGCGCGCCGTCCCGGTCGTACGCGAGCAGGCTGAAAGTCTGGGCGCTTCCCAGTCCGAACGTGGTCGTTGACGAGGTCGGTGTCCCGCCGGCGCTCGTGACCGTGATCGTGTAGGTGCCTGGACTGATCGAGGCGTACTTGCTGGCGTTGCCCGCCGGCACGCTGGAGAACTGGGTGTTTCCGTTCAAGGTCACCGAGAGGCTGGCCGAGCCGGTCGCGTTGACGAGCCGCATGCTGGCGTTCGACGAGTTGTTGTTGCTGCTTCCGCAGGCCGCCAGTATTGCGGCGATGGCGACCAGCGCCAGCATTTTCAGAATTCTGATCAAGGAACCCCCCTGCGACGAACCCTCGGTTTCGAAAAGCAACGCCACTCAGCCGACGCGGTGGCTTTAGGCTCCCATTCTAACTTTGAACTCCCCGGCCCTCGGTTAACCGGCTTGCACAAGATCGTTACAGTGTGATACGTGAGTGCCCGCCGGTCCGATTCCCCGCGGACCCGAACCCTTAGAATCCCGCCTCTTCCCTCCTGGCTGCTCGACCCTCGATGGCCTTGAAATGCGGCATCGTCGGCCTGCCCAATGTCGGCAAGTCGACGCTGTTCAACGCCCTGACCAAGGCCGGCATCGCGGCCGAGAACTATCCGTTCTGCACGATCGAGCCGAACGTCGGCGTGGTCGAGGTGCCGGACTCACGACTCGGCAGCCTGGCCGGGATCGCCCGGCCCGAGCGGGTGGTGCCGGCCACGGTCGAGTTCGTCGACATCGCGGGCCTGGTTGCGGGTGCCAGCAAGGGGGAAGGACTGGGCAACCAGTTCCTGGCCAACATCCGCGAATGCGACGCCATTGCGCACGTGATGCGCTGCTTCGACCACTCGGACATCGTCCACGTGTCCGGCCGGATCGATCCGGTTGGCGACATCGAGGTGGTCAACACCGAGCTGGCGCTGGCCGATCTGCAGGCACTCGAGAAACAGCTCGCCCGCTATTCGAAGGTGGCGCGGACAGCGGCGCCCAGCGAAGAAAAGAAGGAAGCGGTTCGGCTGGTGGCCGCCCTGGAGAAGATCCAGCCGGCATTGAACGAGGCCCGGCCGGCCCGTTCGGTGGCGCTGTCGCTGGAGGAGCGCGCGGTCCTCAAACCGCTGTTTCTGCTGACGATGAAACCGACCATGTACGTGGCCAACGTCGACGAGCACGGTTTCGAGGGCAACGAGCTGCTGGATGCCGTACGGGCTTTTGCCGAGCGCGAGGCGGCCCCCGTCGTGCCGGTCAGCGCGAAGATCGAGGCCGAGATCGCCGACCTGGCTGCGGAGGACAAGGCAGCTTTCCTGCACGATATGGGACTGCAGGAGCCGGGGCTGGCACGCGTGATTCGAGCCGGCTATGCGCTGCTCGGTTTGCGGACGTACTTCACCGCCGGCCCGAAGGAGGTGCGGGCCTGGACCATACCTGCCGGCGCCACCGCGCCACAAGCGGCGGGTGTGATCCACACCGATTTCGAGCGAGGATTCATTCGCGCCGAGGTGATCTCGTTCGACGATTTCGTTGCCTCTGGAGGCGAGGTCGGCGCCAAGGAGGCTGGCCGGATGCGCCTGGAGGGCAAAGACTACGTGGTGCAGGACGGTGACGTGATGCACTTCCGCTTCAACGTCTGACCTCCAAAGTAAGACCGCGCTCATGCAGACGCCCAGACTCAGGGTCGGCCAGCCGATCACGCCCGAGCAATTCGACCAGTTGAGCGACGAGCAGCTGGTGCGACTCGTGCCGCGTGCGGTCCGCCCGTTTTTTCCCGGCAAGGACTTCTGCGCCGACGGTTTTTTCTACCTTCATGACGGCACCGCGTGGTCCTTCTTCAAGGGCGGCTTTCTCGACGAGTGAGTCGGAGCGCCCGGTGCACAATGGGCTTGCGATGGCGGGATGCCACCCGCGGCGCAGGAAGCAACTGACTCGGTGAGAGAGGCGCGCAGCAATGCTCAAGAAAGTCCTGATAGGCATCGCGGCACTGGTACTGATCGTGATCGTCGCCTTGGTGACCGTGGTCGCCGTGGTCGATGTGGACCATTACAAGCCACGGATCGAGCAGGCGGTTCACGACAAGCTGGATCGCACGCTGAAATTCGACGGCAAGTTATCGCTGTCGGTGTTCCCCACGATTGCGCTGTCGCTGCCGCGTACGACGCTGAGCGAGCATGGGTCGAACGCGCCGTTTCTGACGCTGGAGCGTGCGCGCGTGTCGCTGGCGCTGCTGCCGCTGCTGTCGGGGCGCCTCGAGGCGGGCACCGCATCGTTGTACGGATTGCGTGCGACGGTTGAACAGCATGCCGACGGGACCAGAAACCTGGACGATCTGATGGGAGGGGGCAAGCCGAAATCGGCTGCTGCCGAGGCGCCGCCGGGACGTGCTGCCGGGAGCGCTCCGCAGTTCGAGCTGGGAGGGATCGAGCTGGTCGACGCGGAGGTGGTCTATCGGGACGATCGATCCCACAACACGGTGACGGTGTCCAAGCTGAACCTCAGAACCGGGCGCTTGGCGACGCGAGCCAGCACCCCGGTCGACTTCTCTGCTTCGATTGCTGCGACGGAACCTCCGTCCAACGTCGACCTGTCGCTCAAAGCGACCGCGGACATCGATCTGGTCGATCACGCGTTCGCGGTGCGAGGGCTCGATGCTCATGCGCGCGGCCGCTCGGGTGCCGATCAGTTTGACCTGGCGCTGGCGGCGCCAGAGGTTTCGTTCAGTCAGGACAAGCTGTCGGTCGGCAAGATCATCGGAGACCTCGAACTGCAATCGCCGGCGTTGCCCCAGAAATCGCTGAAAATGAAACTCGATGGCTCGATCAGTGCGGATTCGCGCGCACAGGACATCACTGCGCCGCTGGCGGCGCATCTGGACGAGACGAACGCCACGATGCGCGTGGACGTGCATGGTTTTTCGGTTCCGCGGATCGGATTCGACGTCAACGTGGACCGGTTGAATCTGGACCGCTATCTGCCGGCTTCCGCGTCCGAGGGCGCTGCGGCGGGCAAACCCGGTGCGGGCGCCCGAGCGACCAAGGCGGGCCCGGCCGGCGCTGCGGCGACAGCCGGGGATCCGAAGGTCGACCTGTCGGCGCTGAAGTCGCTGGACCTGTCCGGCGAGGTGCGGATCGGCGCGTTGCAGGTGCACAACGTGAAAAGCGAAAAAGTGAAGATTGCCGTCAAGGCGGCGGGCGGCCATGTGGACATCGCTCCGCTGTCGGCCAACCTGTACCAGGGAGCGTTGAGTGGAAGTGCCAAGGTGGATGCGAACACGAACCGGGTTTCCGCCAAACTCGCGCTGAACGACATCGCGATCGAGCCGCTGGTGAAGGATCTGACCGGCAGGGACCTGATCGAGGGGCGCGGCGGCGTGAAGCTGGATATAGCCACCGCCGGGCCGACGGTCGGCGCGATGCGGCGTGCGCTGGACGGCAGTGCTTCACTCGGGCTGCACGATGGTGCCATCCACGGAATCAACATCGCCCAGAAGTTGCGCGACGTCAAAGCGGTGCTTTCGGGCGGCGCTGCCCAGAGCGGGGTGGCCGACGAGACCCAGAAAACGGACTTCTCCGAGCTGATGGCCACCTTTGCGATCAAAAATGGCGTTGCGACCAACAACGACCTGCAAGCCAGGTCGCCGCTGTTGCGGGTCAGCGGCGCCGGAACGGTCGACATCGGCGCAGGCGCGCTCGACTACACGGTGCAGGCGACGGTGGTAGAAACGCTCGGCGGTCAAGGTGGCAGCGATCTGGCCAGCTTGCGCGGCGCGACCGTTCCGGTCCATCTGTCCGGGCCTTTTGCCTCGTTGTCGTACCGCCTCGACTGGAATTCTCTGGCTCGCCAGGCGGCCAAGGCCAAGGCCGGCGAGCAGCTCAAGAAACTGCTCGGCGGCAAGCTCAAACAAGGCGCTCAGACGCCCGACCAGAATCTGAACGACGCGCTGAAAGGTCTGCTCGGAAAATGATCGTCCCTTTCGGCGCGGCGAAACGGGTGCAGCTGGCGGTGCTCGCCGCGCTTGCGACGGTGGTGGTCCGGGCGCAGTCGCCGGTCACGGTTGAACTGCACCATCGCAGCGCTGAAGCGGTGATCACCGCGTCGCGGCCGTTGATCGCACCGGCCACGCTGACCGGAGCCGGCACGCTGTTGCAGGTCCGGGCGCAGCCCGCGGACCTGGCGCGGGTGCAGCGCCTGATCGAGCAGGCGGACCAGCCATTGCGGCCGTTGGCAGTGGATTTGCGCGATGATCCTCCACGCGCAGCCGATGCGGATGCCCTGGCCCGCGCTGGATCGGTCACGCTGTCGACCGGACGCGCGCAGGCGCCCGACTCGCGCGGCAATGGCCAGGTGCTGTCGACCGGACGCGGGCTGGCGCCTGACTCGCATGGCAATGGCCAGGTGCTGTCGACGCAATCCGGGTCGGCGCCGGCGCGGATTGTCGAAGGCGACGCCTTCGTACTCTCGATGCCGGCTACCCAGTCACTGTGGTTTCGCGCGCACGGGGTGCCGGGTAAAGAGGCGATGACGGGCGGCAAAGCACCTGGCGCCCCGCCTGGCCCTCACCCGACCGGCGGTCCGGGTGCAGCCGGCGTCGTGCAGTTCGACGCTGCGGCGGACTTCACTGCGCGCATATGGCTGGCCGGTGAAACGGTGGCGATCGATCTGCAACCGCGCCCGTCCGGGCGCCTGAGCGGGGTTGCTGACTCGAGCAGCGATCATGCGACCGTTTATGGACGGGTCGGACAATGGATCGCGCTGGCCGAGTCCGGAACGCGGAGCCCCGAGGCGTCGGCGGGCGCGCCGGCCGCCGGCCTCTGGATCAAGGTGGAGCCCGCTCCGTAGCGGGTCGCTGTTACAGGCAACTAGGCCGGTGGGCCGCCGAGTTGCATCACCTTGTTCTTCAGCCAGCGCTCGACCGAGGGAAACACGAACTTGCTCACGTCGCCGCCCAGCATTGCGATCTCCCGCACGATCGACCCGGAAATGAACTGGTATTGATCGGCCGGAGTCAGGAACATCGTCTCGACCTCCGGCAACAGGTAGCGGTTCATTCCCGCCATCTGGAACTCGTACTCGAAGTCGGACACGGCACGCAGCCCGCGCAGGATCACGCGGGCGTTCTGCTCACGCGCGAAATCCTTCAGCAGCCCGCCAAAACCGACCACCTCGACATTCGGATAATGGCCGAGCACCTCGCGCGCGATTTCGATGCGTTCTTCCAGCGTGAAGACCGGGTGCTTGGCCGAGCTGTCCGCGACCCCGACGATCAGCTTGGAGAAAAGACCCGCGGCCCGCCGCACCAGGTCCTCATGACCGCGCGTCAGGGGATCGAACGTTCCGGGATAAACAGCGATCACGATGGACATGCGACCGACTCCGGTTCGTGGGCTGAAAAAAACGCGCCATTATTTCAGGACTGTTGCAAACCCAGCAAATGAAAATGGACCCGGCCCGCCTTCCCGGTCCGGATCACCTGCAGCCCCAGCGGCTGCAAGTCGACCTCGTTAAGCCCGGCAGGAGCCTCGACGTAGATTGCGCCGTCCGGCGCCAGCAGGCCGCGGGCGAGCACGAGCGCCGGGTGCACCAGCGATTCGCCGTAGGGCGGGTCGATGAAGATCAGATCGAACGAGGCCGGCGGCAGGCGGCGGGCCACTTCGACGGCGTCGCCCCGGACCACCTGAATCTGCCGGGCGCCAAGGCGGTCGCGCAGCGCGATCAGGCGCCTGACCAGCTCCGGATCGCGCTCGATCAGCAGCACTTCGCGCGCTCCGCGCGAGGCCAACTCGAAGCCGAGTGCGCCCGTGCCGGCGAACAGGTCAAGGCCGCGGCTGGATGTCAGGTCGGGCCGCAGGTGCGCCAGCCAGTTGAACAGTGTCTCGCGCACCCGATCCGGAGTCGGCCGCAGCTGAGCACGATCCGCCACCGCGATCG
>Ga0187846_10000988_pt1 | contig 16313 bp, 13 predicted proteins | sample TC_taG_FD_161473 | JGI IMG/M metagenome (GOLD analysis project Ga0187846, IMG submission 161473) | Biofilm microbial communities from the roof of an iron ore cave, State of Minas Gerais, Brazil - TC_06 Biofilm (v2) | ecosystem: Environmental > Terrestrial > Deep subsurface > Cave > Wall biofilm...
ATGATGTCCGGGTCCTGCCGGAGGAACGAGCGCAGGCCGCCGGCGAACGTCAGCCCGGCCTTCGGGTTCACCTGCACCTGGTTGACCCCGGTGAGCTGGTACTCCACGGGGTCTTCGATGGAGATGATGTTCCGCTCGGTGGAGTTGAGGCGGCTGAGGATGGAGTAGAGCGTCGTGGTCTTTCCGCTCCCCGTCGGCCCGGTGAGCAGGAGGATGCCGTAGGGATGGCTGATCAATGACACGAAGCGCTGGCGGTTCTCGATCAGCAGCCCGAGTTTCTCGATCCCCACGACCGCCGCACCCTTGTCGAGGATGCGCATGACCACCTTCTCGCCGAAGACCGTCGGGATCGTGCTCACGCGCACGTCGATCTCGCGGTTCTCGACCTGCAGCGAGATCCGCCCGTCCTGCGGCAGCCGCCGCTCGGCGATGTCCATCTCCGCCATGATCTTCACCCGCGACACCAAGGCGGGCTGGATGTACTTGGGCGGCGTCATCACGTTGTACAGCGTGCCGTCGATCCGGTAGCGGACCCGCACGCGGTGTTCTTGCGGCTCGATGTGGATATCGCTCGCCCGCTGCCGGACCGCCTGCAGGATCATCACGTTCACCAGGCGGACGACCGGGGCCTCGTCCACCAGCTTTCGCAGGCTGTCCAGCCCGAGCTCTTCTTCCGGCTTGGGCTTGATCTCCTTGATCAGCGCCTCGATGCCCTCGTCGAGCGCCGGGTAGAGGTTGAGGAACCGCAGAAAGTCGTCGTGGGAGATCACCGCGGGATCCACATCGTACCCCGTCTGGCGCCGGACGTCGTCGATGGCCAGGATGTCGAGCGGGTCGACCATGCCCACCTTCAGCCGCCCGTCGGCCAGCTGCAGCGGGATCACCTGGTGCCGCCGCGCCATATGCTCGGGAAGCGTCAGCAGCGCGCGCTCTTCGGGGGTGACGACCTCAAGGTCGACGTACTCGTGGCCGAGCTGCCTGGCGATCGCCTGGCTGATCTCCTTCTGCGTCCCGATCCCCATGCCAAGAAGCACACGCCCCAGGCGCTCTTTGCTGAGCTTCTGCAGCTCCATGGCCTCGGTGAGCTGGGCCGGGGTGATGATCCCAGCCTCCACCAGCACCTCACCGAGAGGTTTGCGGCGTCGTGAGGTCGTGGCCACCGTCATTCGCCCCGCGTTAGATTCGGGATGGGGAGCCTCCCGGCGGGCGCAGGGCGGGCTGTTGGCCATCGGTGTCCGGGGCGCTGACCCCGCCCGGGGCTAGGAGCCCGGTTTCGTTCAGGTACGTGTAGAATTGTTGGAGTTTTTCGAACCCGCGGAAGTCTGCCCGGTATTCCTTCTCCAGCTTGTAGTCCAGCTCGATGAACTTGTTGAGCGTCACGAAGAACGCGTACTGCACGATGTACGAGGAGCTGCCGGGCGCGTCGCGGTTCTTGTCCACGAACAGGTTCACGATGTCGATCTTCGGAAGCGCGTCGGGGTCGGCGTTCCCCCCCTTCGCGCGCGATTCGAGGTACTGGTGCAGTTCCTCGGTGGCCTTCCAGTCCTTCGCCAATACCATGGCGACATCGAGATCGTACTCTAAGTCTCCGCTCCCCATGCTGTGGTGCATCGTGGGGCGCTCGTACTGATTGTATTCGGCGTCCTCTTCGACCGGCTTCTCGTCGAGGCGGCACCCTTCCTTGTCGAGCGGCGAAATGGCAAACACGGGGATGTTCAGCTCGAGGCTCATCTCCGCCAGGGCCGTGGAGATCAGGTCGGTGCGAGCCTTCCAGTCTTCCACGAATTCCTCCAGAGGAATCTTCTGCAGGTAGTCGAAGAAAATGACGACCTCGCTCGTCTGTAATTCCTGCATCACGTTGTACGCGTGCGCCCGGATCCGGCTGAGTGTATCCTGCCGGCTCCCTTCCACCAAAAACAGATACGGCGAGAACCGCGCCATGCGCTCTTGCGCGGCGTACAGCACCGGCGCGATGGGCTCCTCCCCGGCTTTCCCGCCCACGAGGATCGTCGCGGGGTCGATGCCGGTCTCCTTGGCCAGCAGCCGTGCGGACAGCACCCGCGACGTCTGCTCCCATGAATAGAACAGGCACGGGACGTGATGGTTCGCGGCCACGTAGCTGGCGAGCTCGAGGGCAAAATTGGTCTTGCCGCGCCGGGGCGCCCCGGCCAGACCGTAGTAAAAGCCCCGGCGGATGCCCGAGAGCAGCGCGTTGAGGCGATCAAACGGGGCGATGGAGTAGCCGAGGATGCCCCCCGTGCCCGCGAGGCGCTCCGCGTCCTCCGCGAGGGAGGTGAGCACGCCCGTCACCGGCCCGATGCGATTGCGGACCCGCTGTTTTTGCAGTTCAACGAGCTTGTGGATCATCTCGGTGGTGAAATGAATGAGATCGCCGTGTGTGCCCTCTTGACCGGTCAGGAATTTGCCGAGTCCCTCGTGGAGCGACTGGAGCCGCTCGCGGCTGTCGCGGTTCTTCAGGGCGTCGACGTACGCCATCGTCTTGCCCGCGTCGGGCGGGCGCATCGACACCACGGCGCGGAGGTACTGCTCCGATTCGGCGTTCAGCATTCCGCGGGTTTCCAGCTGGTTGCGCACCGTGACCTCGTTGATCACACCGCCCCCGCGGGCGGTGTAGAGATCGATCAAGGAGTTGCACAGCCGCCGAGCCACGGGGGTGGGGAGCAGGTCGGTGGTAAACCCTTCGTTGAGCGCCAGCGTGATCAGCTGGCGATCCCGCATAAACCCCTTCAGGATCATGGCTTCCATGTCTTCGTAGTTCATCTTCCGACCCCCTGACGGCGAATACCGCTTCGCCGATCACGCCGGCGGAAGGCGGCGTCCTGACCGCCCGGGCCTCGCCGGTTCCCGCGCACGCCCGCGGTCCTCACTGTTCTGCCGTCTCGCTCACGAACACCACCCGCAGCATTTCCTCAAAGCTGGTGATGCCCTCCAATACCTTCTTGATCGCGTCCTGCTTGAGCGTGCGCATGCCCTGTTCCAGCGCCGCCCGGCGAAGCTCCTCTGTGGAGCCGTCCTTGACCACGATCTCCCTCAGCCGGTCGGTCATCACCATGAGCTCGAACACCCCAACCCGGCCCTTGTACCCGGTTTGGCGACAGTGATCGCACCCCCGCCCCCGGAACAGCTGGACGTCGCTCCCGTCCCCTTCGATCTCGAGGCGCCGCAGCGCATCCGCGGGCGCGGTATAGGATTCTTTGCACTTGGAGCAGATCACCCGGACGAGCCGCTGGGCGAGAATGCCGATCAACGAGGACGTGATCAGAAATGGCTCGATCCCGATGTCCGTGAGCCGGGTGACCGCGCCGGGCGCGTCATTCGTGTGCACGGTGCTGAGCACGAGGTGGCCGGTCATCGACGCCTGCACCGCGATTTCGGCCGTCTCCTTGTCTCGGATCTCCCCGATCAGCACCACGTCGGGGTCCTGCCGCAGGATGGTCCGAAGCCCGTTCGCGAAGGTCAGGCCGATCTTGGGGTTGACCTGCACCTGGTTGACCCGCGGGACCTGGTACTCGACCGGGTTCTCCACGCTGACGATGTTTCGCTCGGGGGTGTTGATCCGGGCGAGCGAGGTGTACAGCGTGGTCGTCTTGCCGCTCCCGGTGGGTCCCGTGACCAGGATCATCCCGTAGGGTTTGGTGATGAGACCTTCCCACACCGACAGAATATCGCTCGTGAACCCGATCTCGTGCAGCTCGGTCTTCGTGCTGCTCTGGTCGAGGATACGAATAACGACCTTCTCCCCCAGGACCGTGGGGAGCGTGCTGATCCGGAGGTCGTACTCTTTGCCTTCCGCGCGGACGTGGATGTGGCCGTCCTGCGGGAGCCGCCGCTCGGCGATATCCATGTCGGCGAGGATCTTGATCCGCGACACGAGGGGAGCCTGCACGCTCTTCGGCGGCGACATGATATCCTGGAGGACTCCATCGATCCGCAGCCGGACCTTGACGTCGAGGCGATGCGGCTCGATGTGAATGTCGCTGGCGCCGGACTGGATCGCCTGCCCCAGGATCTGGTTCACGGCGCGGATGATCGGAGCTTCCTCGGCTCCGGTGCGGAGGCTCTCGAGGTTCGCCTCTTCTTGGCGATCTTCCGCGATCTCGGGCTCGTTGCCCTTGAACATCTCCCCGATGTCGCCGCCGCCGCCGTAGACGAGGGCTTGGGACCGAGCGATGGTCGCGGCGCTGGCGATGATGACGTCCACGTCCATGCCCGTGAGGAGGCGGATGTCATCGATCGCGACGACGTTCGAGGGGTCCGACATGGCGACGATGAGTTTGTTGTTCTTTCGTGTCACCGCGACGGCCCCGTGGCGCCGGGCCAGATACGCTGGGATTGACCGGGCGACCATGGGATCGATGCTCGACTCGGTGAGGTCGGTGTACTCCAGCCCCCAGAGTTCGGCCAGCCCCTGAGCGAGCTGGTTCTCGCTGACCGCTTCCATTTCGACGAGGATGCGGCCGAGCCGCCCGTTGCTCCGGCGCTGGATATCGACCGCCTGCTTCACTTGATCCTCGGTCACCCATCCGTGCGCCAAGAGAATCTTCCGGAGGAGAGGCTCGCGGGCCGTTTTGCCTTTCATGGTTTCGCCCGGTCGCGCGTCGGGCTGCGCTGAGGGCCCTGTACCCGCTCCGTCGCCGTCGATGGGCTTCTTCGGCGGGGCGCTCGGTGTGGCGGGAGCCTTCGCCGCGGATCCCGCGGATCCGCGTGCGCCAGAGGTGGCCGGCCCCGCCGACGCCTGGGTGCCCGATGCTGCCGATCCGCTCGGGGCCCGCGTCCCCGTGCCGGTCGGCCCCGCCGGCGCCTGGGTGCCCGATGCCGCCGATCCGCTCGGGGCCCGCGTCCCCGTGCTGGTCGGCCCCGCCGGTGCCTGAGTGCCCGATGTTGCCGATCCGCTCGGGGCCCGCGTCCCCGTGCTGGTCGGCCCCGCCGGCGCCTGGGTGCCCGATGCCGCCGATCCGCTCGGGGCCCGCGTCCCCGTGCTGGTCGGCCCCGCGGGTGCTTGGGTCCCCGCGGCCGGGCTTGCCGAATTGCGTGCTCCCGGCGGGGCGGGCAGGTCTTCCGATGGCGTTGGCCAAGCGTCCTGGATGCCTGCGGGAGCCGGCGGCCATGCATCGATCGTCTCGACGGGGGACTGAAGTCCATCCTTCGTCAGGTCGACCGAGGCGGGCCAGCCGTCCTGCGTTCCCTCGACCGGGGTCGGCCACACGTCCTGCGTCCCCTCGACCGGGGCTGGCCACACGTTCTGCGTTCCCTCGACCGGGGTCGGCCACACGTCCTGCGTCCCCTCGACCGGAGTCGGCCACACGTCTTGCGTCCCTTCGCCGTGGGTCGGCCACACGTCTTGAGGCGCTTCGGCAGGCGCCGGCCGGACGTTCGGTTTGGGCTCGGGTGCAGCCGGACGGGCGTCGGGCTTCCGATCCGCGGCCGCGACGCCGCCGTCCTGGCCGCGCTGCGCCGCCGGACGCTGCGCCTGGAGGCTCGATTGGATCTGGTTGGCCTCGGACACGCGGCCAATCCTGACGTACGCCTCGCGCAAGGCCTCGAGCACGTCGACGTCGTCCGGGGCCAGTTCGCTCGCGCGCTTCCACGCCGCGATGGCCTCCGGCCACCGCTGCTGGCCCATCAGCCGCTCGCCGAGGGCGCTGAGGACCATGACCGCCGCGGGTGGGGCGGACTGGTCGGCGTAGAGGTCGGCCAGCTCCCAGTACGGCCACGACTCTTCGGGAGCGACCTCGATGACTTTCTTGAAACACGCCACGGCCTCGTCCACGCGGCCGGCGGCCCGGGCGGACTCGCCCGCGTAGAACCACACGGCCGCGTCCAGGCTGAAGTCCCGATCGCCTAGCTCGAGCTCGCGGCGGTACTCCTCTAGTTGCTCGGGGATTTCAGCGGGCAGCGAGGACTTCCCGCCGCCACTCGATTGAAGTCGCGAGTCTCCTACAGGCACCCGTTTACAGCCTCCCGCACCCGGGTCGTCTCAATCCGCATCCGCCCCAGGTTGCAGAGCCGGTTCCCCAGCACCGCCAGCACGGCGTCACCGCCGATGGACATCACGGCGATCGGGCCGGGCTCAAACTCGACGATCAGCATCTGAGGCTCCCCCACAGCCAGCTCGGTCCCGAGGGATTCCCAGTTGTTCAGGGCGTTGCACGTCAGGGCCCCCAGCTTCTCGAGGTCCACCTCGTCGTCGGACGACATCGCCTCAATAATAAAGCCGTCCCGGCTCGCAATCACCGCCGCGACGACGCCGGGCTTCTTAATCAAATCACCAAGAACCTCCTTGAGACTGGCTGGCACCGCTCACCTCCCGCGACTGAATCGCGGCACTCACCCCGAAGTGGACCCCACGATCCCGACCAACTCCGGGAGGTAGCGGCGGAACTGCACGCGGGCTTTTCCGACGTTCCCCTTGCTGCTGAGAAACAGCGTGACGCAGTGGTCGAGTCCAGGGACGGACGCGAGCACGGTGAACCGCTCGCAGCTCATCATGAAATGATCGAAGGGGCCGCCCTCGATCTTGCGGCAGAGATAAAGAAACAGCTTGGCGGCGGTGACGACGTCCTGGCTGACGGTTTCGGCCGGAAACCCAGACTCCACTTTCAGGATCTCGATCGGCGTCCCGTTCATACCGATCAGCCCCGCGGCCAGGACCCCATCGGTCCCACCCACCATGGCTCCGAGGACCTCCCGGGCTTTCTTCATTCACTCCTCATCCCGGGGTTGAGCGCCCCGGCCATTTCCGCAGTGTCCGCTGTTCGTGGCCGCCCCGCGCCTGCCTCGTCGCCGGGATCAAGGTCGGGCTGGGCGGCGAGCCACGCCCTGACGCCCTGCAGGCTCATGCCCTCCTCCTCGACCAGCCGGCGGATGCACTGCACCAGGCGGAGATCTCGGGTCGAATACAACCGGTGCCCCCCCTTGGTTCGGGCGGGCCTCAGCAACTGGTACTCAACCTCCCAGCTGCGGAGCCGTCGCGCATCGACCCTGGAGATGGCCGCGACGGTCCGGATAGGATAGATGGGCAGATCATCCGACGTACTCACGGCTCTCTAACCCTCCTCGACTGAGCCTTCCACCGGATGGTCGCCCTCGCTTGCGCGGAGGATCCTGTTCAGATGTTTGAGCGCGGCGGCGAGCAACCGGGAGACGTGCCTCTGCGACATACCCAGACGGTTGGCGACTTCGCTTTGTGTGAGATCCATGTAGAAGAGGTAGTAGACGACCTTTCGCTGCAGCTCGGCTAGGTGCTCAACGGCGTTGAGGAGCACGATCCGGTCCTCCACCGGAAGCTGGAACGAGATGTAGCGCTGGTGCGCGATCATGTCGCGGCGGACATCCTGACGATCGACCAGGTCGCTGATCGGATGGACCCGGGCCCGGTTGTGCGCCCGGAGGATTTCCAGCACGCCGCCATCGGTCAGGTTCATTCGCACGGCGATCTCATTCAGGGTCGGGGTGCGGCTCAGCGTCTGCCGCAGCTCCGCGACGGTCTCCGTCAGCTCCCCGTACAGCTTCCGCACCCAGCGGGGGGCGCGGACCTGCTCCACGGTGTCGCGGAGGTAGTGGCGGATCTCCCCGGCGATGTGGTGGTAGGCGTAGGCTTCAAACTTCACGCCGCGGCCGGGATCGAAGGAGCCCACCGCGTTCATGAGGCCGATCGCGCCGATTTGCGCGAGGTCGTCGAGGGGGACGCCGGCACGGACGTAGCGTCGCGCGATCCGTTTGGCCAGCGGGAGATAGTGGCACACGAGTTCTTGGCGCAGCGCCGGATCGCTCGATCGCCGGTATTGGCGAAAGAGATCCAGCATGTCGTCCGGCTCAGCCGGAACGGGGCTCGGAGGTATCTCTCTCCGGGGTGCCTCTTTTACGACCGATCGCGGACTGGCCATCGTGTCCCTCCCTGGAGATCACGGCCACTTCCGCGACGCCTTAGGTCAGCCAGGTTTCGGGCAAGGGGAGGATCCCTAAAACGAACAACCTCCCGCTTGCCACGGGAGGTCGTAAAGTTGCCGCTCCGGCAACCCGGCCGACTTGCCAGCGTCGCTGGCCTGTCCCGTGGTTTTGCGCCCCCAGATCTCTCTGGGTTTGCCCCTAACGGAAGCGATCACGCACCGAACCGAACGATTCGGTAACTAGGAGTTAATCACACTGGGGGGCTATTGTCAAGGAATTCCAAGGAGGCTGGCAGGATCGTGCCCAGAAGGTTCCGTGTGCGCGTCAGAGTTTCCGCCGGAACTCCATCAAGTTCGCCGCAAATCCGCCGCGAACTCAACTGCGACGACGAACACACGATCGTCTCACACCGGCGCGGTGCGAGAGGAGGGTGCGGAATCGATGCGAATCACGCGCAGCGGGCAGTGATTCGGAGACGCGCTTGGTCCCTAAAGGGGCGCGGACCTGGCCTTACCGGTGGACGGCCAGGTAGGCTTGGAGGATCAGCGCGGCGGCGATCCGATCGCGAACCGCGCGGCGCCGGTCGCGTCGGACACCCGCCTCCACCAGCGTGCGCTCCGCGGAGGCGGTCGAGAGCCGCTCATCCCACAACTCGACCAGAACCGGGACGGCGCTCCGCAGCGCACGCGCAAACGCCTCCGCATGTTTGGCGGCCGCCCCGCTCGTGCCGTCCATGTTCCGCGGCCATCCCACCACGATGCGGTCCACCCCGTGTGCGGTCGCCAGGCCCCCGATCTCGGCGAGGTCCTCCTTAAGTGTGCGGTGCGCGAGGGTGAGCAGCGGGGTGGCCACGGTTCCAGTCGGATCGCTCAACGCCACCCCGATGCGCCGGGTCCCCAGGTCGAGGCCCAAGATCCGGGTCATCGCCGTCCGCCGGCCGGGGCGCTCAGCGCTTCGCGGACCACACCGGGAAGATCCGCCATCACCCGATCGAGGAGCGCGGGGTCCCCGCCGCCCCCCTGGGCGAGTTCGGCGCGCCCTCCGCCTCGAATCCCCAAGCGGCGGTTGAGCACGGCCATCACCTTCCGCGCCTCGGCGCCCTTCGCCACCGCGCCCGGGGTCGCCATCACGACCATTTCGATCCGGTCCCGTGCGGGAGACGCCGCCACGATCACCCCGGAATTGAGCCGGGGTTTGACGCGGTCTGCGAGTTGGCGAAGCGCTTCCTGCTGAAGTTCCGGAACCGCCAGCCCCACCACGGTGACCCCCGCCACCTCCGGAGCGCCCCGCACCAGCGTCTCGATGTCCGGCACCGCCGTCCGGGCGCGGGCGGACTCCGCGGTTTGTTCCAGCGTCCGCGTGCGGCCGACGAGCTGCCTCACCCGGTCGGGAACGTCCTGGGCGGAGACGCGCAGCGCCTCCGCGGTTTCCCGGAGGGCGGCTTCGGCCTCCTGAGCCCGTTCGGCCGCCGCTCGCCCGGTCACCGCCTCGATCCTCCGGATCCCGCTCCCCACCGATCCCTCGGCGGTGATGAGGAACAGGCCGATCTCCGCCGTGTTCCCCACGTGGGTGCCTCCGCACAGTTCGCGGCTGTATTCGTCGACGCCGACCACCCGCACCCGGTCGCCGTACTTCTCCCCGAAGAGGGCCATCGCCCCCGTCGCGAGCGCGTCCCGGTACGCCCGGACGTCCGTGCGCACGGACAGCGCGGCGAGGATCTGCTCGTTGACCCGCCGCTCCAGGTGCCGGCGCTCGTCGGGAGAGATGGGTTTGAGGTGGTACACGTCAAACCGCAAGCGGTCGGGAGCGACGAGCGATCCGGCCTGGCGCGCGTGTTCGCCCAGGAGTTCGCGCAGCGCGCGGTGCAGCAGGTGGGTCGCGGTATGGTTCCGCATGATATCCCGCCGGCGCGCCGCATCCACGATCAACCGTGCGGCTTCCCCCACCCGCACCGTGCCGTCGCTCACCCGCGCGCGATGCACCACGAGATCCGGGACCGGACGCCGGGTATCGTCCACGACCAGCGCGCCCCCGGCGGTACGGATCTCGCCGGTGTCCCCGACCTGCCCGCCCGCCTCCGCGTAGAACGGGGTGCGGTCGGCGACCACCTCGACCTCGTCGCCGGCGGAGGCCGTCTCGACGCGCTCACCCCCGCGCAGCAGGGCGAGGATCCGGCCGGACGCATCGACCGTCTCGTACCCCACGAACTCGCTCGACACGCCCGCGTCGCGGAGGGCCGCGTACGCGGCGCGTTCCTTCGCCCCGTCCTGAAAGACAACCGCCCCGCGAGACCGCTCTTGCTGCCGGGTCCGCTCGGCGACGAACCCAGCCTCGTCGATCTCCAGGCCGTGCTCCCGGGCGACGTCGCGGGTGAGATCGGCCGGAAACCCGTACGTGTCGTAGAGGCGGAACACGTCCGCGCCGGGGAGCATCGTCTGCTCCGTCCGGCGGGCGTCCCCGATGAGTTCCTCGAGCCGCCCGAGCCCGGCATCCAGGGTCTGGTGAAACCGATCCTCCTCCGCGCCGAGCACGTCGCGGATGAAGGGCGCGTGCGCCGCGAGCTCGGGATACGCCCCACGCATTCGCGCGATCACGGCGTCGGCCACCCCGGCGAGGATCGGCCGCTGCGCGCCGGCCTGGCGGGCGAACCGGATCGCCCGCCGTGCGATCATCCGAAGCACGTACCCGCGCCCTTCGTTGTCGGGGACGACCCCGTCGGCGGTGAGGAACGTCATCGCACGACCGTGGTCGGCCAGGACCCGGTAGGCCACGGCGTGCGCGGCCCGCTGCGCATCCGTGTGCCCTAACAGCGTTTGGATCTGATCGAGGAGGGGAAGGAACAAATCCGTGTCGTAGTTGCTCGGCACCCTCTGCACCACCGACACGATCCGCTCGAGCCCCATGCCGGTGTCGACCCCCGGCTGGGGAAGCGGCGTGCGGCTCCCGTCGGCCGTCTGGTCGAACTGCATGAACACCAAGTTCCAGATCTCCAGCCACCGCCCGCAGCCGTTATCCAGCGCGAGCCCGCAGTCCGGACGGCCGCACGTGCACGCCGCCCGACCCCAATCGTAGTGCAGTTCGCTGGTGGGGCCGCACGGGCCGACGTCCCCCATGGTCCAGAAATTCGTCGCCTCGCCCATACCCACGATACGGTCGGCGGGAATCCCGAGCGCCCGCCAGGCCTCCACCGCCTCCGCATCGCCCTTGAGCACGGAGAACACCAGCCGGTCGGGCGGGATCCCGAGGGGGCCGGTCGTCAGCTCCCAGGCGAACCGGACGGCCTCGCGCTTGAAATAGTCGCCGAAGCTGAAGTTGCCGAGCATCTCGAAGAACGTGTGGTGCCGGGGAGACGGCCCGACGTTCTCCAGGTCGTTGTGCTTGCCGCTCACGCGCATGCATTTCTGCACCGTCACGGCCCGCCGGTACGGGCGCCGCTCGAGGCCGAGGAAAACGTCCTTGAATTGCACCATGCCGGCGTTGGTGAAGAGCAAGGTGGGATCTCCCGCGGGCACGAGCGACGCGCTCGGAACCCGGGTGTGCCCCTGGGCCTCGAAGTATCGGAGGAAGGCCTCCCGGACCTCGTCGGCGCGCATCATGGCCCGGCGTCCGCGGCGGCCCCCACCGACCCGAGCAGGCGCTCGGTCTCTGCGACCGCCCCGTCGATCCCCTCGGCGGCCCGGTCGATCAGCTCGGGTGCGATCACGAGCGGGGGAGCGACGCGGATGACCTTCGGGTTGTTCAACGTGTAGAAGGTAATGACCCCACGGTGCCCGGCCTCGGCGGATGTCATCAGCGCGTAGTCGCTGTGCGAAAACTCGATCCCCATCATCAGCCCGCGGCCGCGGACCTCCTTGACCACGCCCGGGTGGCGGGCCTGAATCTCCTGCAGGCGTCGGAGGAAGTACACGCCCGACGTCTCCGCGCGCTCGGGGAGGCGCTCCTCCACCAGGACGTCGAGGGTCGCGAGGGCCGCGCGGCACGCCAGCGGGTTCCCCCCGAACGTGGAGGAGTGCAGGTACGGATCCCGCCGGAACTGCTCCCACAGCCCGGGGCGCGCGATGAACGCCCCGATCGGGATCACGCCCCCGCCGAGGGCCTTGGCCAGCGTGACGATGTCGGGGGTGACCCCCTCGTGCTCGACGCAGAACATTCTCCCGGTCCGGCCGAGGCCGGTCTGGATCTCATCGGCGATTAGGAGGACTCCCCGGCGGTCGCAGAGTGCACGCAGATCGCGCAGGTATCCGGCGGGCGGGACGATCACCCCCGCCTCCCCCTGAATTGGCTCGAGGATCACCGCGGCCGTGTCGCCCCCGATGGCCGCGGCGACGGCCCCGGCATCGCCGAACGGAACGTGGGTGAAGCCGGGCACCAGGGGCTCGAACGGAGTCCGGTAGTGATCGCGGCCCGTGGCGGAAAGGGCGCCGAGGGTTTTTCCGTGAAAGGCGCCGCGCATCGCGACGAACCCCGGCCGCCCGGTGGCCAGCCGCGCCAGCTTGAGCGCCCCCTCCACGGCCTCCGCCCCGCTGTTGGTGAAGAAGCTGTACTGCAGATCCCCGGGCGTGAGCTCCGCCAACCGCTCCGCCAGGGCCGCCTGCGGGGCGCTCGGCATCGTGCGCACGGACATCGGGATGCGATCGAGCTGGTCGCGGACCGCCGCGAGAACGCGCGGGTGGCGGTGGCCGATGTTGAAGATCGCGGGACCGCACGCGCAGTCGATGTACTCGCGCCCGTGGATGTCCCAAACGATGCACCCCTCCGCCGCCCACTCGACGGTTTCCGCGCCGCCGAACTGGAAGAGCCGGGCTAGCCCGGGGTTGAGATACCGGCGATAGCGCTCGAGGGTGCGCTCGATCAGCTGCGCCCGCTCCGCGCCCTCCGGCACCTGCGGAGGGGCGGGGTCGCGCTGCTCACGACGGTGCAGAACCATGCCGTACCTCCGTCGAAGGCTCGGGATCCGGGGGGGTGGCGGCGCTGAGCGCAGCCTCGGCGCGCCGCACGACCTGGCGCGTCTCCTTGTACTTGATCCGCTCCAGCGCGTCCGGGAGCGACACCCAATCGCACCGGACGAACCCCTCTTCCCGCTGCGGGCGGGTCTCCTCCCCGCCCAGGAACTCCATGAGGTAGTAGTGCACCGTCTTGTCGTAGTACGTGTCCTCGGTCTTCCAGAAGAACACGTACCGCTCTTCGCCGAGATCGAACACGATCCGGACGTTGTGCAGTCCCGTCTCCTCGGCCACCTCGCGCAGCGCCACCGCTTCGGGGGTTTCCCCCGCCTCGATCGTGCCCTTGGGGAGCATCCACTTCCCGGCCTCGTGCTGGAGGAGCAGGATGCGGACCTCGCTCGCCGGCGCGTCGGGGGCGGGCCGGCGAAACACCACGCCGCCGGCGCTACGCGCGCGCTTGACCTTTCTGGCGGGCTGCCCCACGCACCCCCCCCTCTCACCCAGCCGTATCGCGGGGCAAAACACCGGCGGCCCAGGGCGTCCCGGGCCGCCGGCCCATCTCGCCGCATCCGCGCATCCGGTCGACCGATGCGCCAGCGCGGCGGAATACTCTACGGGATAAGGGAGACGGACCTAGTGCCGTTTCCGCCGCGCCGCGCGGCGGCGCCGCTTCTGGCTTGGCTTCTCGTAATGCTCGTGCCGCTTGGCGTCCGTCAGGATGCCGGACCGCTTGACTTGACGCTTAAACCGCCGGAGGGCGCTATCCAACGTCTCGTCCTTCCCGACCCGGACCTCGGTCAATCCCCCACCTCCGGCACGGATGGTTGCGTACGATGGGGTCATTATACACGAGGAGCGCCCCGATCAGCAACCCGCGCCTGGCCGGGGAGTGTCAAGAGTATGTATAGTTTCCCGCGAGCGAGGGCGCCCCGCTCCACCTTGGTCCCAGGAAGCTCGCCAAGGCCAACTCGTTCGGGTGCGCCAGCTCCGCATCGTGAGACCAATCATGGAAGGGGTGCCAGCTGCGGATGCCTGCGGCGCCTTCGATGAACCGCGGCCCGTCGCTCTTACGGAAGGTCCTGCCAGGAAACCAGTTTGTTAAACCCGAACCCGATGGCGCTGGCGGACGCATCGAATTGGAATCCGGTGCCCTGGTCCAGCTGGATGTTTTGCGCCAGAATCGCGCCTTCCGAGTCCTGGGCCTGGTCCATCTGTACGTTTCCGTATGGGGCAATAAAGACCGCGCTGATTCCCCCGGCTTGATTGAACCAGATCGCCGGCGAGGGATTGCCGGTGTTACAGCTCCGGACGATCAGGTGACCGGCGGGTCCCAGGTCTGCCCAGGGGATGGGGGTCGGCAGCGGGCTCAGCAGGCTCGTGAGTCCGAATCCACTCTTCTGCCCCACCGTGAGCTGACTGTTGACGTTCAGTTGAACAATCCCACCGCCCTGAACGATGAACTGCGTATTGCTGCCGGCGGAGATCGAGTTCACGTTCACGCTCAACACGTCGCTGGGCCCCGCAGTTACGAACGTGACGCTCCTCCCCGACCCGAGGGTCACATTGTTGAGGGAGTTGTTGGCACTCGAGATCGTGACCGCACCCCCGCTGAGGTTCGCGCTTCCGGGCGTGCAGGTGGCGCTGTTCCACACCTGGGTGATGTTCGGACACACGGTTCCAGGAGTTTGATTATTGTTCACCGTGCCCGCGACTTGGTTGCCGCAGCCTTAGGAGCAGCTCACCGTGCTGGTCGAGTAGGCGCTCCCCGGCTGGACGTTCCCAGGCGCGGGCTCGATCTTCGCATCGTTGCTCGGCGGTCCTTGGAGGGTGAGATCCGGGTTTGCGCTGCCTTCGCTGCCCACGTCGCCCCGAATCGTGACGCCCTGGCTGAACCTCACATTCTGGTACGCGCAGATGGTCTTGTTGTAGATAGTGTTTTGGGAGACGAGCGCTTGCACCGTCCGCTTCCCGCGGTAGACGGGCTGGAACGCGCGCAGGCGCGAGTCCGCGCCGGGCCCGTGCTCCGCGGCTCCGGTGGAACGCGCTTCGCTCAACGTGGTCGTTGGTTGTCGACGTGGGACAGGCCGACCCCGGTGGCCGCGGAGCCTGAGGCGAGAAGAACGTCGACCGTCTCGTGTGCTTGGGAGATCCGCTCAGGGGCCTTGGTACGTGATGCCACCCGAGACGTCAATGGAGGCCGTCCCCGAGCCGACGGCGTTTTGGACCGTGATGCTGTGGGCGGCGTCGGGCACCCCAAAATCGGAGAAGGTCACGACGGTGTTGGCGATGGGGACCACGGCGCCGGGGAGCGTCGCGTGCTCGAGAAACCCGCCGGTGTTCCGGGCGATGCTGTAGGTGCCGGACGAGGCGGTAAAGGTCACGGTGTAGGGGGTGCGCTCGGACTTTGCGCGCTCCTCGGCCTCGCGGAGGTCGGTCGCGACCTGCACGGTCCCGTACCGCACCTGCTGGTGGGCGTTGTACCCGCTCCAGCTCGTGTATGCCAGCGCGATGAGGATGCTGAGCAGCCCGATGGTCAGCACCAGCTCGAGCAGGTTGAAGCCGGCCTCTCCGCGGTGGTGGCGCATGGCGGGGCGGACGTCGCTCTCCCCGAAGGAACGCTTACGGCGGGGGCGCTTCGCGCCAGGCAGGGCGGACGCCCGCCATGGGGAGCGACCCGCGCGTCAGCTCGAAGTTGTTGGTCGTCGGGAAGTACGGGGGGGCGAACCCGCGGCTCATACGGGTGTCGAAAGTAAAGGCGCGGCCGTAGCCGGTGACCTGCTGGCCGCTCGAGTTGAACGTCCCGAAGGCGCCGTAGTACTTCTCGATGACGCCCCCGAGAAGGTTGACCGTTCCCCGTGGGCTGCCGGAGTTGTAGTTCTGGACGTACACCGAACTATTATACGAGCTTCCCGAACTGCCGGCCATCAGCACCGCGTCGATGATCACGTTGTTGGGAGCGGCGGGGGTGATGACGATGTCGCCGCCCGAGGAGTAGAGCCCGAGCTCGTTGAGAGGGTTCGACGTTGGATCCGATGGGTTCGGCGGGGACTGGTACTGGACGTTGCCCGAGATATCGATCGACCCGGAGGCGGCGATCGTCGTCTGCTCATTCTGTTGCAGCGTGCCGCTGAACGAGTTGATCGTCCCCTGGACGTAGATCATCGTGTCGTTCGCGTCCCCCGGGCCCTGCCACCCTTCCGGAACCCCGGTGAAGGTCCGGGTCGCCGGGCCGGTGAGGCCGCCGGTGCAGCCGCTGGTACTCGGCGACGGGAGCCACCCGTTGCTCGTCACGGTCGTCTGGTTGTTGGGCCGGTCGATCGTAATCGTGGTGGTGGTCGATCCCTGCGTGAGCGTGTACGTCGCCAGGTTGCCGGATGAGCCCGTGACGCTCATCGTCAGGCTGTCCACGTTCCCCTGCACGAAAATGCCGCCCGCCATCGGATCGCCCGACACCGACAG